>Ga0307379_10008706_pt1 | contig 13640 bp, 11 predicted proteins | sample UN2MG_FD_202237 | JGI IMG/M metagenome (GOLD analysis project Ga0307379, IMG submission 202237) | Soil microbial communities from Risofladan, Vaasa, Finland - UN-2 | ecosystem: Environmental > Terrestrial > Soil > Coastal area > Acid sulfate soil | place: Finland: Risofladan, Vaasa | collected...
TGATCGGATTGGTCAGCCTTTTCGTCAGGCATCAGGAGTTGAACCGATAGAAGAAACCGCCGGATACGGTGAGTACGTCCGGTGGTGTGGGAGGACGGGGGCCGTGAGGCCCCCTCCTACCCGATTTCTCCGGTGACCGGTTCATTTTGCCTGAAGCGGAGCGGCGCGGTCCTCCATGATCTCGGCCAGGTCCATGACCCATCCCGAAATATCCGTCTTTCACGCCCTACGCCCTGCGCCCTTGGTTCTATTCGTTTCCGGTTCCCCCTCAATGTTATTTTTCGGATCCACTCTGGAAGGTGAAGAGCCTTGAAATTTTACTTGACAAATGCAGGGGCGGGAGTAGAATTAGGACGCTTGTTCATAATGGTATAAACCGCCTTGCTTGCCTGCGGCGCAAGCGGGCACCAACAAAGCCAGGGAGGTAAAGCCATGAGGAGAATGAACTTAAGCTTGATCACACTGTGGTTTTTCGCGGCCATCATTATCTCAACGGGCTGCGGCGGTGGAGGAAGCGGCGGCGGGGGCGGGGGAGGCGGCCTTCCGGGCATGGCCCTGATCCCGGCCAGCTGCTTCAACATGGGCGATGCGTTCAGCGAGGGCCAAGGCGATGAGCTTCCCGTCCATAACGTGTGCCTAACCTCCTTTTACATGGACGTGCACGAGGTGACCAACGCGCAGTACGCGGCGTGCGTCAGCGGCGGCGGCTGCACCGCGCCGGGCGATTCATCCAGCAATACCCGCGCATCTTATTACGGCAACCCGGCCTACGATGACTTCCCGGTGATCTACGTGGATTGGAACCAGGCCACGGCCTATTGCGCCTGGGCGGGCAAGAGATTGCCCACGGAGGCGGAGTGGGAGTACGCGGCCCGGGGCGGTCTCTCGGGCAATCGCTTTCCCTGGGGCGATTTAGTCAGCGGCAGTGACGCCAATTATGCGAATTCCGGAGACGCCTGGGACAACGACACGTCTCCCGTGGAGAATTTCGCCGCCAACGGCTATGGACTCTATGATATGGCCGGGAACGTCTATGAATGGGTCAATGACTGGTGGTCCAGTACTTACTACAGCGTAAGCCCCACCAATGATCCTCCCGGACCCGTGTCAGGTACGTATCGCGGTGCGCGCGGCGGCTCTTGGTACTTCACCTCGATCTATCTGCGCGTGGCCGACCGGGCCGCCGACGACCCGGCGCTCCAGTACTTCAGCGCTGGTTTCCGTTGCGCCCGGGACTGATTCTCCTCCGCGCCATGCGCTGCGGCGGACAAGTTGCTCTTGGGGTACGCTTTCTCTTTTACTCTTTGGGGGATGGGGGGCTTTGCCCACCAATAAAAATCCGCTCGGAAAATAAGTGGCAGGACAGGCATTCCTGCCTGTCCCCGCGGCCGGACATACAAGAATGTCTGTCCGGCCGCTCTTCTCATGATTCCCGGCCACGGTCCTCCATGATCTCGGCCAGGTCCATGACCCGGAGCCTGGCTTCCAGGTCCTCGGCCTTGATGGCGTCTTCGAGCATCTTGGCGCACTTGGGACAGGCCACGGCCAGAACTTCGGCGCCGGTGGCCGCGGCCTCGCGAACGCGAACGCGGGACGCGCTGTCCGGCCCTCCCCCCAGGACGTCGGTGAAGAAGTTGCCGTTGCCGCCGCCGCAGCACAGGGCGTCGGCCATGGCCCGGTCCATCTCCACGAGCTCGACGCCGGGGATCAGGCCCAGGACCGCGCGCGGCGTGAAGTAGTCCTGGTTGTGCCGGCCCAGAAAACAGGGGTCGTGGAAGGTCACCTTGAGGGGCGTGGACGCGGCGAATTTTGCCTTGCCCATGAGTCCCGCCAATACCTGGCTGTAATGCATGACCTGGAAGGCACCGCCAAGTTTGGGATACTCGTTCTTCATGGCGTGAAAAGCGTGGGGCGAAAGCGTGATGATCTTCTTGACCCCCAGCTCCTGAAACTGCTCGATGTTGCGCTTGGCGATCAGCTCGAACAGGCCCTTTTCGCCCATGGAGTTGACCTCGTTGCCGTCGCAGGACTCCTTTTCCGCGAGGATCCCGAACGACACGCCCAGGTCCTTGAGCACGCTGGCCGCGGCGCGGGCCATCTTCCGGCCGCGCTCGTCAAAAGAGCCGGCGCATCCCGCGTAAAACAGGTACTCCTGGCCCGAGTATTTTTCGAGGCCGAGGCCATGGGCCCACTTGCCCCGCTCCTGTTCGGGGAGCTTATAGGGATTGCCGTAGAGGTTGACGGACTTGAAGAATTCGGAGACCATTCCCGGCACCGCTCCCTGGTCCACCAGCCGCTCGCGGCCGGCGGTAAAGGCATTAAGCAGGTCGGCCTTGAACTTGGGGAACACGCAGTGCTCGACGCAGTTGCCGCAGGCGGTGCAGGCGTACATGATGCGGGAGAGGCGCGGGGTGGTGTTGATCTCCTCTTCCAGCCATGCCCTCAAGAGCCACATCCTTCCTCCGGGGGAGAAGGTCTCGAAGCGGTACTTGAGATATGAAGGGCAGTTGATGTCCTGGTAGCTTGCCGGCAGCTTGCAGTATCCGCACCGGAAGCAGCGGTGCAATATTTCCTCGTGTTCCATTTCACGCCTCCCAGTTTCCCGGGTTCATGATCCCGTTGGGATCGAGCGCCTTGCGGACGCGGCCCATCAGGGCAAAGGTGTTGGGGTCCATTTTGCGGATGATCTGCTTCTGCGCCGGCTCCTCCGCCTTCCAGGGGATGCCGCCCATCTCCAGCGCCGCCGTGTTGGTCGCTTCCAGCGCCTGCTGGGCCCGCCTCACGTCGTCCCGGTCGGCCCGGTTAAAGGCATAGGCGAAGAAGAACATCATGCAGTGGCCGAGGCCGATGACGCGCGCGCCCAGGGAGTAGGTCACGCGGTTTTTTTCCGCGATCTCGACGCCCTTTCTGTAGGCCTCGGGGAAAAGCCCGATGGGCATGATCGCGCCCACGTACTCGAAGCCGCCGCCCTTGTTCACGTCCGCGAACACGGCCAGCGACGACTGGGGCGCTTGCATGAAGCGGGCCTTCATGTCCTGCGGCAGGGGCATGAACCCGCCGGACTTTTGCCGGATGTATTTCACGACCGACTCGCGGATCAACTTTTTCTTCAGCCGGAGCTCCTCCTTGGTTTCGGCCCCGTAATTTACGATCATCATCTGCAATCCCTTCATCCATTCGGGCTTGGGCGCCATGGCGCAAAGAATGTCCTCGGCCACGGCCACGCCGGTGATGCGATGGATCACGTCCGGGCAAAGCTCCGCGTCTTCCGTCACGAAAATGCCCACGTCGTTAAGCGGCCGCGCCGGATAGAGCTTGATGGCGAGCTTGGTGGCGACACCGGTGGTCCCGTGCCAGCCCACGAACAGGCCCGCCAGGTCCGGCAGCGGCGCGCGCGAGAACCAGTAGGGCGACGTGGCGCACGAGCCGGCCCTCACCACCTCGCCCGTGGGCAGGACCGCCTCCAGGCCGTTCAGCATCTCCGAGTGAAAGCCGCCCGCCGCCGAGAGGTGCCCGGACCCGTGGATCAGCACGTTGCCGCCGATGGTGGCGATGGGCGGGGCGTCCGGGACCGAGTGCTTGAGGCGCGGATGGTGTTTTTTCAAGTATGCCTGGAGCATTCCCTGCGACACCCCGGCCTCCACGACCGCGTACCGGCTCTGCTCGTTCACCTCGATGATGCGGTTCATGCGCTTCATGTCCAGCACCATCCCGCCCTGGAGCGGCCGGGTAATGCCGGACAATACCAGGCCGCCGCCCATCGGCGTCACCGGGACCCCTTTCTCGTTGGCCAGCGCCATGATCTTTTGGACTTCCGCGGTGGAGTTGGGCATCACCACCAGGTCCGGATACCGCGGCTCCATGGTGCCGGGGTCGCGCGAGTAGATGAACCGCTCCTCTTCGTGGTCCGACACCCACTCCGGACCCACGATCTTCTCCAGCTCCTGTTTTATTCCTTGCATGACGTCACCATCCCATTCCATCGCCCAGCGCCAGATGGCAGAGGTCGGTCATGAGGATGGGGGTGATGCCCCTCTCCTTGACCATCCCGTTTAACTCCATGAAGCAGGCCGGGCAGTTGAATACGCAGTAGTCGGCGCCCACGGCCTGCATGTCGTCCAGGTTCCGCTGCTGCAGGTCGTCGGCCAGGTCGTCGCGCTGCGCGGCCTTGATGGTCATGGCGCAGCAGAGCGCATTCTCGCGGTCGTATCGGCGGTCGGGCCGCGTCACTCCGATCAGCTTGAAAATCTCGTCCACCCAGTGCTGGGTCTCCGGGACCAGCCGGTTGGAGCAGGGCCGCTGGTAAGCCACGACCTTGTTAAGCGGCTTGATCTCGCTTTTCAGCTCGGTGAGCCTTTTGGCGAGGTACTCGAAGAGATGGACCGGCTTGAACGGGACCTCGATGCCGAAGGCCGGCGCCAGATGGGTGTAGGCGCCGTAGCATTCGTCGTGAAAACAGACGAATTCATTGACGCCCGAGTCCCGGAGCGCATTATTCATGATGTTCTCAATCGCCCGGGGCAGACGCTCGCGGATCACGGAGTTCTTGGCGAAATGAAGCCACATGATGTTACAGAACACGTCGCTGCCGCCGAAGGTGCTCGCGCCCTCGAACAGCTTGCCCCGGATCGAGCCGGAGAGCATGGGAAAGAAGCACATGTTGATGACCGGGGCCTGGACCTTCTCTGGGACCATCTGTCCTTTCATGGCCATCATCCCGAGCTGTTGCCTGGTGATGGGCGTGGGCGCAGGCCATTTCTCGAGTTGCTCTTGCCGCTCCACGATCTGGTAAAAGGGATGGTTGTGATAGGGGCAGTACTCCTCGCAGGCATAACAGGTGGCGCACTCCTCAAGGACCCGCGAGTCCTTGCCGGCAATGATCTTGTCCCTCTCCTGTCTGGCCTCGGCCAGCGAGACGTCAATGTATCGGCACCTCATCAGGCAGTCCACGGTCTCGCATCTTTCGCAGACCGCCGGGTCGTATTTCAGTTCATACATGCCCTGTCCCCCTTTTGCGCCGCCTGGCCTTTCCGGCGCCGCTTTTCCTGAAAAGATCATATCGCCTCGGTGGGTCGCGGATCAAGCGCACGGTTCTTCATGTTGTGATGCGACACCCTGAAATGATGAAAATGTTATAAGACAGGATTAACAGGATTTACAGGATGAAAAAGAGAAAACCACTGGCGTCTTTCGCCTATCCTGTTAATCCTGTCTTGAGTTTTTTCAGGGCGGTTCCTCATGCCGCGAGGCGGCGCCCTGAAATCATGAAAATTCGATGTGATACCTTCCGGGTCAGAGCCTCACTTTTCAGTTAATCCCGGGGCGCTCAGGACTGGCAACATCTCTTGATTAACTGAAAACTGAAGCTCTGACCCGCCCCAATTCCGTGGAAAATAAATTGCCGGTTGACATCAAAAAGGGGGGGGTATTATGGCACATATTGGAATGAATTGTTTCCTTGTCTCTCTTTAGAGGGAGGGTCGAGTCATGAGGAATTACACGAGAACTTTTATACTGGCAACTTCTTTGTGTCTCGCAACTTTTTTAATAGCCGCGTGCAGCGGCTCGGACGGAGGAGGCGGAAGTGCTGTCTGCAAGGACGCCGACGCCGACGGCTATTTTGTACAACTCGGCTATTTTACACTACTCAGTTGCGGCACCACGGTTGACTGCGACGACTCGGACGTTAATAAATGGGTCTCTTGCGCCACCTGCGTGGACTCAGACCTCGACTCCTGGTACTCAGGCTGTGACGCCTACACGAGTATTAACGGCCCCGACTGCGACGACTCGGACGCTAATAACTGGGTCTCGTGCGGCACCTGCGTAGACTCAGACCTGGACTCCTTCCGGGGGACCGGCTGCGACGTGTTCGAGGACTGCGACGACTTAAACCCGGAGGTGTATCCCAACGCGCCCGAGATTTGCGACGGAATTGACAACCAGTGTGATGGAGATTTCGGATTCGGCATCATTGACGAAGATGTATGTTATAGCGGCATGGTTATGATCCCCTCCGGCTGCTTCAACATGGGAGACGCCTTCAGCGAGGGATACCGCGATGAGCTTCCGGTGCACAACGTTTGCATCACCTCCAGCTTCTACATGGACGTTCACGAGGTGACCAACGCGGAGTACGCGGCGTGCGTGAGCGGCGGCGGCTGCACCGCGCCGGCTTATTCAGACAGCTATTCCCGAGGTTCCTATTACGGCAACCCGACCTACGACAACTTCCCGGTGATCTGGGTCGACTGGAACCAGGCCACGGCCTATTGCACCTGGGCGGGCGCGGGCAAAAGACTGCCCACCGAGGCGGAGTGGGAGTATGCGGCGAGGGGCGGGTTATCAGGGAAGCGGTATCCGTGGGGCGACACAATCAGCGGGACTGACGCCAATTACTGGAATTCCGGCGATCCCTGGGACAATGATACTTCGCAGGTTGAGTATTACGCTGCCAACGGTTATGGCCTCTACGACATGGCGGGCAATGTCTGGGAGTGGGTTAACGATTGGTATTTATCAGACTACTATAGCACCAGCCCGACCAATGATCCTCCCGGCCCTATTACTGGCTCGTTTCGCGTTTTGCGCGGCCCTGATTGGGGCAGCTCTGCGTACGGCCTGCGCGTGGCAAACCGGAACCACAACGACCCGACGCTCCAGTTCTACCTCATAGGCTTCCGTTGCGTTGGGGACTGATTACACTTTAGTTCTTTTACACTTTTACCCTTTGGGGGGCATGGGGGGCTTTGCCCCCCATACGAATTTTTTTTGAAAAATGAAGCAGGAACTTCCCGCGGTTCAGAAGGCTTAACGAGGCATGATATCGGTGGTTTCACCTTATCCATCTTGACGCCGCCCGTGTTCTCCGGTAATCTTTAATTGAAAGGCTGGTATTATGGGACCATATCGCTTTACGGTGGAACTGTACCCGGACAAAGAGGAAGGAGGCTATACCGCGATTGTGCCTTCCTTGCCCGGCTGCGTCACCCAGGGAGACACTCTGGATCAGACCCTGGAACGCGCCCGGGAGGCCATCGAGGGGTATATGGAATGCCTTAAAGAGGAAGGCAAGGAAATCCCCGTCGAGGAAGAACCTGAAGGCCGGTTCAAGGTCATCATCGCCGCATGAGTCCGAAACTCGCCCGCCTCACCGGCAAGGAGATGTGCTCGATTCTGGAGCAAAGCGGGTTTGTCCTGAAAAGAGTCAAGGGAAGCCACCACATTTACGCCAGACCCGGACTCGAGGGATATGTAACCGTCCCCGTGCATGGCAATGAAATCCTCAAGCCCAAAACCCTGAAGTCCATCATCAAACAAGCCGAACTGAACATTGCCGACTTCACAAGATAAGCGACAAACCGCGGACCGAGTTCCTTCACGGCGACGTGAAGGCATGGCCGGAGTCGTCGGGAGCATTTCCCGTGGAGCGAGCCTCATCAGTCCTGGCCCCCTTCCCGGGCCGGCATCCGCCGGGCCGAAGATGGCAAACCCCCTCGCGGCCAGTAGGCCTTAGGGCTGAACGCGGCGAGGGGGTTTCTTTTTCCTGGAAGGTGAATCTCCTTCGCTGCCCTTCCCCCAGCAGGAGGATTCCCCGATGCGGCTTCGCCAGGGACAGGCCCGATGGTTCCTTGCCGCTGATGATGTCCAGGATATTGTCCGGGGCCGGGAGAGAAAGGCGTAACAAAGGCGCCATGCAAGAATGATCCAATCTCCCGTTGGTTCGATTAGAGTTTTCTTTCTTCCGCCATGAGAGGATCAGGGGAAATCCCGGGGAGATTCCCCCTTTTTTATTTATGGCGCTGACCATGATACCACGCGGGATTGAATTGACTTTGCGGGGGCTTTAACCTAAATTTAATAACAACGGCGCCTTATCGGGCCGGGAAAACAAATGCAATTGGCGGCACTATACGCGGAATCTTACCATAACGTAATGGACGCCGAGCCCGGCGTGCTTGAACGGATCAGCGACGCCTGGCGCGACTTGGTCAACTGGTTCGTTTCCAACGTGATCGTCAAGGTCACGGATTCCTACTGGGCCATCGCCCACTCCGACCTGGTGGTGGCCGGCCTCATTATCCTTATCCTGGCCCTGATCGTGCTCGCGGTGGTCCTTGTAAAAAGGCGGGGCTCGTCCGGGGTCGCGGGCAAGCCGATGACGGAGCGGGACTTCGTGAAGTCCGCCAAGCGGGCGGCCAAGTCGGGCAACTGGGTCCGGGCGGGCGAGCATTACGAGCAGGCGGAAAAGTTCAACAAGGCGGTGGAGAGTTACCTGCGGGGCAACGCCTACACCCGGGCGGCCCAGGTGCAGGCCAGGAAGCTGGACCAGCCGGACCTGGCCCTTAAGACCCTGGTTGACAACAAGCTGTGGGAGCCGGCCGGCCGGCTGCTGACCTCTCTCGGCCGCCACGGCGAGGCCGCCCGCCATTACCAGAAGTCGGGCAGGGAGCAGATGGCCGCCGAGAGCTTTGAAAAGGCCGGCGAGTTCGTCACCGCCGGAGACCTTTACCGCAAGCAGCAGCGCTTTGCCGAGGCCGCCCGTTGCTATAACCAGGCCAAGTCGTGGGGCCCGGCCGGCGAGATGCACGTGGCCATGTACAAGCAATTCAGGGAGGCGGTGGGTACCAGGCTTGGAGACAAGGAGTTGGCCAAGCTCCAGGACATGGCCAAAAAGGCCGCCTATTTCCTCAAGCAGTCCGGCCAGCTCAAGACGGCGTCCGAGATCCTGCTCGACGCCCGGCTCCCGCTGCTGGCCGCCGAGATCATGGTCATGAACGGAGACCTGCTCCAGGCCGCCGAGCTGATGGCGGAGCAGAAGGAGCTGAAAAGGGCCGCCGAGCTTTTTCACAAGGCGGGGGACAAGAAGCGTGCCGCCGAGCTGCTGGCCGCGTACCATCAGAACGAGGGCCGGCCGCAGGAGGCCGCCAAGTTCCTGGAGCTCAGCGAGAACTATCTGGCCGCCGCCGACATCTGGGCCGGGCAGTCCGAGTTCGAGAGGGCCGCGGAGCTGTATCTGAAGGGCGGCGACTCGCGCACGGCCGCGGAGATGTACCAGGCCGCGGGCAAGATGGACCGCGCCATCAAGGTGCTGGAGGGCGTCGGCGACGTGGAGTCCGCGGCGCGGATTGTCGAGGAGGCCGGCGATCCCATGGCCCTGGCCTCCATGTACGAGCGCCAGCGCAAGTACTACGAGGCCGCGGCCATCTATTATGATAACGGCCATCCCGAGCTGGCCCTGCCGCTCTTGCAGAAGATCGGGCCCGACCATCCCTCCTTCGGAGACGCGTCCTACCGGGCGGGCATGATCTTCATGGGCCGGCAGATGTACGACCAGGCCCTGGAAAAATTACAGGCCATGGCCAGCCGCATCCCCATCTCGCCCTCGACCCTGGACCAATACTACATGCTCGGCCAGGCCCTCGAGCTCGCCAACCATCCCAATTACGCCATCAACGTCTATTACCAGATCGCGGCGCTGAACCAGAATTACAAGGACGTGGCCATGCGCTTCAACTCACTGGTGCGGAAGTCCCAGCAGCAGCAGGCGGCGACCATGCCCGGCGCCCAGTCCGGCTCCGGCGTGGCCCACCGCTACCGGCAGCTCAAGGAGCTGGGCCGCGGCGGCATGGGCATCGTGTATTTGGCGGAGGACACCAAGCTCGGACGCAAGGTGGCCATGAAGTTCCTGCCCGAGGAGCTCAAGGCCAACCGCGAGATGGTGGAGAGCTTTAACCGCGAGGCGCTCAGCCTGGCCAAGCTCTCCCACCCCTACATCGTCTCCCTGATTGACGCCGGCGAGGAAGGCGGAATGTACTACATCATCATGGAGTACGTCGAGGGCAAGAATTTCAAGGAGATCACCGGCTCGAACAAGCGGCTGCCCCTGGCCGCCGCCACGCTGGTCTTCACCCAGCTCTGCCAGGCCCTCGAATACGCCCACGGCATGCAGATCATCCACCGCGACATCAAGCCCGCCAACATCATGTGGATCCAGAACCACAACATCATCAAGGTCATGGACTTCGGACTGGCTCGGGTCATGGACAAGATGCGCGAGCGCAGGACCGTGATCGCCGGGACCCCCTACTACATGTCCCCCGAGCAGACCCTGGGCAAGAACGTGGACCACCGCTCCGACATCTATTCCGCCGGCGTCACCATGTACGAGCTCCTCACCGGAACGGTCCCGTTCAAGGACGGAGACATCGGCTACGCCCACATCCATACGCCGCCCGACCCGCCCAGCAAGCGCAATCCCCAGATCACGCCCGAGCTCGAGCAGATCGTGCTCAAGTGCATGGCCAAGGACCAGAACCAGCGTTACCAGTCGGCGCGACAGATTTACGACGAGCTCCTGCTCGTGACGCAAAGGAGCAAGTAATGATCTTCAAGTACCGGGAAACCGGGGCCCTCCTCGTCAACTGCTACGTCGTCGGCGACGAGAAGACACGAGAGGCCGTGGTGGTGGACCCCGGAGGCGACGCCGACACCATCCTCTACCTCCTCAAGGAGGACGACCTCAAACTCAAGGCCATCATCAACACCCACTCCCACTTCGACCACATCGGCGGAAACGCCGGGCTCAAGCGCGCCACCAACGCCCCCATCCTGATCCACCCCGCGGAAAAGGACATGCTCACCGGAATGAACTCCATGGCCTCGCAGTGGGGAATCCCCTTCGAGCCCTCGCCCCCCGCCGACGGCACCCTCGAGGAGGGCGACGTGGTCGAGGTCGGAGGCTTAAGGCTCGACGTGCTCCATACCCCGGGACACTCGCCCGGAGGAATCTCGCTCAAGGTCCGGGACATGCCCATGGTCATCGTCGGCGACTGCCTCTTCCAGTTCTCCATCGGGCGAACCGATTTCCCCGGGGCCTCCCACGCCCAGCTCATCAGCTCGATCAAGGAAAAAATCCTCCCCCTCGGCGACGACTGCGAGGTCTACCCGGGACACGGACCGCCCACCATCGTCGGCCGCGAGAAAAAATACAACCCCTTCTTGAACGAGGACCAGCAGGCGGGCGGGGGTTCGGGACTCATCATCCCGCCCTGAGAAAAGAAGAATTAGAACAGGGATGAACAGGATTAACAGGATAATTAAGGAGAAAGACCCGGGGCGCTGGACTCCGAAAGCGCGACGGTCTAAAATGTCAGCCATGACACCAAGAGCTTCTTTCTTTTATTGGCATTTTATCCTGTGCATCCTGTGTATCCCTGTTAATTAATGGATTGAAAATGCTGACCGACAAGGAAATAGTACTCGGCATCACCGGCGGAATCGCGGCCTACAAGGTCCCCGAGCTCACCCGAATGCTGCTCAAGCAAAAAGCGCGCGTCACCATCGTCATGACCAGGAACGCGGAGCGCTTCGTGAGCCCGCTCTCGCTCCAGGTGCTTACCAACCGCGCCGTCATCACCGATCTGTTCGAGGTCGAGCGGCCCGGACAGATCAGCCACGTCGAGACCGCCGACCGCGCGGCGCTCCTGCTCATCGCGCCCGCCACCGCCAACATCATCGCCAAGCTCGCCCACGGCATCGCCGACGACGCGCTCTCCACCCTGGCGCTGGCCTGCCGCGCCCCCGTGCTCATCGCGCCCGCCATGAACGTCAACATGTGGAACCACCCGGCAACGCAGGCCAACGTGAAGACCTTGAAGGAGCGCGGCATCTACTTCGTGGGCCCGGCCGCCGGCGAGCTGGCCTGCGGATGGGAGGGCAAGGGCCGCCTCGCCGAGCTCGACGACGTGGTCGAGGAGGCCGCCCTGGTGCTCTCGCCCAAGGACTTCGCCGGTAAAAAGGTCCTGGTCACCGCCGGGCCCACCCGCGAGTTCATTGACCCGGTCCGCTACATCTCCAACCGCTCCTCCGGAAAAATGGGATACGCCGTGGCCAGAGTCGGACGCCGCCGCGGCGCCGAGGTCTGCCTCATCTCCGGGCCCACCGCCCTCCGACCGCCCCCGGGAGTGCGCGTCATCAACGTCATGTCCGCCCGCCAGATGTACGACGTCTCGCTCAAGGAGGCCGACAAGGCCGACATCATCATCAAGGCCTCCGCCGTCGCCGACTACCGGCCCATCACCGAGGTCAGCCAGAAAATCAAGAAGGGCTCTGACAAGCTCTCCCTCGAGCTCACCGAAAACCCCGACATCCTGGCCCAGATGGGAAGGCGCAAAAAGGACCAGATCCTGGTCGGCTTCGCCGCCGAAACCTCCTCCCTGGTCCAGCACGCCGATAAAAAACTCCACGAGAAAAACCTCGACCTCATCGTGGCCAACGACGTCACCCGGCCCGGAGCCGGATTCGACTCCGACACCAACATCGTCCTCATCATCGACAAGCACGGCCGCAAAGCCGAATGGCCCCGCATGCCCAAGCTCGAAGTCGCCGACCACCTCTTCGACCGAATCCTCGCCATGAGCAAAAGGGAAGAAAAAATCAAAAAACGGTCGGGGAAAAATAAAAACAAGGATTAACAGGATGCTCAGGATAATTCATCGGACCCTTTAAACCCGGAAAGGCAATCGTGTATATCGGAGCAAAAGTCGTCAAGCCATTGCCGGACTTCCGGCTCTTGATCACGTTCGAAAATGGAGAGCGGAGAATCTTTGATGTAACGCCCTATCTGGACAAGGGCGTGTTCCGGGAACTGAGAGAGGTGAGTTTGTTCAGTACGGTCCGGGTCAGTTTCGATACCGTGGAATGGCAAAACGGCGCCGACCTCTGCCCGGAAACCCTCTATAACGACGGTGTGCCTGCCGAAGGCTTGAGAGTCGAATGAAGATTAGACCCTGAAATCGAATAAGGCCTTGAAACTCCGCATCCTCAAGCCCGCCCCCCCCGGCATGACCCGGAACCAGCTTGGCGAACTCCTCCGCGCCGGCGATTTCAGCGCCAACGGCGCGTCATTCTACAGCCTGGGGTGTAAACCCCGGGACCCCGGGTCTCTCAACCGATTGAGCGCTGAAGGCGCGGTACAGAACTGCGCGGACCCGCGCTTTGGAGTGCGCGCGGCTTGCCGCCGCTTTGACGAGCCGGGAGCTTGCTCCCGGCGGACTCTCCCGCGAACCATAGGCCTCGGAGTGCCTCAAGCTTGGTCTTGATGGCTTGAAGAACTTGTTCCGGGGCCGGACGGCAAGCTTGCCGATCCAAAGCGGATTATCCGCCTCGGGCGGCGTCAAGCCGCCGCACTCCCAATCCGGGCTTTAACCTCCCCCAAAATAAACCAATAAAAATCAGGAACTTCCCCACTCCCGACCTACCCGAAAGTATAGTTGACAGGCCATAATGAAAGAGGTATGCTTCTAGGACGCATAAAATATATTATCTATAGAATAACATGAGCTATCCGCGTCCGGGGCCGCCACAGAGGAGAGCAAATGCCCAGGATCGAAAAGGCCGTCAACCAACTGCACTCTTTGAGCCCAAGGGAAAAGGAAGCCGCCTGTCTCCTGGCCCGAGGCCATTCCAACCTCGAAATCGCCACTCTCCTCAACATCAGCGTCAACACCGTCAAGTTCCACCTCAAAAACATCTTCGACAAAACCGGCGTCGGAAGCCGTTCCGCCCTCATGGCCCGGATCAACGACATCGTCATCAACACCCATCCGCCCCAGCGCAACAATACCTCTCGGCATCTA
>Ga0307379_10008709_pt1 | contig 13636 bp, 10 predicted proteins | sample UN2MG_FD_202237 | JGI IMG/M metagenome (GOLD analysis project Ga0307379, IMG submission 202237) | Soil microbial communities from Risofladan, Vaasa, Finland - UN-2 | ecosystem: Environmental > Terrestrial > Soil > Coastal area > Acid sulfate soil | place: Finland: Risofladan, Vaasa | collected...
GCCGTTATCCCTTCGTCCGCATCGGCGAAGTCCTGCGGCTCGCGATTGAGGATCGAATAGATCACGGCGGCTTCGTATTCACCCTGGAAAGGCAAGCTGCCGGCCAGCATCTCGTAAAGGACGACGCCCAGCGACCAGATGTCGGAGCGGAAATCGACATCCTCACCGCGTACCTGTTCAGGCGACATGTAGGCGGCGGTACCCATCGCTTTGCCGGTTTTGGTGATCTGCAGGCTGTCGCGCAGCTTGGCGAGCCCGAAATCCACGATTTTTACTTTCGTCTGCTCGGTTATCATTATGTTGCCGGGCTTGATGTCCCGGTGGACAATGCCATGCCGGTGGGCTTCGTCCAGGCCCTCGCCGATCTGGATGGCTATCTCAACCGCCTCCGCAGTGCTCAGGGATTTCTCCTTCAACCTCTCCCTCAGAGAGATTCCCGGGCAGTGCGACATGGCGATGAAGGTCTTCCCGTCGTCCGTCTGGTCGATCTCGAAGACCGTGCAGATGTTCGGGTGATCCAGTTTGGAGGCGGCCCGGGCCTCTCGCAGGAAACGCGATTTGGCTTCCGGGTCGTCCGTAACCTTCTCGGGCAGGAATTTCAGGGCGACGACGCGCTCCAGCTTTGTGTCCCGCGCTTTGTAGACCTCCCCCATCCCCCCTTCGCCGAGCTTCTCCTCGATCGTGTAATGAGAGATGGTCTCGCCGATCATGCCTGCACCCTCTTCACGATTAACAGAGTGATGTCGTCATGCTGGGGTGCGTTGCCGACGTGTGCGGAGACCGCCTGTAAAATCGATTGATGCACTTCCTGCGCGGGCTTGTCTCTGCACTCGGCAATCGTGCCGACGAGGCGATCCAGGCCGAACTCATCCTCCTTCGAGTCGAGAGCCTCGGTAATGCCGTCCGAATAAATGACCAGCATGTCGCCCGGCACAAAGGGCACCAGTTCCTCGAGAAACGAGAACTCCTCTCTTATCCCCAGAGGAATACCGCCCGTTTTCAGCAGGAGTGGCGAATCTTCGCCGTTGGGGAACAGCAGGGCGGGATTGTGACCGGCGTTGGTGTAACAGAGGAGGTTTTTTCGGGAGTTGAAATTGCAAAGGAAGAAGGTGGCGAATTTTTCCGGGGCGGTACTGCGATAGATCAGTTTGTTTGAGCGATTTACAATCTCACGACAGTTATGTCCAACAAGCGCCTGGCCGCGCACTGTAGCCTGGAGATTTGCCATCAGTAAGGATGCCGGCAGGCCTTTCCCGGAGACATCACCGACTCCGACGGCAATATCGGCCTCGTCGGTTTTGATGAAATCGAAATAATCCCCGCCAACCTGTTGAGCAGGCAGGCTCTTGCCGGCGATGTCGTAACCGCTGACTACGGGGGCGGCCTTGGGTAGCAGCTTCTCCTGAATCTTTGCCGCCAGGCGAAGATCCTCCTTTACTTCCAGCAGGGCGCGCTCTTCCTCGTAGAGCCGGGCGGTCTCGATCACCTGGGCCGACTGGGCGGCGATGATACTCAGGAGGCGCTCGTCGTCGTCATCGAACCCACCGTCGCTCATCTTGTTGTAGACCGATAGCACGCCGATCAGTTTGGACTTGACCATCAAGGGGACGCAGATGACGGACTTGACGTCTTCGGGCCAGGCGACGCCGGAGAACCTCTCGTCGCTGCGCGGATCGTTGATTACCAGCGGTCGCTTGCCAGCGAGCATCCAGCCGGTCAGGTTTTCCGTCAGGTGGTACGCAGGCTGCTTGACCGAGCTGACCATCGCCCTGATCAAGGTTTGTCGCTCGGTCGATTTCTCATCGATGAGGGTGACATCCCCCTGCTTTGCCTGGACCGATTCCACCGCCCGCTTGATCACTTTGGCCATGATCGACTCGGAATTCAGGGAGGAGCCGATCTCCTGCGCGAGCTCATTGAGGCAGGACAACTCCCTCACAGCGCGCTTCAGACGCTGGTTTTCTTCTTGCAGGACGGAGATTTGCCGCCTCAAATCAGCCATTTCGATTCTTAATTGAACTCTTTGTGGCAAAAATTATATTCGATCCGGCCGCGAAGTCAAAGCGCAGGCTTCACCAGCATCCCGGGCACTGCTGGAGCGCAGATAGACGGGGTCAGTTGATAAACCTTCTCTTCTTCATCCACCCCAGATGTCGCCACACTTCCGGGAGTTTCGAAGAAAAGCGTTAGAAGGAGGCTTTTCGAAAATTGCTTGTTATTGAATCTTGACCAATTCCACACGCCTGTTCTGCGCGCGGCCCTCTTCGGTGTCGTTAGAGGCCAGAGGCTGTGCCTGACCATAACCCTTGGCGACCAGGCGGGAGGCCTCAATCCCGTAGAGTGTCATGAACTTCATCACTGTATCGGCCCGCCGGTTTGAGAGTTCGAGATTGTGTTGAGCCGTGCCGGTGTTATCGGTGTGTCCCTGGATCTCGATTTTCAATTCGGGGTACATCTGCATCAGCTTGACGATCTCCGAAATCACTTCTTCGGCACCAAGCTGCAGATCAGCTTTGTCTATTTCGAAATTGATTCCATATACGGCTACGCGCCCCTCTGCATCGAGAGCCAGCTTCAATTCGTCCGCACCGAAGGTCAAAACGCGTTCAAGCGGCTTTTCGTCGATAATTTCAATTAAATAGCTGCCGCTTGTGGCATTAACATATGCCCAGCTTAAGCCGCCGTCCTTGCGCGGGACCGAAAACACCAGATAATTACTACCCTTATTTTCGACCTTGCCACCCCTCTCAAGAACAGCCGCAATATAGTTCTCGATCACCTCCACCCTCGATTTCGATCTGTCTACCTGGCCGTCGGCGCCGATAAATTCATAGCGCAGTCTCCAGTACTGACCCTTTTTCTCAACGTTCTGAGTTTTATTATCTTCCTTGATTCTGAAGGTCTTCGCTGAGAAATTCTCCTTTTTAGAAAATTTTTCTTTTAGTGTCGCTCCCGGCAAAGGTTTGATTACCGGATGTTCGAGCTCGGTTTGCTCCTGGGCGAGGGCCAGGGAGTTAAAGCCTGCAACCAGCAAGATTGTGCTCATCAGAAGAAGGGTTTCGCGTTTCATATACACTCCTTTGTGATAATTAACATCTGTATATTGCCCTTATTGTCTTTATTGCCGGCGCCCAAGTCAAGCCGCCGATTCGCACAACAGCAGGTCCCTACTCCTTTCTCAGAGTTGGGGATTTGTCTGCAGCCTCTGTCAACGCTATCATCCCAGCATGGAAAACGAACGGGTGGATCAAGTGCATGACGCTGTCAATCGAGACGGGGCCAAGAACAAGGCGGATCGAACGGGAAGAGCGCAGAGCCTGGGGGAGGAGATCGCCAATTCGGTAACCCACGGTATCGGTGTGGCGTTGAGTATCACTGCGTTGTCCATCCTGGTTGTGTTCGCCAGCCTGCAAGGCGACGCCTGGAGGATCGTGAGTTTCTGCATCTACGGCAGCACCCTGATCATCCTCTATCTGTCGTCAACCCTCTACCACGTCTTTCCGGCTTCGAGGGTGAAGAGTTTTTTCAAGGTGCTGGACCACACGTCGATCAATCTGTTGATCGCCGGCACTTACACGCCGATCACTCTGGTGACACTGCAAGGCCCCCTGGGGTGGACGATCTTCGGTCTGATCTGGGGCCTGGCCCTGTTCGGAATCTTCCGCGACATCTTCCTCCCTCAACTGAAGATACTGGCTATAGCGCTCTATATAATCATGGGCTGGCTTGCGCTGATCGCGATCGAGCCGATCATGCGGGTCGCAAGCACGGAATTGATGTTCTGGTTCGTCACGGGCGGCTTGTGCTACACCGTCGGCGTCGCTTTCTACGCCTGGAAATCACTGAGCTACCACCACACGATCTGGCACCTTTTCGTGCTTGCCGGCAGCGTCACCCACTTTTTCGGCATCCTCTTGCATCTGGCACCGAGGACCGCCTGACAGACTCGCAGTCTTTCAATTATTTCGCCGATCAACGGCTCATCAGATGAGATTTTCGTCACATTTGTAACGCTTGTTACATGACCGGGAACGATTGATGTTAAAGATATTCGAGTACCAGGAATGAAGGCGGGGCGGCGGTTGTCACATCTCACAACAAACCCCTGATTTCCTAGGAGGGGGAAGATGGAGTATCGCATATCTGCTTCAGCCGTGGTCATCTTTTTCGCCGTCTTAACAATTACTTGCACCGACTCTCCACCCGGCAATCGGCCAATCGCGGGTTTCGAGGCCCTTTCGGGTCCCTACCTGGGCCAGGAACCACCCGGTACGGTGCCACAACTGTTCATGCCCGGCCTTATAACGACACATTGGTCGGATACCTACATCGCGTTTTTGAATGAGGCACGGGTGTGCGTGTATTCGACGATAACCGACGAGGGGCAACGGACGTACTACACGTATGAGAAGAACGGCCGTTGGACACCGCCTCAGAGAGCGCCGTTCGAAGAGCTGCAGGGGCATCCCAATTACACGGGGGGGCCTAAAGGACGAAAGATCTATTTCCACTCCGGCCGACCTACTCACGCCGGGGACACCAGGCAGGACGACAATACGTGGGCGATTGAATGGACGGGAGATGGCTGGGCGGAGCCGTATCCTCTGCCGGCGCCAGCGAACTCGGATTACGGCGAGGCATATCCTTCGGTGACCGACGATGGGACTGTCTACTTTTTCTCCTGGAGGAGAAGTGATACGCGAGCCAATGATGTCTACTTCAGCAGATGTATCGAGGGCGACTACCAGGAAACAGAACGCCTGCCGTGGCCGATCAACACCGATTACCTCGAGCTCGACCCGTACGTCGCACCGGATGAGAGTTTTCTCATCTTCGTTTCACTGCGTCCGGGCGGATACGGATCGGGCGACAACTACATCTGCTTCCGCAGAGAGGACGGCAGCTGGACGCACCCGATTAATCTCGGCGACAAGATGAATTCGCCCAGCGGGGACGGCTGCCCCAGCGGAACTCCGGACGGCAAGTACCTCTTCTTTACCAGCGGGCGAAAGACCGAGATTGCGAAAGGTAAGAAAAGCGAGTCGCCCGACATAGGGGATTCGAAAGACCGCGATTTTTATTGGGTGGATGCCTCCGTCATCGACGATCTCAGGGAAGTTATGCTGACAAGACGAAGTGCCGCCGAAGCCATTCAGTCGGAATATCGGGCGAATGGAATTGAAGCCGCCGCGGACAAGCTGAGTGCGATATATCCCGCCGAAGAGGACAGCTATTATTTTTCGCTGTACGAATTGCTGACCATTTGCGAGGAGATGATGGCGGCCGGGAAAGCCGACGAGGCTGAGCAGTTCTATCGGGCTTTGCTTAACACATTGCCGCACGGTCCGAGGATCAAGCATGGTTATGCGATAGCCTGCGTGATGTCCGGTTTGGCTCCCAGAGGCCTGGAATTAATGAAAGATTCGGCATCTGAGGACTCGCTATTCAGCTTGGAGGACACACTGGCCGAAACCGGCTATCTGCTCTCCCTATACCCTGAGAAAACGGATGAAGCATTGGCGGTCCTGGAATTTACGGTCCAGGAATTTCCTGACTCTTCATTCGCTTACTACAGTCTCGCCAGGATCTACCGGGACCGCGGTGATATAGAGCAGGCTATCGAGCACTGCAGGAAGGCGGTGGAATTGAGGCCTAACATGGGGTATGCCGTCGAGTTGCTCGAGCGGCTGGAACAACAAAGATAAAAAGACCGGCTGTGTCGGGTATCGATGACAAGGTTTCTTCGGGATCGGGGAAAAGCAATGAAAAGACATGGCTCCACATTTCTGGTGGCGATTATTCTTGTAACGATTATGGTTTCGTGCGGCGAAACAACATCTGATCAGCAAGCAGTGACCGGATTCGAGGCTTTATCCGGACCTTACCTGGGCCAGGAACCGCCGGGGGCGGAGCCGGAGCTATTCATGCCGGGCCTGATTTCCACAAATGACAGGGACGGCTGCATCTCGTTTCTAGACAACGGGAAACTATGCGTGTTCGGGAACGACGAGACCGGCATGCAATATACATTCGAGAAGGACGGGCGCTGGACAATACCGCGACACGCTCCGTGGGCTTTCAAGCAGGGTGTGCAAGACAACACCTCGGGCGGCGACGGACGAAGAATATTTATCCAATCACGAGGGCTCACAAGTCCGGACGATGAGGAGAAGGATAATAACATCTGGGTTGTTGAGTGGGATGGGGCAGGCTGGTCTGAATCTCAGCCTCTTCCACCTATTGTGAACACGGATAAAATGGAGTTCTACCCGACCGCATCCTCCGACGGCAGCGTGTTCTTTTTTGCGTCAGAGTATGACGATTCGCGTCGCTCTGACATTTACGAGTGCGGATTTGTCAACGGGGAGTATAAGGACGCCGAGAGGTTGCCGTATCCGCTAAATACGGATTACGGCGAACTTGATCCCGCTGTAGCCCCTGATGGGAGTTACATCATTATCAGCTCGAGCCGGCCCGGGGGATACGGTGCCACGGATCACTACATCGCTTTTCGCAGAGAAGACGGAACATGGTCTCACGCGCTTAATTTAGGCAACAAATTCAACACCCCTAACGGCGAGTACCGCGCCTGTATAACACCTGACGGGGAGTTCTTTTTCTTCGTAAGCGATCGCAAGACCGACATTGCGAAGGGCAAAAAGGTCGTTTCCACGTTGAAAGATAAGTACAACGACGGAGATGTCTATTGGGCTGATACCACATTTTTCAATGATCTTAAGGTCGAATTACTGGCGACCGAATGCGCGGCTGAGATTGTATTTGAAGAATACCGAATGAACGGCCTGGAAGCGGCAACAGAAACACTGGCGGCCTTATATAACGCCGGGGAAGGCCGCCATCATTTCAGCCCGTGTGAATTTCTGGGTATCTGCGACCACCAGCTCAAAGCGGGCAAGGCTGACGATGCAAATCAATTCTATCAAGTGCTGCTCGATACGTTGCCGGATGTATTCAGGATCAAACTGGGTTTTGCTCAGGTATGTATCTGGAACGGCCAGGTCGGCATCGGTTTGGACATTATTAAGAGACTCCTGGACGACGATCCATTGTTGGAACTCAACAATACTCTGTACTGGCTGGCATACAGTCTTCTGGGTGAATCACAAACAGAGGATGCACTCCAAGTATTCCAGCTCAATGCCCGCAATCATCCTTCAGTACGAGCATATTACGGTCTGGCTATAGCCTACCAGCGAAACGGCGATTTCAGGCAGGCGATTGAAAGCTGCAGAAAATCGCTGGAGCTGAATCCTGATTTTGAAGACGCGTTGGAACTACTCAATAAGCTGGAGCGGCAGTAATCAGGTCAGAAAATGTTGAGCATGAGAGCGAGGAGTTCAATGAGTAATTTCGGCAAACACTTGCCTGTCATTGTCCTTGTCACTATCCTCTGCTTTGCCCATACCTGCTTCGCCCAAAAAGAATCGGTCGATTCGAAGGATTTCCCACTACTGACCGGTCCATATCTGGGACAGGAGCCGCCGGGCAAAACGCCGGTGAAGTTCGCACCTGAAATCTTGAAATACGAGTTCTGCGCGGTATTCTCTCCCGACGGCGACGAGTTCTATTGCGCCGCCTACAATCCCGATCCCCCCGAGGAAGAATGTTCAATAGTCTGCTTGAAGAGAGTTGACAACAAATGGCTGGAGCCCGAGGTGACATCCTTTTCAAGTTCATACGTTGAGCACGACATCTGCATGTCCCATGACGGACAAAGGGTTTTCTTCCGCTCCGACAGGCCCCTCGAGGGCAACAGCGAGGCGAGGGAGCGATTTTACCTATGGTCCTCTTCGAGAACGGAAAGCGGCTGGAGCGAAGCCCGGCCCGTGGCGTATTCCGGCAAAACCGATATTCCGGCGGGTTACCCTTCGATAACCAAGGACGGAACGCTCTACTTCGGCGCACGAATCCCCGGATCGGTCGGCCCATCGGATATTCATTACTCGCGCTTTGTGGACGGATCGTATACCACGCCGGTAAATCTTGGCCGCCAGGCGAATTCCGATTACGGCGAGGGCGACATGTTCATTGCGCCCGACGGCAGCTATCTGATCGTGGCGTGCTACCAGCACCCTGAAAACAACGGCGAGCAGGATCTGTATATCAGCTTTAGAAAAGACGACGGATCATGGACAGAACTTACTAACATGAGTGAGCCGATAAATACCGAATACGGCGAGAATTGCCCTCAGGTTTCGCCCGACGGCAAGTGGTTTTTCTTCAATCGTTACGCGACAGAGGGCCTGAGCGAAGACGGCCGGGGCACATACTGGGTGGATGCCGCAATAATTGAATCGTACAGGCCCGAAGACTGAAATACAGCGTCGATATCTTGAGGATCGCTCAGGTGGCTACGGCTTTGATATGATGAAAAACTAAAAAGAGAAGTGATGTGAAACAGGCCGGAATGTCTCACGATCTGTTACCTACAGTGAAGTAGAAGGTGGCACCCTTATCCGGCCGGCCTTCCGCCCAGATTTTTCCGCCATGGCGTTGAATGATTCGTTGGACTGTCGCGAGCCCGATTCCGGTTCCACCGAACTCCTTCTGAGAGTGGAGGCGTTGAAACGGCTGGAAGAGGAAATCGGCCTTCGATTGATCAAATCCAGCGCCGTTGTCCCTGACGAAAAACGCCTTCTTTCCCCCGACATCGGCGATGCCAAAAAAAATCTCGGCGTTCTCGGTGTTCCTCGTGAATTTCCAGGCGTTATTCAAAAGATTCTGCAGGACTACATACATCAGCGCTTCATCCGCATTAGCTGATACATCGCCCTCGACGCCGGTTGCCACGAGGCGGTTGGGATCTTCCCGCCTCAGGCCATTTAGGATGCCGAGAGCCATTTCACTCATGATTACTGCTGCGCGCTTTATCTTTTGGCGTGAGATCTTCGAGAGTTCGAGGAGACTCTCTATCAAGTCATTCATCCTGCGCACGGATGTTTTAATTTCTTCGAGGAATTTCAAGCCATCCCGATCAATATGTTCAGGGCAGGTGCTTTCCAGAATTTTCGCATACTCTGAAATATGCCTCAGCGGCGCTTTCAAATCGTGAGACACGGAATAGCTGAATGATTCGAGCTCTTTGTTCGCCATCACTAACCGATCGCGACTTCGTTCCAGAGCCGCCTCGACACGTTTGCGTTCGGCGATCTCGCTGTTCAGTTTGCCAAAGCCTTTAATATTTTCACGAACCGCGTAAACGGCTACGCCGGCGCCCAGGACTAAAGCAGCGGTTAGAAATAACGCCATAAGAAGTGTCACTGAATCTCTTGCACTGTTAGCTCGCGACAGGAAATTGCTTGCCTTGAATCGCGCGAATTCAATCAACTCGTTCATTTTTGTCTGAATTTTTTCTACGTGGCGTGCTCCCTTACCCCTGGTGATATCGACAGCCTCATCCCTCCTGCCCGCTTTGGTGAGCTCTATGACTTCGTCGCGAATTGCTTTCCACTCAGAAAATACTCTGTGCGCATCCTCGATCTGGACCGGATCACCCAAGAATCTCTCCTGTATCAATTCGAACAGCTCGTGAACTTCTCTCTCGAGCGAATCGACTAACTCGGAGGCCGTTTCAATGGAGTCGAGATCTCTCGCCAGAGCCACATTCTTCATCGAGCGATGCATTGCTATGATCTTTCCGTTCGCCTCCAGAACCGAATTGCTGACGGTGAATGGGTGCTGGTACATCTCATTCGCCAGGGACGAAAGGTAGACAACATTGACTATCCCAAGCAGGCCGACGGACAAGATGAGCACCAGAGTGATGCCGAAGCCTAAACCAAGGCGTTTAGTAATCGGCCCGAGACTCATGCATTGCTCCCACGACCAATCAAAAGAAGACCTATCATCGCTTCCTCAGATCTTTTTTTGCTACTACCCGCAACTGATGCTGTGTTTATCCAATACTAGTATTCCATGATGTAAAGTCAACAAGAGCATTGTTAACAGATGGACGATCAGATAAGTACGCTTATGTCTATTGACGTGTCGATGGAAGTGCAGAGCGCCTTATCAGAAGAAGGAAGAACTCAAGCGTTTGGGAAACTGCCGCGTGTGGCTATGATGATCTATACGGTCAGAGATGTGTTCCTTGTTCTTCTCATTAACCTGTTCAGCGGATCTTGTAGCTGATAGACATGCCTGAACCGCTGCTGTCTACCGTCGTTTTCATATAATCGAGGCCGGTAATGTAGTCGTAGAACTCGCCCGTGCCTCCCCTGCGGCGCCAGCCGCGGCTCCCGTCCGAGACGTTGTGAGCGGCAAAACACCCTCCCACCTCAAGCTTGGGATAGACGTCGACAAAGTAATTTTTGTACCACCACTTGTCGGCATCGCAGAAGACGAAGTCGAAGGGGCCTTCGAGTTGCTTGACCAACTCGTGTGCATCGGCAAGCCTGGCGTCGATGTAGTCCGCAAGGCCTGCTTCCCTGAAGTTTGCCAGGGCCTCACGATAGCGTTGTTCGTCGATCTCGATGGTGATCAACTTGCCGCCCGTCTTACTGAGCGCCCAGGCGATCCAGATGCCGGAATGTCCGGTGGACGTGCCGATCTCGAGCGCGGACTGGTAATTATTCTCGATGATCAAATTGTAGAGAAGTTGCCCGTCGGAAGCCGGGACATTCATGTCCCTCCAGCCAAAGCGGTGGCTGTTGAGAAAAGCCCTCACCTTTTCGTCGAGGCTTCGCTCGTCCGGTGAATCCTGTGACCACAAACCGGTAGCGGGAAAAATCGAGAGCACAAGCAGCACACCCGCCACTGGGATGACGCCTATCATCTTTCTCATGACTACTCCCTGATATAGAACAACTTACTAGTTTAGAACCCTCAAGGTGCGTATGGTAAAAAAGTTAGTGGTTGCGCGCTAATTGATATCATATTGTAGACCAACCGGCTGCATCGATTCTTCAAGAGAGGAGGTATCGGCCGGACGCAGCGCATTCGGGATGCTAAAATGCTTGCGCACTCGTGCACTCTCACCACTGGGAATTCAATATGCGTGTTGGAGATCACTTTCTTCCGGCATTAGCCTGCGCCGGGCTTCTCTTACTCGTGATTACCTGTGCGAGTTATGGCGACGAGGGTATCCGGCTCCGATCCATAATCCCGCTGACTGAGAACTGGAGCTTCAGGCAGGCCGGGACGGAAACCTGGCACCCTGCGACTGTTCCGGGTTGCGTGCATACGGATTTGCTGGCCAACGGGATCATTGCCGATCCCTTTTACCGCGACAACGAAACGAATCTGCAATGGATCGGCAAAGTCGATTGGGAATACGTTTGTGAATTCCAGCCTGATCAGAGCCTTCTCAAACGCGGCAATATTGAGTTGTGTTTCGATGGGCTCGACACCTACGCAGAGGTATATCTCAACGACAATCTCGTTCTGACGGCTGACAACATGTTCCGCGAGTGGCGCGTGCCGTGTAAGAAGCTGCTAAGGAAAGGTAAAAATAAGCTGCGAGTCCGTTTCGAATCGCCGCTAAATAAAATACTGCCTGTGATGGAGAAGATCCCGTACCAATTACCGGCCGGCAACGACCAGGGCGAAAAGACGAGCCCCTACACGCGGAAGGCGCCCTATCAGTACGGCTGGGACTGGGGACCCAGGTTCGTGACCAGCGGCATCTGGCGACCCGTCTACATCGAGGCCTGGGACGCAGTAAAAATCGATCACGTTTATTTCAGGCAGGAGAGTATTTCAAGCGACGAAGCCGTCCTTTCGGCGGTCATCGAGCTGACCTCCTCCCAGCCAACGACGGCGGAAATCGCGATTGGCGACCGGGACGATTCGTTCCTGGGTGTTGTGAGCGAAATCGGTTTAAAGGAAGGCTCGAACGTAGTCACGGTGCCGCTCAGGATCGCCAAGCCCGAGCTCTGGTGGCCGAACGGCTACGGCGCACAGCATCTCTATAGGATGTCGACAGAGGTCCGGCTGGGCGGCGTGGCGGCCGATCGAACCGAGACAAGCATAGGCCTGCGCTCATTGGAGTTGCGCCGGCGGGCGGATCAGTGGGGCAAGAGTTTCGAATTCGTGATCAACGGCATTCCCGTTTTCGCAAAAGGAGCTAACTGGATCCCCGCCGATTCCTTCCCCAGCCGTGTCAACCGCGATAGCTATCGCTTTCTGTTGCAGTCGTGCGCCGACGCCAAGATGAACATGATCCGCGTCTGGGGCGGCGGGATTTATGAAGCGGATATTTTCTATCAGCTCTGCGATGAGCTGGGGATAATGGTCTGGCAGGACTTCATGTTCGCCTGCAGCATGTACCCCGGCGATCAGGATTTCCTCGAGAGCGTCCGAAAGGAAGCGGAGGAGCAGATAAAGCGCCTGAGAAACCACCCGGGCATTGTGCTGTGGTGCGGTAACAACGAGGTGGAGACGGCATGGGTCAACTGGGGTTGGAAAGAGAGCCTTCCCGGGAAGGTGTGGGAGGACTACGAAGCGATTTTCCACGAGATATTGCCGCGGGCGTGCAAGACCCACGATCCGTCCAGGCCGTACTGGCCGAGCTCTCCCAGCTCCGACGGTGAAGATGCCCCCAATTCGGAGCGGACGGGCGACAATCACTTCTGGGATGTCTGGCACGGCGCACAGCCGTTCGAGGCCTACGAGAAGCACTTCCCCCGCTTCTCCAGCGAGTACGGTTTTCAGTCCTTCCCGCTCATGGCGACGGTGAACTCTTTCGCCCTCCCCGAGGATTTCGACATCGATTCACCGGTGATGCTGGCTCACCAGAAACACCCCCGCGGCAACCAGCTGATCCGTGAGTACATGCTGCGGGACTATCGCGAGCCGAAGGACTTTACCTCGTTTCTGTACGTGAGCCAGTTGTTGCAGGCCGAGGGCATCAAAATCGGTGCGGAGCATCTGCGCAGGATCAAACCACGCTGCATGGGCAGCCTCTACTGGCAGATCAACGACTGCTGGCCCGTCGCCTCGTGGTCGGGCATCGATTATTACGGACGCTGGAAGGCGTTGCACTATTACGCCCGGCGTTTCTACAACGACATCCTGGTCAGCCCAAACGAAGAAGACGGCAGGATCAATATCCATGTCGTTTCAGACAGGACGGCGCCGGTGAAAGCCGTGCTGACGGCGAGACTGATGGATTTCAGCGGAAAGATACTCGAAGAATTTCAAACCGACCTGCTAATCGAAGCGCTCTCCAGCGAGGTTGTTAAGAGTTTCGATAAAGCCGAGCTGAGCGCTGAGCGGGACACCAAGGAAATTTTCTTGCAATGCGCGCTGCTCGTCGAAGGCGAGGTGGTCTCGAGCAATGAATACTTCTTTCATCCTTTCAAGGAGTTGAACCTCCCCGAGCCGGAGATAAAATTATCCATCGAGAAAGTCGAGGCCGGCTGGGCAATCAACGTATCTAGCAAACGTTTCGCTAAGGGTGTCTATCTCGAATCTGACTTGCCGGGGATTCTCTTCAGCGACAACTTCTTCGATCTGGTTCCCGGCCAGGCAAAGCTGGTGAAAATAACCGGCGACCTCGTTAACAATTCGAATGAGATAGCGGAAAGCTTGCGTGTTATTTCTCTAGTGGACTCTTTTGAACGGTAGGGATTCGAATCCCTTGTTCACGTTTACTTGGGAGCCTTTCGCCGGTTTT
>Ga0307379_10008710_pt1 | contig 13636 bp, 14 predicted proteins | sample UN2MG_FD_202237 | JGI IMG/M metagenome (GOLD analysis project Ga0307379, IMG submission 202237) | Soil microbial communities from Risofladan, Vaasa, Finland - UN-2 | ecosystem: Environmental > Terrestrial > Soil > Coastal area > Acid sulfate soil | place: Finland: Risofladan, Vaasa | collected...
GCAGATTCTCTTGCATTACGGTCGTAACCGTAATGCAAGAGAATCCGTAGATGGCGGTGTACGTGGCGAGGGCGTTTGGGTTGTAGCAGGTCTTCAGTGCCCAGCCTCAGGGGGGGTGTTCCGGAGTTGCGCATTGTGGCGCTCTCGGTGGGAACGAATCCGCGTGGAGCGTCGTCTAACGTGCGGCAGCGAAGGAGGGGAAGGCGATGCACGTGCGAACGGGGCGAATGGCGCTGTTCTGCTGTTCTGCTGCTCTGTTGGCCCTTCCCGGGTTGGCCCTCGCGGCGGTGGACGGAGGCGACCAGGAGTTCGTGCTGAGGGGAAGGGTCGTCACCGAGGACGGGAACCCGGTGGAGGGGGGCACCGTCTGCTTCGATCAGAGGGCCCTGAAGGGGCCGATCACCGACGGGAGATTCGAGCTCCGTGTCACAGGCAGCCAGCCCGTAGAGCGCGGCACGCACAGTGTCATCTATACCGGGGAAGGCGGCTACGTCGTGGTGGTGGACACCATCAGGACCGTCGCGGGGCAGAAGGAGGCATACGTCCGGCTGAAGGTGGGCGGACCACCGGTGGTCAGTGGTCGCGTGGTCTGGCGAGGAGGCAGCGTACCGGCTCCCGAGGTGGTGGTTAGCCTGAGGAGAGCTCTGGCCGAAGATCGAAGCATCGACTGGACCCTTTCCCCTGATGTCGATGGGAGCTTCCGCGTCTATGGAACGTCGCTCACACATTGCAGACTACGCGCACATGCGCAGGACAACATTCAGCACCCGAAGCTGAAGACCGACTGGGTCGATATCCGGCCGCCCTTCCCCATGTATGTCACACTGCGGCTGCCGGCAGGGCCCAGCCTCGTCGGGCGAGTCGTTGACGCCCAAGGCCGGCCGGTTGCGGGCGCCATCGTGCTCTACAGCATACGGGACGTGCCAGGGGTTGGGGCCGCGACCACAAAGGAAGATGGCGCCTTCGTCTTTGTTCTCTCGGAACCGGGCGAGTACTGCGTTGACACGTATGCAAAGGGATTCGGTCATTCGGCGATAAGCGTCGATGTTCTCGACTCTCCGGAGATCGCGTTCGCCCAGGTCGAGCTCGCGCCGGCCCCGATGCACACCGTCCGCGGCCATATCCTCGGGCCGGAGGGCCAAACCGGGATCGCCGGGGCCAAGCTGGAGTTCTGGGCCTCGGCTCTGCCTTCACCCTGCGGCCGGACTAACGTCGGCGGCTCCTGGACCTACCCCAGCTCGCTGCTCTATGAGACGGTTGCCGACGAGCAGGGCGAGTTCTACATCGACATTCCCACCGACCTGGACTGGTCGTGGGGCGCGCCCGTGACTTGGTCGGTCAAGGTCCAGGCTGATGGATACCTGGAACGGCGATACACCGGTTTCTCGCCCGCATCGTCGCCGGAATACCTGGAGTTCCGCCTGTTCCGGGGAGGGGTCATCTCCGGAAAGGTCATCCTCGAAGGCGACGTGCCGCGTCACTCGCGGGCGGTCCTGCTGGTCCCGGCTGGCGTAATCCCCGGCTCGGGCGCGTCTGGAGGCGATATGGTGAGCGCCGAGGTCGCGCTCGACGGTGAGTTCGAGCTGCGCGGACCTCCGGGTGAGCACTGGCTCTGTGTGGAACTGCCGGGCCTTCCCGATCCGGTCGCCCGAGTTCGGCTCGAAGAAGGGAAGACCATCTCGGTCACAGTTGCGCCACCTCCCGGCATCGTGCTGGAAGGCACCGTGGTCAATGCACAGACGGAAGAGCCGGTCGCCGGAGCGACGGTCTCGGGGAATCGCCGGGATGCGCGCACCGACCGCGTGGATCACGCCGGCGCCAATACCGATGAGCAGGGGCGCTATCGGCTCTCTCCCCTGTCCCCTGGGGAGATCAGACTCTTCGTGTCGGCGCTGGGAATGACGATGGGCGAGAGGGCAGTTGAGGCGGCGCAGCCGGGCGCGCAGGTGGTTGACTTCCAGTTGGCGCCGCAGCAGCCAGCGGCCGCCCCTGATCCGGGCTAACCGTTCCGGTAGTTGACGCCGAAGCCGCCGCGGGGGTACTGCCATTCGAGGTTGCCGCATTCGGCGCAGGCGATTCGACAGGCGCCGCACTCGACGCAGCCCTCGAAGAAGATGGTGATCTGGTCGTTCTCCCAGCGGTAGGTGTTGACCGGGCAGATGGTGGTGCACTGCTTGAGTTCGCAGTCGCGGCATTTCGCCGGGTCCCTGATCTTGAGGTGGGATTCGGCGTCCGGGCGGAAGCCGTTGAGGTAGAGTTTCTGTTCGAGGGTGAGCTTCTTCACGCGATCGACCTCCAGGCCTTGAAGAAGTCGATGGCCATGCGCCACGGGGAGCGCTTCTTGAGCGCGGACCAGAAGATCGAGCGCTGCTTCCTGCGCTTGGGCACACCGTCCACAGTGAGCATCTCGCGGGCCGCTTCGTTGAGGAGGTCGGGGTAGAGGCCGAAGAACTCGGGATGGGTCTCGAAGAAGCGCGCCATATTGCGGTACTTGTAGAGGTCTTTGTAAATGTAGCTGTCGCGGATGAGCCGGTCGTAGTGGGAGAGGGAGCGGGCCGAGAAGTCGTTCTGCTTTCTGGCGCGAAGGATGGCCTGGGCGGCGAGCTTTCCCGAGGCCAGGGCGAGGTTGGAGCCCTCCCGGTGCATGGAGTTGATGAACATGGCGGCGTCGCCGACGACGAGCATGCCATCGGTGGAGAGCTTGGGCATGGCGCGCAGGCCGCCCTCGGGGATGAGGTGGGCGAGATACTCGCGGGTCTCGCCGCCCTCCAGCAGTGGGGCCACCATGGGATGGGATTTGAGGTGCTCGAGGAGGTCGTTGGGCTGTACGCCGCGCTCGACGAGCTGGGAGATCATGGCGCCGACGCCGATGGAAAGGGAGTCGCGGTTGGTGTAGATCCAGGCGGTGCCGACCATCCCCCAGCTCGCATCACAGTAGAGCTCGATGGTGGCGCCCTGATCGCCGGTCAGTTGGAAGCGGTCGTTGATGGTCTCGCGGGGCAGGGCGATGACCTCTTTGACAGCGAGGGCGACCTCATCGGGTGGGACTTCTTCGCGGAGGCCGACGTTCTGGGCGAGCAGGGAGTTCACGCCGTCGGCGGCGATGACGACATCGGCGTAGAGATCGCCGTCGGGGCGGCCGGTGCGCACGCCGACGACTTTGCCGTCCTCCATGATGGCCGATTCGACGACCGTCTCGGGGATGATGAGGGCGCCGGCTTCTCTCACCTTCGCGGCCATCCACTTGTCGAAGCGAGAGCGAAACACGGTGAATGCGTTATAGGGCTCCTGGTCGAAGGCTTCGTGGCGGTGGGCGGCTTTGAAGGCGGCCCGCTCGGTGAGGACCCAGGCCTGGGTCTCGACGAGGTGGCGTTCGAGGGGGGCTTCCTTCCAGAACTCGGGGAAGATCTCCGCCGTCGGCTGGGTGTAGATGACGCCCCCCATGACGTTCTTCGAGCCGGGGAAGTCGCCCCGCTCGATGACGGCGACGTTCACGCCGCTCTGCGCCAGCACATAGGCGGCGGAGAGCCCGGCGGGGCCGGCGCCGACGACGATGACGTCGAACTTCTCGCCCCGATCAGCCATCGGCTCCTCCCCTATTCGGCAGCCGCGTCTTGATGGCGCGGGTCAGCGCGGGAACGATCTCGTTGACATCGCCGACCAGTCCGTAGGTGGCGACGCCGAAGATGGGGGCGTTGGGGTCGCGGTTGATGGCGACGATCACGTCGGCCGTCTCCATGCCGACGAGATGCTGGATGGCGCCGGAGATGCCGCAGGCGAGGTAGAGCTTGGGACGGACGGTCTTGCCGGTCTGGCCGACCTGGCGGGCATGGTCGATCCAGCCGTGATCGACCGCGGCGCGGGAGCCGGAGACGGCGCCGCCGATGGCCTTGGCGAGGCCGGCGAGCATCTCGAAGCCGGCGGGGCCGCCGAGGCCGCGCCCGCCGGAGATGAGGATATTCGCATCCTCGATGCGGACGGCGGCGACGTCCTCTTCGCGGGCGTACTCGAGGATGCGAACCAGAACGTCTTTCTCGGCGAGGGCGAGCTCTTCGCGGATCACTTCGCCGGTGCGGGAGTCGTCCCGGGGCGGCAGGGGCATGACGCGAGGGCGGACGGTGGCCATCTGGGGGCGCTGCGTCTCGCAGAGGATGGTGGCCATGATGTTACCGCCGTAGGCGGGACGGGTCTGCTCGAGGAGCTTGGTCTGCGCGTCGATGGCGAGGCCGGTGCAGTCGGCGGTCAGGCCGGTGCCGAGAGTGGTGGCGACCGCGCCCGCCAGGTCGCGGCCCATGGTGCTGGCGCCCAGCAGCATGATCTCGGGGTGATAGGTGCGGACGAGCCGCGCGAGGCCGTGGAGGTAGGGCTGGGTGCGGTAGTGGGCGAGGGCGGGGTCGTCGATGAGGTAGACCGCGTCGGCTCCGTAGGCGAAGGCTTCTTGGCTCAGGGCCTGCACCTGGTGGCCGAGCAGCACCCCGCAGACGCGGCCCTCGAGATCGGCGGCGAGCGAGCGCGCTTTGCCCAGCAGCTCCCAGGAGACGGGGGCGGGACGGCCGTCGGTGTGCTCGAGGAAGACCCAGATTTCGGGGGCAGGAGGCTGGCAGGAGGCAAGCTCCTGCCGAACAGGAGCGGTTTCCTTCCTCACCTCATGCTCGGCCGCGGGCTGCTCTTCCGCGCCTCCTGACATTGCGATGGCGTCGGCGGGGCAGGCCTCGACGCACTTGCGGCAGCCGGTGCAGGCCTCGGCGTCGACGAGGGCGATCCCCTCGGCGTCGATGGTGATGGCATCTACCGGGCAGACGGGGAGGCACTGCTCGCAGCCGATGCAGGCGGCGCGGGCGATCTCGGCGATGGCCTTCGGCCTGCGCTTGCCCTCCGTCATGAGGCGGGCCCCTCGAAGACCCCGTCTGCCAAAAGCTTATCGAGCAAAAGGTTGGCGGCCCGGTCGGGGCTGCCATCGTCGGCGGCGAGCATCTCACCCCTTTCCCGCTGCGGCGGGGCGAAGATGCGGCGGACCTGGGTGGGCGAGCCGGCGAGGCCGACGTCATCCGGATCGAGGTCGATATCCTTGGCGCCCCAGATCGGTATCTCGGTGCGCAGCCCGCGAATGACCGCGGGCAAAGGCGCGTAGCGGGCTTCACCTATCTCTTTGAGAACCGTGAGGAGCGCAGGCAGAGGAGCTTCCACCACTTCCTCCGCTCCCTCGAGAATCCGGCGGGCGCGGAGGCGGCGGGCCTCCAGGTCGATGGATTCGACGGCCCCGACGTAGGTGATCTGGGTGAGGCCCAGCCGGGTGGCGATGCCGGGGCCGACCTGGGCAGTGTCGCCGTCGATGGTCTGCTTGCCGCAGAGGACCAGATCGACGGGCTGCTCCTGGCCCAGCTTGCGGATGCCGGCGGCAAGGGCGGCGGAGGTGGCGAGGGTATCGGACCCGATGAGGGCCCGGTCGGAGAGCAGAACGGCGCGATCGGCGCCGAAGGAGAGCGCCTTCTGGAGCGCTTCGACCGCCTGGGGAGGCCCCATGCTGAGAAGCGTGCAGGCGCCGCCATAGCGCTCCTTGATCCGGGCGGCGGCCTCGATGGCATGGAGGTCGAAGGGATTGATGATCGCCGGAATGCCCTCGCGGACCAGGGTGTTGGTCTCCGGGTCGATGCGGACCTGAGTCGTGTCGGGAACTTGTTTGATGCAGACGACTGTGTTGAGCACGTCGCGCTCTCGGCTGTGGTCATGAGGGCCGCGCCTCCCGCGCGGCCCTGCTTATCTGGTATTCTGCGCGCGGGGTGACACCTTCCTGCCGGGACCGGATGACGGCAAGAGAGCGGAGGGCGGGAGGTCGGAATAGAGGGCCGGGCGAAGCATGGCGGCGTGCTGATTCCGAAGACGAGGAAAGAGATCTGGCTGAACCGGGTGCGGGTGTGGCTCCCGCCGGCCTTCGTGATCGTGGCGGTCATCCTGCGGAAGCCCGCGTGGAATCTGTGGGGCGTGCCCTTCATCGTGCTTGGCGAGAGCGTTCGGACCTGGGCGGCGGGGCATCTGGTGAAGGACGAGACGCTGACGGTGGGGGGGCCGTACGCGTTCGTGCGGAATCCGCTGTACCTGGGGAGCTTGCTCAATACGGTCGGGTTTCTGGTGATCCTCGGCGATTGGGTGCTGGCCGCGGTGTTCGCGGTCGTCGCGCTGGCGATCTACCTCCCGACGGTGAAGCAGGAGGAGGATTACCTTCGGCGGATGCACGGGGAGGCGTTTGACGAGTATAGGCGGCGAGTGCCCGGGATCGTGCCGCGGGTGAGGGCGGCGCGGCTGGGGATGGAGGGCATACGGGAGAGTCGGTTCGAGTGGGGGCGGGTGTTCGAGAACGATGAGCATAGGACGTGGGTGGCGTTTGCGGTGCTGTTTGGGTTGTTGTGGATCAGGGGGAGGGTGTAGCCGTCGGGTCACAGGCATGGAGAGGATGAGGAATGCACGGGGGCGGCTGAGGAAGCCGCCCCCGTTCCCTGTCAGATGGCCTCGAATTCGAAGGGCTAGACGCGCCGGCGAGAGGCGCGGATGGCTTTGTCGATGGCGGCTTTGGTGTCGGGGTTGACGGGGATGGCGAAGCCGATGCCGATGTTGCCGGTGCCCCGCGGTGAGAAGATGGCCTGGTTGATGCCGACGACCTCGCCAGCGGTATTGACGAGCGGGCCGCCGGAGTTGCCGAAGTTGATGGCGGCGTCGGTCTGAAGCAGGTCGCGCATCTCTTCCCGGCCGCGGGCCTGGCGCACGACCCTGCCTTTGGCGCTGATGACGCCCACGGTGACGGTTTCGCTGAAGCCGAAGGGGCTGCCGATGGCGATGGCCCAGGAGCCTACCTTGACGTCGTCGGCGTCGCCGAGCCGGACGGTCGGGAGGTCAGTGGGGCCGTCGATCATCTTGATGACGGCTAGGTCCTTGTCGGCGATGATGCCGACGAGGTTGGCGGAGTAGGTTTTGTCGTCGCCGGTGGTAACGCTGATGGTGTCGGCCCCGCCGATGACGTGGGCGTTGGTGAGGACGTAGCCGTCGGGGGTGATGATGAACCCGGAGCCGAGACTGGTCAGCTTGCGGACGCGGGTCTGCGGGCGGAAGGGGGGCCAGGGGTCGCGCCACGGGTCGAAGTTGAAGATGTCGAAGCCCCAGGTCTGCTGGCGGATCTCTTTCTCGGTGTTGACGTTGACGACGGCGGGGGAGACGCGGGCGGCGACGGCGGTGAAGGAGGACTCCAGCGCCGCAGCACTCGCCGGGGCGGCGTCCGCGGGTGAAGGATGGAGCGCGGCGGAGAGGGCGACGGCGATGAGGCCGCCGAGGAGCGCGCTGAGGCACAGCATCGCCAGGAGAGAGCGGGCGTTCGTGTGGGTATGAGCGTTTGACACGGTATGTCACCTCCGAGGGATTAGACACGGGAGGGGAACCGGGGTTGTGGCGGGGTGCGAACGAGGGTGAACGGCGGGATCCTTCAGTCCCTTCGCTCGTCCAGGATCACCGCGGCAATCGATGTGGAGGGAGGAGGGCGGCGACGGCGGCGTGCATATGGTCGCAGGCTTGCTGGAGGATTTCGCGGGTGCGGCGCCGGCCGCGGAAGGGGGAGAGGTCCACGGCCGGGCCGAAGCGGACCCGGAGCTTGCCGGGGAGCAGGATCGGCTTGCCCCGCGGGAGGAGGCGGTCGGCCCCGTCGATGCCCATGGGAACGACGGCGGCGCCGGAGGCGAGGGCGATGAAGGCGGCGCCGGGCTCGAAGGGCTGGAGGCGGCCGTCGGGGCTGCGGGTGCCTTCGGGGAAGATGAGAAGAACGTTGCCGCGCTGGAGAAGACGAACGGCGCGGCGGAGGGCGTGCTGGTCGGCGGCACCGCGCTGGACGGGGAAGGCGTGGGTGCGGCGGATGAAGGCGGAGAGGAGGGGGATCCGGAAGAGCTCGGACTTGGCCATGAAGTTCACGGGCCGGCGGCAGGCGGGGCCGGCGATGGGGGGATCGGCGTAGCTGGTGTGGTTGGCGATGAGGAGGACGCCGCCCCCGTCGGGGATGTGCTCGCGGCCGGCGACCTCCCAGCGATTGTAGTAGCGGAAGAGGACCCCCAGCAGGTAGCGCGAGACGCGGTAGAGCGCGGTTCCGTCGGGCGGAGCGGCTGTCTCCTGGAGAGTGCGGTGCCGGGCCATGGTGGTTCAAGATAGCGGCTAGGCGAGCGGGTTGTCAATCAAGGGTGGGGCGGGCCCTCGGCGAGGCAGCGACTGCTTCCCCCACGGCGCTCGGCTCAGGGGCTGGTCTGCGGGGGCGCTCGAGGGTGTAGATATAGCACAGGCCGATCACGCCGCCGGCGAGCGATATGGCGAAGAGGGTCTGGTAGGCGATGAAGCCGAGCAGCCAGCCCCCGATCAGGGGCATGAGCACGACCGGCGCGGAGAGCGTCGAGGCCAGGCCGAGGAAGAGAGGGCGGATGTCACCCGGGGCGATCTCGAACACGTAGTTGGTGATGCCCATCCAGCCGCCGCTCATGGCGATGCCGTTGAGGAGGAAGACGGCGCAGTAGGCGTATCGCAGGTCGGCCGCGGCGCCGAAGGTGCCGACGAGCGGGGGGATGGCGATGGCGGCGAGGGGAGGGAAGAGGCTGGCCACCGCGATACCGCGGAGAACCGTGAGAGGGCCTTTGTGGTCGTTGAGGTAGGCCCACATGAGGCTGGCCGAGGTGGAGCCGGCGACGCCGGCCCAGATGAAGACCCCGCCCATCGACTCCGAGAGGCCGAGCCGCGAGTACCCGTAGACGGCGTAGAAAGGAATCACCAGGGAGCTAAAGCCCAGGAGATTCTGGGCGATGATGACGCGTCGAAGGAGCGGGTGTCGGCGGAGCGTACCCGGGATCGCCCGAACCAGGCGAAAGAGAGAGTGCGGTTCTTGGAGGGCGCTTCCCGGGGGCTCTTTGATCAGCAGGATGAAGATCATCGACAGGCCCATGCAGATGCAGAGAAACATGAAGAGGCGGCCGTAGTTGTGGGGGAAGGGGAGCGACGGGTCGGCGAGGACGCGGCGGACGACGGCACCGGCGCCTATTGCCAGCAGGCCGGCTACGATGTTGATGCTGCCGAAGAAGCGCCCGCGGAGGTTGGGCGGGATGGTGCGGGCGATGATATCGTGCCAAGGGACGCCGCAGATGCCGTCGGCGAAGAAGAAGAGCGTATAGACGCCTATGAGGAGGAAGAGCAGAGTCTGGAGGTGGGAGCCGGGTGGGACGAACCAGAAGGCCAGGCTCAGACCGATGAAGGGGATACGGGAGATGAGGCAGGGGATGACCACGAAGGGCTTCTTGCGGCTGCGGTGGAGCACGAAGCTGGCGCCGATGAGCTGAGGGATGATCCAGCCCGCGCGCTGGAGGGCTCCCATGGCGCCGACCATGAGCTCGGAGCCGTTGAGCTTCTGGACGAGAACGGGAAGAACGGCGACCGGATCGAGGAAGGACATGCCGGTCACGAAGAAGCTGACATCGAGGGCGATGATGACGAAGTTCCAACGCGTGTAGAGGTATTGTGTCTGGGAGGTCGGGGGGCCGGCTGTCATGCGGTATCCAGTATCCGCTACCCGCCGATCACGTGCATTCCGGCGATGCCGGAGGAGACGGCGACGTCGCCGTAGCGGCAGGGCTTGGCGGCGACGGCCTGCTGGACGAGATCGGCGATGCCGGCGGCCGGGTGCTCGCGGCGGAGGGCGGGGAGCAGCGAGATTCCGGCCGGGCTGAAGAGACACGGGACGAGATCGGCGCGAGCGCTGATCCGGAGGCGGTTGCAGTGGGAGCAGAACGGGTCTGAGATGGGGGCGATGATTCCGATCGTTCCCCGGGAATCGTCGAGGCGGTAGTAGCGGGCGGGGCCGCCGCCCTCGGGGCCGGACACGGAGTCGAGACGCCCGATCTGGGAGAATCGATCCAGCACGTGCTCGGCGGGGAGATAGGAGACATGAGAGCAGACGGGCATAGCCTCGATGAAGCGCACGTGGATGGGACGTCGGCGAATGAGGGCGGCGAAGCCGAGAAGGTCGGCGCCTTCGACGGAGGCGGGGGAGGTGAGGACGACGTTCACCTTGACGGGGGTGAGCCCGGCAGTCAGGGAGGCATCGAGTCCGCCCAGCACGGCCTCGAGGTCGCCGCCGCCGGTGAGGGCTGCGTAGACTTCGGGGTCGAGGGAATCGAGGCTGACGTTCACCCGCATGAGGCCGGCGGCGGCGAGGCCCGCGGCGCGGCCGGCGAGCCTCTGGCCGTTGGTGGTGAGGGCGAGGTCTTCCAGGCCGGGCAGCAGGCGGAGGCGGGAGCAGATCTCCTCGACGTCGGATCGGAGGAGGGGCTCCCCGCCCGTGAGGCGGATTCTGCGGATGCCGATCTGAACGGCGGCCGCGGCGATGGCGGCGACATCGTCGGCGCTCAGCAGGTCCGGCTGGTGTGAGGGGGTGTGCCCCTGTGGGTGGCAGTAGGCACAGCGGAGGTCACAGCGCTCGGTGACGGATATTCTGAGATAGTCGATACGGCGACCGAAGGAGTCGGTCAGGCCCGACAGACTGGTCATGCTTCATCTCACAAGGAGTGGGCGCAGCCCAACTATAGTTAGTGGGGTGGGATGGTTTGTCAACGACAGGAGCTTGCCGGGAGGGCTTCAGGTCTCGGAGGGAGCGAGAGACGACTCGAGGCCTTCGAGGGAGCTTTCGATGTTATGGATGCGGCCCTCGCAGCGCCGCAGGAGTCGGTCCATCCGGCGGGCAGCGTCGTTGTGGCGGAGGAGGTAGACGGTGGCGGCGGCGCCGAGCGCGAGCCCGGCGACGATTCCCATCCAGATCCACTGCTGACGCTCTTGGGAGGTGTCTTCCATTGAAGTAGTAGAGTTGCGGTGACCCCGCGCTGCGGTCACACCTCCCACACTTTTTCGCCCTCGTCGTACTGGTCGTAGCCGCTGAGAATGCGCTTGACGAAGGTGATGAGTTCCAGGGGGTTGAAAGGCTTTGTAAGGTAGGCGCTCACGCCCGAGGACCAGCCCCGGAAGACGTCGGTGTCCTGCGCTTTGGCGGTCAGCATGATGACCGGAATCTCCCTGGTTTCCGGGTTGGCCTGGAGGCGCTTGAGCACCTCGAAGCCGTCCATCCTGGGCATCATGACGTCGAGGACGATGAGGTCGGGCTTGTCGGCTTCGACCTTCTTGAGGGCATCGGGACCGTCGAAGGCAGTGATGACCTGAAAGCCGGAACGCTCGAGATTGACCTGGATGAGGCGAACGATGTGGCGCTCGTCATCGACCGCCATGATCTTCTTGCCTGGCATGTTGACGACCTTCCTGGGCGGGCGCGAGAGGCCCTGGAGCTTAACTGACACCAGCTGGGAGTAGTATAACACGCACTTCGCGGGGGTGTCAACGCAGTGAAAGCAGGCGAACGGCGACACGCAAAGTGAGGGGAATAGCGCGTGGAGGCTGCGCGATGAGCAGAGCGAAAGCGGAGGCCGGCTCGGGCCCCGTGTGGGCGATCGACCTCGGGGGCACGAAGACGAAGCTGGGGATCGTCGCGGCGGACGGCGAGGTGATCGGAGAAGAGACGTTTCCTACGAGGCCGGAGCGAAGCGCGGAGAGCTGGGCGGAGGAGGCGGCGGCGGCGCTGCGGGGCATTGCAGGGCGGACCAGGGTTGACGAGCGCTCGGTGGCCTCCGTGGGGATCGGGGCGCCGGGTCCTTTGAACGCGAAGGAAGGGGTGCTGACCAATCCGCTGCCCAACTTGCCGAACTGGCGGGGGTTCGCCATCTGCGCAGCGCTGACGGAGCGCACGGGCAAGCCGGCCTATCTCGACAACGATGCGAACTGCGCGGCGCTGTCGGAGCAGTGGCTCGGCGCGGCCAGGGGGAGCGACGACGTCCTCGTGCTGACCCTGGGCACCGGCATCGGAGGCGGCATCATCGCTGATGGGCGGCTGCTCCACGGATTCTCGGACAACGCCGGGGAGCTGGGGCACATGTCCATCGACCACCACGGGCCGCCATGCGTGTGCGGGAGCCGCGGCTGTATCGAGCTGTACGCATCGGCGGGAGCCACCGCCGAGCGCTACCGGCGGAAGCTGGAAGAGGCGGGGCGAGAGGCCGCCGAGGAGATCACGGCCTTAGGAGTCTTCGAGGCGGCGGAGGCGGGTGACGAGATCGCAAGGGCGACCTTTGCGGAGGTGGGGTATTACCTGGGGGCGGCGGTGAGCAGTATGGTGCACGCGTTCAACCCGGAGATGGTGGTGGTGGCAGGGGGGATGGCGGGGGCGGCGCGGTACTACCTGGAGACGATCCGGTCGGTGGTGAAGGAGCGAATCTATCCCGACTTCCAGGCCGGCCTGCGGATCGAGGTGTCGCCGCTCGGAGACGCCATGGGGCTGCTCGGGGCGGCGCGGCTGGCCCTCATGGCCGCGGGTGGTCAGTGATGGGCAAGGAGGGCGAAGCGGTGAAGGGCACGAACGTCCTGCAGGTCTCGGTGTCGCAGCAGCATTGGGCGCAGAGCGTCGCCCGGAATGTTCGGCGGACGCTGGAGCATATCGAGATTGCGGCGGCCGAGGGGAGCGATGTCATCCTCTTCCCCGAGGCGAACCTGACGACGTATGACTTCCCCTACGTGGTGGGGCTGGAGCCGGCGGAGGTGGACCGCGCGCTGACGCAGGTGCAGGAGGCGGCGCGCACGGCCGGGCTCTACGTCATCTGCGGGACGATCCAGCGGCGGGGCCGGCAGGAGAAGCTGCTCAACCTGGCGCACGTGATCGACCCGCAGGGCGAGATCGCGTACGAGTATGCGAAGATCCAGATGGCGGGGCAGGACGAGCAGAAGCACTGCCGGCCGGGGAACAAGCTGGCGCTGTTCGAGGTGAAGGGGTTTCCGGCGACGATGGTGATCTGCCGGGACGGTCGGCACCCGGAGCTGTATCGGCTGCCGGCGATGGCGGGGGCGAGGATCCTCTTCCATCCGGCGTGCTCGACGGAGACGATCGAGGCGCTGTGGTGGAAGCGGGCCGCGGGACGGGCGACGCAGCCGGCGGGGCCGAATGCGTCGATCTTCCACTGCTGTGCGAACACGGTGGGGCAGGATTGGCGGGGAAAGCAGTCCTCGTCGGGCGGGTCGTTCATCAAGCACCCGACGGGGCTGTCGCTGGCGGAGGCGGACTGGAACCGCGAGTGTGTGATCACGGCGCGGCTGGACATGACGGCTGCCGACAGGCGATACGCGCTGGCGAGCGCGGAGCAGCCGGAGTTCCTGCGGCCGTACTACGAGAAGATGATCGAGGAAATCCGCGCCCGCAAGGACGAGCGGCCGGAGTAGGGCCCAGAGACAGCGCGGCGAGGAGGGCAGCGAATGCAGTGGGCTGATGTGCTGAAGGACATGTTCAGCGTGGAGAAGGTGGTGAAGCAGGGGACGCAGGTCGTCCTGATCATCGCCATTTCGTGGGTCCTCTACGTAGTGCTGCGGCGGCTGATCGGGACGGGGGTGGCGACGGCGAGCAAGCGTATCGAGGAGGAGGCGCACCGGCAGCGGGTGACGACGCTGGTGCTGCTGATCGGAAGCGTCCTCAAGTACGTCATCATCTTCTTCGCCGGCATGATGATCTTGCAGCGGGTGGGGCTGGACCCGACGC
>Ga0307379_10008711_pt1 | contig 13635 bp, 14 predicted proteins | sample UN2MG_FD_202237 | JGI IMG/M metagenome (GOLD analysis project Ga0307379, IMG submission 202237) | Soil microbial communities from Risofladan, Vaasa, Finland - UN-2 | ecosystem: Environmental > Terrestrial > Soil > Coastal area > Acid sulfate soil | place: Finland: Risofladan, Vaasa | collected...
ATTGTGCTTTCATCCAAGACTCTATAAAGCGTCTTGAAAGATCAGGTCGAGCTTCCGCAATATCGGTAATGGTAATTATCCCAACGACTTTTTCAGATGAAATCACTGGCAACTTCTTAATTCTATATTGCTTCATCATTTCGAGTGCTTTATCTACGGTATCCAACGCGTACACTACTTTGATGTTCTTAGACATGATCTCATGAACCTTGGTTTTCTCAGGGTTCCGATATTGACAAATCGTACGTTCGATTAAATCTCGCTCCGTGACAATACCAACACAAGACTCATCCTTTGTCACCACCAAACAGCCGACTTTTTTCTCCTTGTATGTTGTACATGCGTCAAATGCAGTAGCGTCCGCATCAATAGTAATTACATCTTTCGTCATGATCTCTTTTACAAGCATCCGTCCACACCATTTTTTCTTATTGGTGATAGGGACGTATTGAGCCTCTCCGTTATATTCTTATCTTACCAACCAATATAGGGCTCTTGTGAAAATCAAATCAAGAAACGACATTCTGAAGGATATCATCTTAGATGGGAAAAAAAACCCAAAAGGATGGAACGCAGCATTTGGCCAAGACGCTACCCTAATCTCCCATGACTGCTACCTCTTCCACCCTAACATAGGGATTTACCTGTTAAAAGAATACAACAAGAACCCGTTCGAAACCAAAGGGGTAGGAACAAAACTCGCACGGCACATTGACGAAGACATCATAGAACAAATGATGAAAAAATCTGGTAACTTTGGCATCATCCAAGGAGATATCCAAAAAATCATTACCAACATCAACAGAGGAATACCCCCAGAACAAATCCTTACCAGTGCGGTGAACGGAGGAAACCTTGGGATTACTATCCCTGTACGCGGACACGCATCTACCTCAAAAGACACATTCCATTGCCTAAAGCAATCGTTTTCCCTTCAACAAAAAAAACTTGAAACGTGCCTTGAAAAAATGGTTTCAGACGATGGACTTTATACGTCCTATGAATAATGTCATTTCAGGAACTCTTGTATTTGTTCATTAGTTTTTTTGCGCTTTTCCTGTAAATCCATGAGGAATATTTCCATTAGGTCTGCCGCGCGTTTCTTGCATACTCCGCACATCAGTTCCCCTTTCTTGCACGATTCATAGATGCTTTTCAGCTCGTTATCATCCTCGATTAAATGATACAAGAACAACTCATAAATCATGCATTCATCTGGTTTTCCCCCGGATTTTTTCTGTTCCTCAAGGGTTGCGGCTCCACCGGTTTTCGCATTCATAATCTTCTTTTTCGCTTCTTGAGGGCTGTCCGTTAGGAAAATCGCACTTTCTGGTTTGGACGATGACATCTTCTCGCCTGTTAAACCCGTAATAAACCGATGATAGGTTGACGATGGCTGCAGGAAGCCGTATCCGTGGAAGGATGGTTCTATACTTGCGAGTGCCTCGTCAATACGAGGGATATCTTCTTCTTTTGCGGTGTTAATATAAATTGCCTTATAATCCGTGATGCGTTTTACATCAACAAACTGGAGTTTTTTTAGGATTTTCTCTGCAGCGTCCAACAGCTCTTTGATGTTGGTGTCAACCTTGACGAACACACCGATCTTATTATCTTTCGTCATGGTCACATTATAGAGACGATGCGCCTGTGCAATATCTCTGCTAAGTCTGATATGCGGGTCTTGGTCAACTCCAACAGGGACAAGGGTTGGTCGAATGCCACCGAATTTCTCAAGCTGGACATGAAGGATATCTCCAGTCTGAACCAAGGGAGAAAAAATATGAGCCATGTTCGTTGACCCTTCAAACCCATAGGTCGCAACCATCTGAGACCAGTTCACCTTTTTCCCAAGCAGAAACGCAAGGTCTTTCACATCCTGATGTTTTGATTGGAAATAGAGATGGCTCTTCTTGGGGTCTAAGCCTAGCGCGACGTAATTCGCTATATATTCGTTGACCGCAAGCTCTTTTGTTTCTTCTAAAGTAAACCCTCTGGTCGCATACGCCTCAATGTCAGCAACCGCAATGAAAATATCTGCACCCAGACTCTGATAGTAAAGGACCTCATCGATTACCATCTTATGGCCTAGATGCATCCGTCCCGATGGCATAAGTCCTGTAAGTATCGCCCATGGTTTCTTTTTCTGAATCGCCTCGTGGATCAACTCGAAACCTCGATGACCGAACACGACGCCTCGTCGCAGCAGTCGATGAGGATGCGGAAGATCTTTCCAAAGGTCCTCAGAGAATTCCTGAATCCCAAATTCATCACGCAATCGTGCGTAATCCTGATAGGTTGTTGAGCTCCATGGGTCTATTTTCATAGGTGTTCTATCTCCAAATCAGGTTTCCTTACAAAAACTTACCGTAATAGTTATAGGATAGATAGTAGCCGGGAGAAAAAAATAATTATCATATAAGGTTTACGAAAAAACAAATACTTTATATCATACGGTTTCTATTACTCAGGCAAGGGATAATTATATTGGAGTTTTTTACATGAACCAGCATTGTTCGCTCTGCGGCACAAATCTTCTACCTGCCGATGAGGAAGGACTCTGTCATCTGTGTAAGATGTCAATTATTTTCAATGAAAGTACCTTTCCTGATGTTGATGATTGCGCCTCATAAAACCTTTTTTTAGGGAGAAAACACTCTCTGAAGCATAATTGATATAAAATAAAAACCTATCGCCTATCCAACCGTCTATGAACCCTGAATTACAGAAAATCCTCAAACGACAGCATTACGCGATCATCGGCAAACATTCCGGGGTGAAACTCTGCCATTGGATGAAACAAAGTCTTCTTTTCGGTAGACAATGCTATAAACAAACCTTTTACGGTATTTCCTCCCATCGATGCTTACAGATGACCCCAACGATAACCCATTGTACACAGATGTGCCTGTTCTGCTGGCGATTCCAAAATTTTACAGAAAAAGAATTACAGGACATCGACGATCCTGATTACATCCTGGAACATGCGATTGAGGCACAACAAAAACTTATCACCGGGTTCAAAGGAGACCCTCGCTGTGATCAGAAAAAATGGAAGGAGGCAAACGAACCAAACATGCTTGCCTGTTCGCTTTCTGGGGAACCTACGCTCTATCCAAAGCTTGGAGAATTTTTTGAGCGCTGTCATCGGAAAGGCATTACGACGTTTCTCGTCACCAATGGAACAACGCCTGACGCCTTGGAAAAACTTGATACGTTACCCACCCAGCTCTTTGTGTCGATTGTCGCCCCAACGCAGGAACTCTACAAGAAACTCTGTGCCCCACTTATTCCAAACGGATGGGATAAGATTCAGCAAACACTCGCACTCCTCCCGTCTCTAAATACGCGAACCGTGATTCGTCACACCCTGGTTCATGGGTGGAACATGGATGAGAAACACATCGAAGCCTATGCAAAATTTGATGCAAGGGCTTCGCCAACGTTTATCGAACCTAAAGGATATGTTTTTGTTGGTTCATCAAGAAACCGGCTTCACTTCTCCAATATGCCAAGCCATGAACAGATCAAAAATTTTGGGCAAAAACTTGCTGCACAGATTGGATACGAACAGGTCATGGAAAAAACAGACTCACTGGTCGTGTTACTCGCATCACAGCATAAAAATAAAAAAGAGGGAAAAAACAAGGATTAGAACTTTCCATGTAATTTCCGGCGTTCAACTTTCACGCCATTTGGGGAAACGACCATGAGGTTGTTGCCGATACCTGCGACATCACCACCGATGTCATCCGTGATCCGTTTTAACTCACTGGTGACTCTTTTAAGCAATACTTCTTGATCGGAAATCGAAGTGAAATCAAGGATGAGTACATTTCCACCATAGACATAATCTGTTAATTCCCTTAAATCCTCATACCGTTGAATCTCACCAATAGCAACATGCATCCGTGCACTAGACATTCCTCCGACTTGTGCATCTGCATATTTCTCAAGATCGATATATCCCTCTGTTGCTGATGTTTTTTTCTCACCAAAAATCTTACTTGTTATTCCCATTCTGATACACTACTCCTAATTTTCGCTAGTATTCTAAAATATATTTCGCTTTATAAACATTTGTAAAGTTCAATAATTACCTATTTAGGTTCTATAGTGACGCCACGGTATATCTTTCATATCATCTGTGAAAAAGAAAAAGTATATAAACGATAACCACGGATACCGGTTTGGGTGTGAGGCTGAGAGAGAACCAAAAGTTAGTTGAAAGAATCACAATAAAAATCAAAATGTTTGATACCGGAAAATGGGAATGGACGGTCCGACAACGATTTATCAAAGAACCGCGCATAAAACTCAGTGATATGTTAACTATCTTAGATGAGGTCAAAGCTGAGATCATAGCAGCTGAAGGAACAGAAGCAACAAAAGAGGAAGTTCCCCCAGAAGAAGCCCCTCTATCGACACAACAGTAACCACCTTGTTTATCTAAAGAATGCTCTTCCATAAATTTTTTTTATATCATCATCTATGTATCATCATAAAAGGTAGAGGGACGTCTATGCTGTATTATCTTCATGGCTATCAATCAAGCCCTGATGGGGAAAAAGCAACAGTACTAAAAGAAACATTACAAGCTATACCAATCACCTATCGAGATGGTTCTCCTGAGGAACTTATCATTTCGAGGTGTCTGAACCGTATATCCGATGTCATACAAAACGATCACGATATCGTGTTGATTGGGTCTTCTCTTGGAGGATTCCTGGCTGCAGCTACTGCTCTTACCAACGCTAACGTTCGACAACTTATCCTTCTTAACCCTGCGATCATCCCACCTGATGTTGATCTCCATACCATAAAAGGAGTCCCCTTAAGAATCCTGCAAGAAATGAGCAACCCACGACTATTTCGGGAGAAAATCCCTGCGTCTATTACCATTCTGCGGGGAACCTTAGACGATGTTGTCCCTGATGAATGGATTTTGCGCTTTGCAGAAGCACAGAATGCAACGATACAGTTATACAACGATGATCATCGGTTCTCAAAAAACCTGCAGAACCTCCCTGGCATCATCACTAAGCTGTTATAAAAATAACTTCGTAGCTGCCTAGTGGGTAAGCATCCACAACCGATCACCCACATAATGGATTGTTTTTACTGCTTTTCCAGGTTTTTTTGTTTTCATCTCCTCCCCATTCATCAACGCAACCCCAACAGCCAACGGCTTCCGATGTTTCTCATCACAAATCCATACAAGATCGTCTTTCTGAATCATCGGGTCCACATCGGTAATCCCTGGGGCCATGACATCTGCTCCTTTTGTAATAAAAACAACCGCACCCATATCGACGATGACGTAGTTGGTTTTTGGCTGATACTTCATCACCCCCTGTAGTGTAAAAACAACCTTGTTGTTATGCATCATAAAATCAATACTATCGTTTACGACTATAACGGTAAATTCCTCAACGTTTCCGATATCGACAGCAATCTTTTCATCAAAAAAGTCTCCCTTAAACCTGGTCTTTAAATCAGCGATCAGCTCTTTTACGTCCCGCTCTTTCAGACGATGTCGATTTTTTATTTTCACAGCCATACACTTGATATTCCTAGAATCGTTTTAAAAGTTATCCTGGAGATCCAATGCCCAAACTGTTATAAATGCTATCACCATTTCGTCTCTCCTAGGTAACGGCTATGGAAAAACCATTAAAACTCCTACATGCATGCTTGAACGCTCGAGTCATTGTTAAGCTGCGCAGCGGTGTTGAATACCAAGGCATCCTGGATGGTTATGATGTTCCCCATATGAATCTCGTCTTAAAAAACGCAGATGAGATTGTGCGTTCTGATAAGAAAACAAAACATGAGAAAGTCATCGTCAGGGGGGACAATATCATTTATATATCACCTTAGAATAGGGGGTACCTACTATGACGAAAGGAACAACGTGCCGAGCTGGTGGAAAAACCACTCATATCGCGTGTCGACGATGCGGTAGACATTCCTTCCATGTACAAAAAAGACGATGTGCCTTCTGTGGGTTTGGGCAAACCAGCAAGATGCGACACTACAACTGGATGCGAGAAAAGGTATAAGGCTCTTTTATAATTTTTCTTTTTGTTTATTGCTTTGTTTTAATACGTTTTTATATTTCTCGAGAGACCAACGACCTTTTTTTCCCCAATAAAAGTTGTATATCCGTATTTCCACGTAGATGAAGAAACCAAGGGTGAGGAGTGCTAAAGCGATATCTAGAGGTGATGAGAGCACGCGCATGATTTCGAGAGGTATCAATGTATCAAGAAGTAATGTAAAAACGATAAAAGGTGATTTTAACGCCTCCTGATATAATGGTCGTACCATGCTATTGATGATATTTTGACGTCGTCTTTTCAGGAGATACTGTATGCTACCCTGTAATGAACTTGTTGATGTTTTTTTTGTTGAATGCTGTATCGTCGTCTGAGAAGAAAATGGTTCTTCCTGTGAGAGGTCTCTTGTCATAAATAGGTCTCTAAGCTTCATGGGGCAAACACGCGATATAGTGATCTTTTTTCACTTCTCGTAATTCTGGTTCAATCTTGGAACATTCTGGTTTCGCCTCGGTACATCGTGGATGAAACCGACAACCTGGGGGTGGATGGATAAGACTGGGTACCTCACCAGTTAAAGGAATGTATTTTGTCTGATAATCTGGATCAGGAACCGGGATCGCTGATAATAATGCTCGTGTGTAGGGATGTAATGGTTCGCGGAATAGATCTTGTTTTGATGCTAATTCCACGAGCTTCCCTGCATACATAACTGCAATCCTATCACTCGTGTGTTTTATGACGCTGAGATCATGGGTGATAAATAACAGTGTCAAACCAAAATCTTTTTGTAAATCCTTTAAAAGATTAATGATTTGTGCTTGGATGGAGACATCAAGGGCAGAGACTGGCTCGTCTGCTACGATAAATGTCGGGTTTGTCGCTAATGCTCGTGCGATGCCGATCCTTTGTCGTTGTCCTCCGCTAAACTCATGAGGGTATCGGTTTATCTGATCTGGCGTTAATCCAACTTTTTCCATTAATTCAACGATTCTGCATTCCTTTTCCTCTTTTGTGGAAGCCAATTTATGAACCTCAATAGGTTCTGCGATTGCTGCACCAATCGTCATCCGTGGGTCAAGAGAACCGTAAGGGTCTTGATAGATAATCATCATTTTTCTCCGAAACTCCGCCATCTGTTTTTGGTTCAAATGAGTGATATCCTGTCCGTCAAAGTAAATGGTACCTGCTGTGGGATTTATTAATCGAAGGATCAGCTTTCCGCAGGTGGTTTTTCCGCACCCTGATTCCCCAACAAGACCAAGGATTTCATTTCTTTTAATATAAAAACTCACATCATCTAAGGCTTTTATTGCTTCTTTCTTTTTAAACGGTCCACCACCCTGATAAAAGTATTTCTTTAGATTATTTACTTCAATGAAATTATCCATTTATTAAAGACCTCCGATGAGATAGCATCGTACCCAATGATGTTTGCTTACTTGAAGGAGTGGTGGTAATTTTTTTGTGCAAGGTTCAAAACAAAATTCGCATCTCGGATGAAAAGGACATCCAGTGGGTAAATCAAGAAGATTTGGAACCAATCCCTTGATGATTTTTAACCGTCCTGCCTCGATGTCAAGCCGCGGAATCGATTTCAGCAATGCCTGTGCGTAGGGATGCAACGGTTTTTTAAAAAATGTATGAACATCGGTATATTCGACCATATACCCTGCATACATTAACGCGACATTATCACATGTTTTTGCTATCACACCGAGATCATGAGTAATCAACAATACAGATGTGTTGAACTTTTTTCGTAATTCATCGATCAATTTTAAAATCTGAGCCTGAATAGTCACATCCAAGGCAGTGGTTGGTTCATCAGCAATAAGAAGGGCGGGATTACATGATAATGCCATTGCTATCATCACCCGTTGTCGCATACCTCCTGATAATTCATGCGGGTAATCATCTATTCGTTTTTCTGGATCTGGGAATCTGACGGTATATAACGATTCAATCGCTTTTTTTCGTGCGTCCTCTTTTTTTAAATCTTGATGCAGTTTTAGTACTTCCATGATTTCAGAACCAATCGTAAACATAGGATCAAGTGAGGTCATTGGTTCTTGAAAAATCATGGATATCTTACATCCTCGGATATTCCTCATTTCTTTTTCACTAAGCTCTAAGATGTTCGTTCCTTGGAAAAAGATATTTCCACTAACGATTTTTCCAGGGGGGCTTTGTACCAATCTCATGATGGATAATGCGGTAACGCTTTTCCCACATCCTGATTCCCCGACAAGACCTAGGGTTTCCCCTTTGTTAATGGTAAAGCTCACCCCATCGACTGCTTTGACTACTCCTTCATGGGTAAAAAAGTATGTTTTGAGATCTTCAACCCTGAGTAACTCTTCCATATTTTTCATCCTATTCTTTCAATCGTGGATCCAAAATATCTCGTAAGCCATCTCCTAACAGATTCAAGCCTAATACCGCAATGACAATCGCAATTCCAGGGAAGGTGGCAGCCCACCATGAACCACTTACAATGTAGAAGCGACTTTCAGAGAGCATTGCCCCCCATTCTGGGTTTGGTGGTTGGGCACCTAATCCTAAGAAACCAAGCGCTGCTGCGTCAAGAATAGCACCTGCCATCATCAACGTCCCATAGACAATGACCGGTGAAAGGCTATTCGGCAACACATGGCGAAAGATAATTCGGGTGTTACTTGAACCAATTGCTTTCTGGGCTTCTATATATTCCATCTCTTTAATATAGAGAACTGAACCTCGCATGACCCGTGCCATCTGAGGCGAGTATACAATACCAATTGCAATCATGGTTTTGTCCAAACCCTGTCCAATCACCGCGACGATGACAATCGCGAGCAATATTGATGGGAAAGCAAACAAGATATCTGTGATTCGCATAAGGACATTGTCAATCCACCCCCCGTAATACCCTGCAGCGACCCCGATTAAAACACCAAGTGCTGTGGCAATACCAACCGCGATGAAACCTACGGTTAGGCTAATTCTGGAGCCATAAATGATTCTGCTTAAGATGTCTCTCCCCAATATATCGGTTCCGAGAGGATAGCCAGGTATGCTTTCATTGCTCCAAAACCCTGGTTTTAAGCTATTTTCAAGTTTCGGAGGTGAGGGCGTTGGATCCTGAAGGGCAATAAGGGGTGCAAAGATCGCTAAGCATACAAGAAAAAGGATAAGAATGAGACCAAATACCGCTGATTTATTGTAACGAAATCGTCTGATTAGTTCATGGGATTTTGTCTCTCTTTTTCTTGTCATTTTTCACCTAATCATAATGAATTCTTGGATCGATGTAGGTGTATAGGAGATCAGTGATGAGATTAACAATAACAAATACAAGGGCGAACACCAATATACATCCGACAACCAACGGATAATCCCTAGCGTAAACAGCATCGACCACAAGTCGACCAACACCAGGCCAAGAAAACACTGTTTCTGTCAATATCGCACCAGAGAGTAACAACCCAAAATTTAATCCAATGACAGTCACGACAGGAACCATCGCATTTCGAATGGCATGTTTATAGATAACTTTACGTTCCGATAAGCCCTTTGCTCGTTCCGTTCGTATAAAATCCTGGCGAAGTATTTCGAGCATACTTGACCTTGTTGTCCGAGCAATAATCGCCATAGGAATAGTTCCCAATGCAATAGCGGGGAGAATCAAATGACTCAGGACACTTATTAATGCTGCACCGTTCAACGTAATAATGCTATCTAGTACCATAAAACCGGTGACGCTATGGAAGGGAATCAGCAGGTCAATTCGTCCACCTATCGGAAGCCACCCAAGGATAACCCCAAAGATCATCATAAGCATGATTCCCAGCCAAAATACCGGCATGGAAATCCCAAACAGTGCAAGACTCATAACCGAATAATCCGCGATTGAGTATTGCTTCGTTGCAGAGATGATACCTGCGACAACGCCAATAAGGACTGCAAAGATTGTCGCAGCGATCGCAAGCTCGATAGTATTTGGAAATCGTGCTCCAATTTCTGTGGTGACTTGCTCATGAGAAAGGATAGAACGACCCAAGTCACCTTGCAGGACATCCCCAAGCCAGATGAAATATTGAACGTACACCGGTTGGTCCAACCCATACTTAATACGGATATCATCGATTTCCTGTTGTGTCGCATGCTGCCCAAGCATGGTTCTGACCGGATCGCCAGGGGCGAGATGGATTAATGCAAAGGCAATCAGAGTAACTCCCAGGATGACAGGTATAATCTGCAGCAGTCTTTTAATGATATACCATTTCATTTCTGATCAACAGAATATCTTGGAATCCCTCTCCTTTTTCTCTTGTGCATCAGAAATTCGGAGAATATACGGTCTAGTTTTAGGTCATGTCAACAGGATAGAAGAAATACCGTGCTGTGGGGTTTAACACAAATCCTTGCACATTCTTCGTGAAGACAAGGTTTTGATTCGCATGGGCTAAGTACACAAATGGTGCATCATCATGGATGATTACCTGCGCTTCTTCGTAGAGTTGTGCGCGCTCATCAACATCATAGGTTTGTAATGCAGCTGATAATAAATCTTGTACTTCTGTATTGTTGTAAAACGCCATGTTTCCCGCTGTTCCTAACGTGCATTGGTTTTCTCCATATAAGACGTTCATGAAGTTATCCGGGTCGCCATTATCTCCGGTCCATCCAAGGAGACACATGGGGTGTTCCCCTGCTTGTGTCTTTTCAAGATATGTGGACCAATCTATCTGGTAAATATCGACATGAATATTTACATCCTCAAGATAGCTTTGGATCGCCTCTCCAATCTTCGCTGGGTCAAACATATACGGGCGACTGACTGGCATAACCCAGAGCGTAGTGTTAAATCCATTCGGATACCCTGCTTCGCTCAACAGCTCCCGTGCCTTCGTAGTATTATACGGATAATCAACAATATCATCGTTATATCCCAGCATAAATGGCGGCATTCCGTTCTTTGCAACTATTGCTGTTCCTTTATACAGATTCTCAACAATTGAATTTTTATCGATTGCATAATTAATCGCCTGTCGTACTGACCTGTTTGTAAATGGGACAAAGTACCCAGGGGTTTTCACCCATGGTTCATCGGTATCGCGCATACCATTATGATTGGCGTCGTTATATCCGTACCCATTGTTCATCGCTAGATACCCGACATTCATCCCCGGCTGTGTCAGTAGTTGCAGATCGGCATCTGAGGTAATGGAGTTAAAACTCGCTGGATCTGGGTATTCCATCCCTTGAATTTCACCGGCTTGTATCGCTAGCAGCCTCGCGGAGGGGTCTGTGATGACCCGGTAAATAACTTTATCTAATTTTGGGGCTCCCCGCCAATACTCTTTGTTTGCCTCTACGGTGATATGATCATCCTTTACCCATTCCACAAATTTAAAAGGACCAGTGCCAACAGGATGTTTGAACGCATCTTCTTTCCACAATGCTGCATTAGTAGGGCTTACAATAGCAACCGTAAACATAGCTAAGCTTGTCATCATCGCCGCGTTCGGTCTGCTTAACATAATATTAACCGTGTAATTATCGATTTTTTCAACTTTCTCTATGTCGCTGAACATGTATCCCCAATACGCCCACTCACCATATTGATTGTAGGGATTGCTTGTATTGTATTGTCGTTCAAATGAAAAAACAACTGCATCTGCATTAAAATCAGTTCCATCATGGAACTTCACACCTTGTCTTAAATAAAAAGTGATATTCTTTCCATCCGCTGAAATATTCCATGATGTCGCCAAGCAAGGCTGTATATCTGCCGTACCTGACTTGTATTCAACTAACCCTTCAAAGATGCTATCTGTTCTTGCTGTAGACTCTCCATCAGTAACGTCCGCTGGATCGAGCTTATCCGCGTCTCCAGCACAAGCAAAGATTACCACTTTCTCTGTTACAGTTGGAGTGGTTTCCATACATCCACTAAAAGAAACTGCGATTAATATTCCACATACAACGATTGCGAGAACACCAGCCTTTATATTGTAGGATTTGTCTCTCCCCATGATTTTCTACCTTCGTTATCGACCTTCTCTCAGAGACGGCATAGAGTGGTATCACATATATTGTTTAATTACTTTTTCTTTTAAATAGATATGATACCGAACATTTCTCATAACAAGTCCTTCATTACAACAATTCTTGAAGTTTTTCTCTCGTGTACCCGAAGGGTATGAGGAGGCTTTCTGCGCATTTCGCAAGCTGGCGGAGGTAATAACGCACATCGATGTTTTCAGTCCCCTGTGTCTTCTCGGCAAGACACAGCCGTCTTTTGTAGTTCTGAGACGGTTCATCAGTTACGATATAACGAACCGATTGACCTGGCTCGACTTGAACACCCAAGTCTCGCAGCTGTAGCAATGCTGATTTAGGCAGCGTATTTACCTTATAGTTCACAATATCCTTTGAGACCGTTGTCGTAACCACTAAGTCATTGTGAGCCACTGCTCCGTCTCGTAGCACTTCTGCAGATCGTTTGAGGACCTCAACAGATGCTGGTATCAACGCACGGAACTCCTCTGCGGTGTGTGCATGTTTGAAGACAGTGAGCATTTCTTGCTGCGCATTTTTCAGAAACGCAGGTGTGTTATGTTGCCTGAGCTCCACGCCACGTACCTTCACCGTCCCATTCTCAAACATCCCATAGTACCTCGTTAATGCACCGACCCCAGTGGCTTTACTGGGCAGAAACACAATCCATTTATAACGGCCTTCCACATCCATACGAATTCCGGTACGGGTACTGATCATTCTGGAGAGATGAAACGGACGGATGCACCCTGGGGCGCCTTTGACCCAGAGCGAGTCCACAATGCCATGGAGCACCTCATAACCTGCTTGTTGCGCGACCTCAGATGCGGTCAGCAGGATATCACGGCTGAAGGCAGTGATGCTCTCATGACATTCGATGCGTCCATACCGGGCGTTCCGATACCCGGTGTACCCGAAACAGACCACCAGGACCCATTTCCATGCCTTCTGTAGCTCCGTGTAGACCGCAGGGTCGTACTGTTTGTTTTTTGCTCGTGCCTTGAAGCAGAACCTGCGTTGTAAAATCGGTTCTAGGACCTCCGGGAGCAATCCTTTCTGCCTCTGGCAGATATGATAGCCAAGTTGAGGCACACGCTTGATGGAGTCAGGGCAGCAGGAACACAGCATTGTCTCAGGGCTGATGTTATGAACCACCATGATGTTGGGGTATAACGAGGCGTAATCCAACTCGAGAACATCCTCATGAAGACCGACCACGGGCTCAAGAACCAGCCCGCCCCGGTCCGCGATGAGTAGCTCCTCTGCAGTCTTCCAGTTCTCCGGCATGTTTTTCTTCCAGGGGACGAGGTATCCTTTTTTCATCGCGGCGTTGATTTCAATTTGACTGATGGCGGTCCCCGGGCCAAGGCGTGAGAGCAGTTGCACAGGGATGTTCGAACATCGTGCGATATCAAGAATACCGCGAAACCCGCTTTCCCTGTAGAAGAACGACTGCGCGGTATCCAGATGAACCCGGCCCTGCAGCGTGTAGAACGCGGGTCGATACACGATCCGTCCGTAACTAAAATAC
>Ga0307379_10008715_pt1 | contig 13633 bp, 8 predicted proteins | sample UN2MG_FD_202237 | JGI IMG/M metagenome (GOLD analysis project Ga0307379, IMG submission 202237) | Soil microbial communities from Risofladan, Vaasa, Finland - UN-2 | ecosystem: Environmental > Terrestrial > Soil > Coastal area > Acid sulfate soil | place: Finland: Risofladan, Vaasa | collected...
CGATGAGCCCGCTGAGCACGGGGATGCCGATCATGCCCAGGGCCAGCCAGTTCAGCCGCGCGAAATCCCGGTTCGGCAACACGTTGTCGATCAGGTCGCGGTACAGCAGGGGCGGTACCAACCCGATGAGGGAGGTGACGCCGATGGCCGCCATCATCAAGGCCAGAGAGCGCCAGTAGGGCCGGCCATAAGCCAGCACCCGGCCCAGGTGTCGCCGGCTGACCTGGGGCTGGCTTTGCGATTCGTCGTACTGCATAAAACTCCGCCAACCACCACCGTGAAACATGTTGCTATTCTCTTTCTACTCGCGTAGCAGCCGTAGTGCTGTCCCGGCCAGGATGGCTGCTCCAATTGGCATGGCCTCCTCATCGAGGTCGAAATGGGGGCTGTGGAGTGGAAGCGGGCTTTCCCTGCCTGGCGGCTTGACGCCAAGGGAGAACATGGCACCCGGCACCCGGCTCGCCAGAATGCTGAAATCCTCGGCTCCCATCTCTGGAAGCTCGTCATGCACGCTCTCCGGCCCCAGAAGCTCTATGCATACGTCCCGGATCAGGCCAGCCACGCGACTGTCGTTTGCCAGCACCGGAAAGCCCTCTTCGATCTCCAGGCGGAAATCTCCTCCCAGCGTTCGGGAGAGCTCCATGATGCCCTCTAGATCGCGCCACAGTTGCTGCCGGACGCCCTGGTCCAGGCTCCTTATGGTCCCCCGCAGCTCGACCTCTGACGGGATGACGTTCGCCGCGGTCCCCCCGCGTATGCACCCCACGGTCACCACAGCTGGCGATGTCGGGTCCACTCGTCGGGACACGATGGACTGGATGGCGGTGATGACCTGCGCGCTGATGTAGATGGGGTCAACGCCCAAATGCGGAAAAGCACCGTGACAGCCAGATCCCGCGATGGTCGCTCGAAACGCATCCGCAGCCGCACAGATGGGACCCTGTCCCACCTTGACCTGCCCTGTCTCCATTCTGGGATCGACGTGCAAGGCGATAACGGCGTCCACCCCCTCCATGGCCCCGTCATCCACCATGCGCATTGCGCCACTCTTGCCTTCCGCGTCGGTACCTTCCTCACACGGCTGGAACAGCAGGCGCACCCGCCCAGGGAGTTGCATCCTCGCGAGCAGCATAGCCGCGCCCAAGACCATGGCGGTGTGAGAATCATGTCCACACGCGTGCATGATACCTGGGACTCGCGAAGCATACGGTAGGTCGTTCGCCTCTGAGATAGGTAACGCATCCATGTCCGCCCTAAGGGCCACTATTGGTCCAGCCTCGCCCAGATGGCCGACGACGCCAGTTTTGGCGACCGCGGTCTCGACTTCGAGCCCCACGGCGGCGAGGGTCTCAGCGACTAGACGAGACGTCTCCACTTCTCGAAAACCCAGTTCTGGGTGCTGGTGGATCCGGCGACGCAGGGCCACCAGGGTGTCCTCGAGCGCGCGGGCTTCTTCTAGTAGTGCTCCGCTTTCCATTCGCTGCCTTACCCTCTTCATGCTGAATTGACCCGATACCCGGACAGCTCTGACCACCATTCAGTAACTGGTGGCACACCGGCTATTATAAGGCGTGGCGTCGGAGCGGAGCAAGCGGGCCAGATCATGACCGCACCGTCTACTGCGTCCGAACTGTAGACTGGAGCCTTCCATAGATGGGAGTATGCTGCTCTGCGTCCAGGTCGTCGAGCGATCAGTCCCTCGGTTCGAATTGGCCTTCGCCACGAAACCGTCCAAGAGCTGTGGTAACACCTGCCCGAAGACCTTCACGGAGGATCTTTTGTCTTCGCCGCTGGCGTTGTACTATAATATAACGCCGCGCGAGACAGAGAGTGGAGACGCAGCGCTGGGGGAGCGATCGTGAGACTCTCGGTGTTGATCCCTGCCTACAACGAAGAACAGACACTCGCAGAGGTCATCAGGCGGGTCTCGGAGGTTGATCTGGAAAAGGAGATCATCGTTGTGGATGACTGCTCCACCGATGGCACGCGGGAGATACTGCTGTCCATGCAACAAGAGGGGCTGGTGGCCCTCAGTCACGACACGAACCGTGGCAAGGGCGCAGCGATCAGGACAGCCATGGCCGCAGCTACCGGGGACGCCATCATCATTCAAGATGCAGACCTGGAATACGACCCCCGGGATTTCCATACGCTCGTTGAACCATTCAGAGAAGGGAAGGCGAGGGTGGTGTTCGGAGTGCGATCTCTGGACGAGCAGGAGTGGCATATGCGACTGGGGAACCGCTTGCTCACCAGACTCACCAATCTCCTCTATGGTTCGGAGCTCCGAGATATGGAGACCTGCTACAAGCTAATGGCCAGAGAGATAGCCGATGATCTGGACCTTCGGTCGGACGGGTTCGCCATAGAAGCCGAGATGACTGCCAAGATCCTAAAGCAAGGGCACCACATCTACCAGGTGCCTATATGGTACTCTCCTCGCACCGAGAAGAAGCTGACCCCGCTGGATGGTCTTCCCACTCTATGGACGCTGCTTAGGCTACGTCTTGTAGATTGATGTCGCTGCGCCTCGCTCAGACTGGCGGAGGTGGAGTCACCCGGCAGAATCGCCGCGCCTGAGGTCGTGCCCACAAGGCGCTGTCTTGGAGTGAGTGCAGAGCGATTCCGGCAAAGTCCTATGAAACCACTCATTGTGCTGAACCTCGGACAACAACCGTACCACAGCGTACTTCGACTGCAACATCAGCTGGTTTCTGCGCGAATGCAGGGCACGATCGATGACATCTTGCTTCTGCTTCAGCATCCTCCCGTCATAACCCTGGGCAGGCGCGGAAACGAGGCGAACATCTTGGTCTCCAGGGAGCGACTGGCGGAGTTGGGGATTCAGGTGCACCGAGTGGAGCGAGGGGGAGATGTGACCTACCACGGCCCCGGCCAACTGGTGGGGTACCCCATATTGGACCTCAGGCAACACCGGACCGACGTGGGATGGTACATGCACTCTCTTGAGGAAGTGCTCATCCGCACACTCGCCGACTTCGGCATAGCGGCAAGTCGCCTGCCAGGTAGCATCGGTGTATGGCTTGACGAGCGGACTAAGATCGGCGCCCTGGGAGTGCGTATTGACAGCTGGATCACTTATCACGGCTTTGCCCTCAATGTTTCTCAGAACCTCACCCACTTCCAACTCATCGTTCCCTGCGGACTGGCAAACACCGGAGTCACATCCATGGACAAGGTCCTGGGAGAGCCCGTGGACATGGCAACCGTGCGCGAACGAGCAATAGAGAACTTCTGCGCAGTTTTTGCACTCAGAGCCAGCGAGCCCAGCTTGGACGACATTCTCTCTCGCATTCAGGCGCAGGGATGAGTAGGCCTACGGGAAGAAAGAGTCTCCGGTCCGGTGTGATGTTGCCCGAAAGCGACGAGCCTTGTCAAGGAGGACCGTTTCTGATATAATAGGAACAATCGATGGTGAGTCGTCGGGGCGTAGCGCAGCCAGGTAGCGCACTTGTATGGGGTACAAGTGGTCGGAGGTTCAAATCCTCTCGCCCCGACCACGGGATATCCGGCGTAGCGGGGAGTCAACCCCTCCGCTCTGCAACGGGCGCAGTGTTTTCGTACGAATGGCCGTCAGCCCGCTATGCTGTCGGCCATTCTTGGTGAACGGGCAGGCGAACGCCTGTCGGGGTCAAAGCATGGACGATGCAGTGTTCCAGTGTCCTGGGGTCTCGGACGAGGACCTGCAGATACTTCGGCGCACAGAAGCGAATCTGCCGATTCTGGCCGATATCAGCCGGGCTGACATGCTCCTGTACTGCCCGCTCGCCGAGGGAGCGGCCGTCGTCGTGGCCCAGGCTGGGCCCCATTCGGTTCCGCCGATCTACGACGAGCCTGTGCTTGGTCAGGTGATCGTTGCTCCTGAAAAACCTGCCGTTCTCGACGCCCTGGACACAGGTAACTCGACCCGAGGGACGCACGGGGTGCGGGCCGAGGGTGCGCCCGTGATGCAAGAGGCGCAACCCGTCTACGGTGTAGATGGCAAGGTGATTGCAGCCCTCTCCGTCGAGAAGACCATGATAGAGCACGAGCGCCTCCGGCACCAGCCTATTAGGTTCCGCAAGGCCATTGAGAGACTACAGGCCATGGTGCTACAGAATGAGCTCGATGGTCTCGATGCCCTCTCCCCTTTTGGGGAGCAGGACGGTATCCTCCTCCTTGACCGCCGACGCCGTGTCCGGTACGCTAGCGACATCGCCACAAACTTGTACCGCAGACTCCGCTACATGGACACTCTGGAGAAGAAGGAGTTGTCCACCATCCTACCCGGTGACGATAGATTTGTGGAGCGTGCGCTGAAAGAGCAACGCTGTCTCGAGCAGGAGGCTCGAGAAGGAGATAGGGTGTGGCTCAGGAAAGCCATTCCCATCTTCGCGCAGAGCAACGTCGTTCCACTCTCCCGACGGTTGCTCAGACTGCCAAGGCCCCAGCAGAGAGACGTCACCGGTGTGTTGCTCTTGATACACGACGCGACTGAAGCTCGTCGTGTGGAGAAAGAAGCCAGAATACGGGCGGCGATGATACAGGAGATTCATCACCGCGTGAAGAACAACTTGCAGACCATAGCCTCCATGCTTCGGCTCCAGGCGCGTAGAACAGAATCGATGGAGGTGAGGCAGATATTGCTCGAGAGCGTCAGCCGTATCCTCAGCGTGGCGACAGTGCACGAGTTCCTCTCCGAGCACGAGTCACGTGTGATCAATATCAAAGACGTGAGCCGAAGGATTCTTGACCAGCTTCGCGAGGGAGTGGTGGGCGAGGAAGAAGGGATACGGTTCGAGCTCCGCGGTCCTAACGTCTATCTGGCCACTCAGCAGGCCACTGCCTGCGCGTTGATCATCAACGAACTGCTACAGAACGCACTGGAGCACGGGTTCGCACCTTCGCAGGGAGGCGAGATCCTGGTCGAACTGCAAGATGGCGCCGACATGGTTACGCTGAGGATAAGCAACACCGGAAAAGGATTGCCCACAGACTTCGACCTGGAGCGCGATAGCCATCTGGGACTGACTATTGTGCAGACCCTGGTGAAAGATGATTTGAAGGGGAGGTTCGAGTTGACGGATGGCGATGGAGCCCAGGCCATTGTGACCTTCCCCAAGACACCATTAGGGGGTGATAGGAAATGGAACAGCCTAGAGTGATCGTGGCGGATGACGAGTCAATCGTGCGCATGGACCTCAGAGAGATGTTGGAGAGCCTCGGTTACCTGGTGGTGGGCGAAGCCGGGGATGGCGAGAGTGCAGTTCATCTCTCGCGCGAATTGAAGCCCAGCATCGTGATCATGGACATCAAGATGCCAGGCATGGACGGCATCGAAGCTGGGCGGATTCTCACAGAGGAGAGGATCGCACCTGTCCTCCTCCTTACCGCATATAGCCAGCAGGACCTCGTGGATCGGGCCAAGGATGCAGGCGTGATGGCCTACATAGTCAAGCCGTTCCACGAGGCAGATTTAGCGCCCGCCATCGAAGTGGCTCTGCGGCGATGGAGCGAGTTCCGCACCCTCGAGAGAGAGGTAGAAGACCTCAAAGAGGCACTAGAGACCAGAAAGCTGGTCGATCGGGCTAAGGGCATTCTCATGGATACCCAGGGTCTGAGCGAGGCCGACGCCTTCCGTCGCATTCAGAAGACCAGCATGGACCAGCGGAAGCCTATGAAGGACGTCGCTGAAGCCATCGTTCTCGCCCATGAAGCCGGCAAAGCTGGATAGTCAAGAAGTCGCTGCTCTGATCGACGCTATCCCTCATTGGATCCGCCACCAAGTGAAGATGGCGAGGGCAAACGGAGTCGTCCTCGGGATGAGCGGCGGTTTGGACTCTTCACTAACCGCTGCCTTGTGCAAGCAGGCGCTTGGGGACGCCGTGCGCGGCCTGATCTTACCTTGTCACAGCGACCCGCTGGATCAAGCGCACGCGCTGCTGGTGGCTCAGCAATTTGACATAATCACCGAGACCGTTGAGCTGAGTCCCGCGTTTGATGCCCTGGTCAGCATACTGCCGCCGGGCGGTAGAGTGTCCGTGGCGAACCTGAAGCCTCGTTTGCGGATGATGGCCTTGTACTACTACGCCAACGAGCTTGGCCTACTGGTAGTAGGGGCGGGCAACAGGAGCGAAATCCTCAGTGGGTATTTCACAAAATATGGTGACGGCGCTGTAGACCTGCTACCTCTGGGAGGACTTCTCAAGACAGAGGTCCGCGTGGTAGCCATGGCTCTGGGCATCCCGGCTGAGATCATGGAGAAACCACCCAGTGCGGGCCTCTGGCAAGGCCAAACCGATGAGGGCGAAATGGGTGTCTCCTACGAGGATCTGGACAGAGCACTCGCCACGCTCCAGGGCGCACAGACAGACAGCCCCGGCGATGAGGCGATCGAACGAGTCCGGCGAATGGTATCCAGGAGCTACCATAAGCGAACCCCGATCCCCAGATACGAGCGTTGATCTGTGGGCCGCCCAGAGCCACCATGGCGAGGGCTGGATCCCACATCGTGCCTGCGTAGCCCATTCCTCACTTCGGGGAACTGCTGTCGCTCAGTGCCTTTCCTTCTGTTCGATACTTTGTTTGCCGCATGTCGGCCTGCCGGCTACGATCCCGGAGGTTGAGGAGTAGACAATTGCTTAACCTAGCCTACCTCTTCGATCCCCGGCCCGGACCGCTTCCTCCCCACGATCTACAAGTTCACCTGGCGCTGATGGTGCTCTTTGCAGCAGGTCTGGCGGCGAGCGTCTTCCTGTCTTTGTCCGCGCCGAAGCGCCCTGCCGTGCGATGGCTCCTCCTAAGTCAGATCCCTTTATCATCCGGCATACTCGTTTTGATGGGAGCGCGCCTGCTGACCGTTCCTTACCTCTCCACCAGAGCTTTGTTCTATGAAACGGCCTCCCTCAGCCTGGCGGCATGGTCAGCATACCTCCTCTACCAGGGTCGCAGAAGCGGCTTCCTCAGGCAGCAACTCGCTCTGCTGACCTTCTCGTGGCAGGGGCAGGAACCATCAACCAAGCCTGCGGTGGCTGTCGTCCTCCTTGCGGTGCATCTGCTGGGCCTGATGCTCCTCGCCCTGAACACGGGGCGTTCCTACCTCTGGATGGTCGGCCTTTTCGTACTACTTGTGAGCCCTCAGTTGGTGCTGTCGTTTTGGGAAAAGAGGGGGATTATCCACTTCGAGGCCCTCACCCCGCTGTGGTTCGCGTACTTGGCTGCACTGGCTCGCCGCGTCTGCGCGAAGGTGCTCAGCCAACCGTTGCCGCTGTACGACGGCTTTGCGTATCCTGAGCCGTTCTCTTCGCTTCTCAACGTGGAGGCGGTTCTCCTTGCTGCCATCGTATACGTTATCCTGTGCCAAGGCTACCTGTTGGCATTGAGAAGTCGTCGCGGGGACAGCTTCACACGCCATGTTGGTGCCACTTTGGCGATCATGGTCATCCTCTGGGCCAGTGTGGCCTACTTCAGGCACCGCACTCACGGTGTCACGGCCAACGATCCGTACTCCTACACGCAGATGGCGGTAGACATCGCCGAGCACGGCGATCCAACTCACCTGTTCCCCCTCTTCCCCCGCGTGAGCCACCTCGGCATCTCCTGGTGGCCGCTGGTGCACTACGGATATCAGGTGCGGGTGCCGCCACTGCAAGGAGACGGCCGCACGGCAACTGACTGGCCTCCGGGATGGCCAGCCATCCTGGCCATCGGTTATCTTATCCTCGGGGAGCAGGGCCTGTATCTTGTTAATCCTCTGATCGGTCTACTCTGTCTGGCTGCGCTCGTCGCACTGGTGGCGGAACTTCTCTACGACAGGCCCTGGGAGGAACGATTGCTGGGGGGCGCCTTCGCCGCATTCTGTCTTGCTACCTCGTACGAGCACATAGACCGGCTCGTCGTGCCCATGGCCGACGCGCCTACCCAGCTGTTTACCACGTTGACCATTCTCCTGCTCCTCAGAGGCATGAGAGGGCGACACCGGCTCCATGCTGCGCTGGCCGGCATGTGCTTCGGAGGCGCGTATTGTATGCGCCACACACAACTCGCGCTTGGGTTGTGCGCGGTGGTGGCCTTGGTGTGGCTCCGACGGAACAGACTGGGTGGCAGGAAGCTACTGGAATTCGCAGTCCTGTTCAGCCTCACGTCGTTGCTTGTAGCCATCCCCGACCTGCTCTATCATCAGTTTGTTTTTGGGCACTTCCTCAGACCGGAGTCCACCGAATTCGATCTGTTCAGCTTGTCTCACGTGTCTGTCACAGCGCGTCTGATGTGGGAGCGCGCTCTGTCGGGTAACGAGTTCGGCTACTTGAGTCCCCTTGTGGCCTACGGCGCGTACCGCATGTACGCTACCAAGAGGGGTGTGTTCTTTGTACTGCTTACTGCTGTACTAGGCGTGCTCGCAGTCCACTTACCCTACCAGGCTCTCAGACTCAGGGACCTTCTCTCGCTTTTCCCCGTGTTACTTGCCTGGGTTGGATACGGGGTGGGTGATCTGTGGAAAAGGATACCCGTGGGCCAGGGATACCTCTCGGATCGTCGTCACGCACTGGGGGTGTCGATCCTGCTGGCCATCCTGCTGCTGCCGCTGTTGCGCACCCGGCACATACTGTCGAGACCTTGGTCTACCTACAGGGCAAGCTTCGGCTATGTCAGCGAAGAGGAGCGGCGGGGATTCGACGTACTGGCCGCGGAGACGGTGGAACCCTGCGTCGTAGGCTCATCCCTGAATGGCGGACCGGTGGACTTGTATGCCGATCGGCAGGCGTTTCGGCCCGCGTTCTGGACCACCCAGGAACTCGACATCTTCCTGGAAGAGATGTTCCGCCAGGGCACGAACGTCTATCTGCTGGACGACGGCGAGGCACTGCGAGGCACTCTGGAGCATGCCACAGCACACTATCGTGTGACCGCGAGGGCGCAGCTTACAGTACCGCTTTTCGGAGACCCTGAGCGTATCTCGTCGATGCTCTACCAGATAGAACCACTGCCGGGGGCATCGCCATGATCAGAGGACTCTACCTCATCATTCTGCTCCCTGCCTTCTCACTTTCCCTTTTCCTAGTGGAGCTTTTGCGGAGACACGCTTACCAAGCCGTCGCCAGCCCACTCTACTTCTCTGTCGTACTTCTACTGGGTGTTGCCTCGATAGTAATTCTGTGGGCGGTGTACTCGTTCTACTTGAGCGGCTTCGCCCCCATGGACCTACGCCGTGCGCTACGTGTCGACTGCCTCTGCCACATGCCATTGGTGCTGTCTCTGGCATACTTTGCTCTGCCTGAGGGTCGTTTCGTCAACCTGGGGACGTCTCTCTTCTTCTCCAGCCTCACTGGCTTCCTGCTCTGCAGGCTCTCGGTCCTGCTGTACTATCGCCACTCACCATTGGCCAGGATCTTCTCTCGGCGGTACGTGGCTTTAGCTGTGGTTCTGGCCATCGCGGCGGTTCTGAGAGTGAGCCTCATCGCAGCCAACCGTTTCCACGGTGACGAGGCACTCTACTGTCACTGGGCGTTGCTCATCGCATCAGGAAAGGATGTGTTCCTCCGATACGGGGTCATCGTCGACAAGCCACCCGTCTTCCTCTACACTCTGGCCCTGTTTTTCAAGGTTTTCGGACACACCGAGACTGCCGCACGGCTGCCCAACATACTGGCGAGCCTGGCCAGCATAGTAATCGTGTATCACATCGGGCTTCAGCTGGCAGATGTCCGGGTAGCGTTGATGAGCGCGCTCTTCCTGACTCTCTCTCCCTTCGACATCCAGTTCGCCCCTACTGCCTTCACCGATCCGCTGATGATTTGCCTGATCCTGACTTCCTGCTTTCTCGCTCTCAAACGATGGCACCTCCTGGCAGGCCTTGCGGCAGGCCTGGCCGTAATGACTAAGCCGACCGGGGTTATTTTCCTTCCACTGCCTCTGTTCTTTGCGGCGCTGGCCTGGGGCAAGGAGTGGCTCAGCAAGCGCTTCGGTTTCGCTCTTCTGGCCATGGGACTAGGGATCTTGGCCGTCCTTCTGGCCGTCTTCTGCTGGGACGTGGTGATTAGGGTCAATTCTGTGAACTTCTTCACCGCCAGCGCAGCCCGATACGGCGGCCTGAGAGTCGTGCCTTGGGACAGGGTCGTCCCGCGCCTCGAGGGCTGGCTGCGACAGCTGCAGTACCTCACAGGGACCAATGCCCTGAACACCTTACTGGTCGCGGGAGTCCCGGTTCTTCTGGCTTATAGCCTACACAGGCGTCGCGTGCGGCCAGGCTGGGCGTTGGACTGGGCCTTGACTGCGTTCTTTTTGTACTTCGTCGCCTTCCACACTGTCTTCAGCTTCAGCATATGGGATCGGTATATGCTGGGTCTGGCTCCCGTTGCGGCGGTGTTGCTCGCTCGTATTGTGTTGTTGCCTTATGACACTCTGCTTGAGACACAACAAAAGGCGATGTGGTCCAGAGTGGCGCGTCTAGCCGTCCTGGCGGTCTTCCTGGCGGTCGTTCTAGTGCCGCCCACCCAGGTCGCTTTGAGATATGGGTTCCCTGTGGGCGGCGATCACGGGGCGTTTCAGGGCATCGACAGTGTGGCGCACTACTTCAGGGCCAATGCGGCGCCCGGTTCCATCGTTTTCCATAAGTGGCTAGGATGGCATTATTCCTTCTACATGTTCGACCTGCCCTTGGACTATTACTACTACCCTGACCACAAGTTCGTTCTGGAGACGTCCCGGAGGCTGCCCAACCTGGAGAAGTACATAGTCTTTCCCAGCTGGACGAGCGAGGCCGAACTACAGACCGTCCTCAACGATGGAGGATGGGAACTGAGCGAGCTGTACCGTACCTATCGACCTGACGGAACCCTTTCCTTCACCATCTATCGAATCCAGCCTGTCAGTCCATGATTCCCCCCAGGTTCTCAGTGAGCAGCAAGCGAACTCCAGACTGGGTATTCCTCTGCCTTCTGCTTATCTTGACCGCCGTCTTCCTGTCAAGATTGGTGCTGGGCAATCTGGTGATGACGGGGCTCGATGTCTTCACCTATTTCTATCCTTACAAGGCATACGCGGCCGAGGCTGTCCGCTCGGGCTCCCTGCCTTTGTGGAACCCCTATCTGTTCATGGGGGTGCCCTTTCTGGCTAACATACAGGCTGCGGTGCTCTACCCGCTCAACCTGCCGTTCTACTGGTTGCCAGCACCGGAGATGGTGAACTGGTCGATCGTCTTACACTTGTTCATGGCAGGGGCATTCATGTACGGTTTCGCACGCCACGCTCTGAGCCTTGGGCCCGGCGGCGCCATGGTGGCAGCAACGACCCTCGCCTTTGGTGGGTTCCTGGGTGCCCAGGCCGAGCACATCAACCAGTTGAGTGTTCTGGTCTGGCTGCCGCTGCTGCTGTGGCTGTTCTACCTCGCCTACACACGGCGCAGTTTAGTCTACGTCTTCCTGACCGCTATCGTCACCGGGGTTCAGTTCCTGGGTGGGCACATCCAGTCTTCCTACATCAACCTGGCAGCGCTGGGATGCTACAGCCTCTACCTTCCCTTCGCGGGAGCTGCCGTCGACTCGGCCGCTTGGCAGGGTGTGACTTCTCGCATGCACAAGCTTGGGCTAAGCCTGGGCATTTTCGCAGTGGTGGTGGTGCTGGGGGTGGCACTGGCCGGAGTCCAGCTGGTACCCACACTCGAGCTTTCCAGACTTTCCATCAGAAGCACTGGGCTTCCCTACCGACAGGCGGTATCCTTCTCTCTGCACCCTGGTACCCTCCTTCGCTCCCTGCTTCCCGCCTTCGCAGACAGCCCGTTCAGTGAATACGTGGCCTATGTCGGCATCCTGCCTTTACTGCTGGCAGTGCTGGCGGTTTGGCGCAGGAGACATAGCCCACAGGCACCCTTCCTCATCTTCCTCGCGAGCCTGGGGCTCTTCCTGGCTTTGGGCATCTACAACCCCCTCTACTATCTGTTGTATCGACTGGTGCCCGGCTTTGCGCTCTTCAGAGTGCCGGCCCGCTGGCTCTATCTGTACGTGGTCGGTATGGCCTTGCTCGCTGGGCTAGGACTGGAGGAGTTGCGCTCCCTGTCGTGCCCTGTGACCCGACCCCAGAAGAGATGGGCTCTGCTGGGCTCCGCTCTCGCCGCGACCACGATCTCGTTGGTCGTGTTCGATCCGCCGTCGCCGCTGGTGATCGCCTACTGGGCGGTGTGGACGTGCCTCAGCGCAATGGTGATCTGGATAGGCATCAATCGTCAGCGAACGGCAGCATACCTCGCTGTGGTAGCCTCGCTGGTTATCAGCGAATTGTTCCTGGCGAGCCGCCACCAACCCTTCAACGCGCTGACTGCCCCTGAGGCCTTCTCCTCACTGCGCACTTCGGTGGCCTACTTGTTGACGGACAGGAGTGTTTATCGTGTGTTGAGCTTCTCCGACGGCGCGTTCGATCCCGGTGACCTTCGGGAGATCCAGGAGAACCTGGGCGGCCAACTGCCAGACGAATCCGTCTACGACTACCTTGTCGCCACGAAGCAAAAGGAGGTGTTGACACCGAACCTCCCTCTCCTCTACAGGGTGCAGAGCGTGGATGGATACGATGGGGGAATCCTGCCGCTCGCTCGCTACGTGTACTGGCAAAGGCTGCTGCTGCCAGAGGAGCAGGTCTCCATGGATGGCCGCCTCCAGGGTCGCATTGCTGAGATGCCCAGCTCTCGTGTGCTCAACATGAGCAATGTGAAGTATGTCATAACCGACAAGACCTACGACCTTTGGGTTGATGGGGCATACTACGACCTTGGACAGCGGGCAATCCTGGGCGAGACTGGTCCCCACCAGCTAGTCTTGGATGACCTGCCCTCGTTCCGCGCAACTGCGCTTGGAGTGGTGTCGTATCTGGTTGGGGCAGAAGACATTCCGCAGGGGTCTGTGGTCGCTGAGATCACCATTGAAGACGACGAAGGTTACGATCAATCGTTTGAGCTGCGGGCAGGGGAGGACACCGCCCAGGGCGAGTACTCCACGGCGGCCACTGTGCATCGAGCGGCTAGGGTGGTAGGTCATTGGCGGGACAATCCGGCAGGCAACGATTACTATACGCTGCTGGAGTGGGGCCAGGCCATCTACCCCCATCGGATAGCAGTGAAGGTCATGACAGAACAAGCCGGGCTTCGCGTACGAGGCATGACCCTGCTGGATCAGCGCACCGGGACGCATCGGGCACTTGTGGTTTCGACAGAAGGAGACTACAAGCTGGTTCACAGCGGGGACGTGAAGATCTACGAGAATCTCGACGTACTTCCACGGGCATTCGCAGTTCACGAGGCGCGGTTTCTGGAGACCGACGCCGAGGTACTCGTCGCGCTGCGAGACGAGGCATTCGACCCGGCACGGGAGGTGCTGCTCCTTGGAGAGCAGGGCCCGTCGCAGTCGTACGGTCAAGACTGTGAAGATGAGGTGCGGTTAGTATCCTACACTCCTGAGCAAGTGAGAGTCGAGGTAGAGATGGACTGCCCTGGGTACCTCATCCTCACTGACGCTCAATATCCAGGGTGGCTGGCGCTCGCGGATGGCCGACCCCAGGAGATCTTGCGCGCGAACCTGTATTTCAGAGGTGTCCCAGTCCCTGAGGGACAACACCTGGTGGAGTTCCGCTACGAGCCAGCCAGCCT
>Ga0307379_10008718_pt1 | contig 13632 bp, 8 predicted proteins | sample UN2MG_FD_202237 | JGI IMG/M metagenome (GOLD analysis project Ga0307379, IMG submission 202237) | Soil microbial communities from Risofladan, Vaasa, Finland - UN-2 | ecosystem: Environmental > Terrestrial > Soil > Coastal area > Acid sulfate soil | place: Finland: Risofladan, Vaasa | collected...
TCCTGTGAACACGAACTCTGCAGATTTGGCATGTCGCCTCCTTTTTCCCAGGACCTCCATTGTCGCAGACAAATTGCAGGCCCGGCGTGCGGGCTCCCGAAGTACTACTAATCCTATTATCAAATCGGAGGCCGTTCTGTCAAGTGAAATCCTGCAGAACCTCGTCACCAAGCCACAATCCGACATGGGAGCCCCGGGTGTTTGAATGTCCTGCCGCTTTTCTCGGACTGAAAAAAATGGTGCGAATTCAAGAAAATTCTTGCAATACCCAAACATATGTTTTAAACTATTGTATAAAACAATTGTTTGGGAGTCTTAATATGGCGATTTCGCAGGAGAATATCCCTGTCGGCAACCCTGCCAAAGGGGTGCGAGAGCGGTTGCTCGACGTGGCGGAAGAGCTTTTTTCGGAGCGGGGTTTCGATGGTACCAGCGTTCGCGACCTCGCCGGCGCCGCCGGCTGCAACATCGCGTCAGTCAACTATTACTATGGGGGCAAAGAGAAGCTCTATGAGGAGGTCTGGCGTCGCCATTTGGCATTGCTTCGAGACACCCGGATGGCCAGCATTGACAAGTGTCTCGCCGACAGCCGCGGTAATCCCTCTCTGGAGGAGCTTCTGCGTTCATTTGCATACGCGTTCATCGGCCCGCTCGTGGATCAAAGCGGCAGCCGCCGCTTAATCAGGCTTATGGCCCGCGAACTGATCGATCCGCATTTGCCTTCGGACCTGTTCGGCGAAGATGTGATCAGGCCGACCTTGATCAAGATGCAGCAGGCCCTTGCAAAAGCCTGCCCCGGCCTGGATGGGTCGAAGGTTCCGCTGGTTGTGTTTTCTCTCGTTGGACAACTCATACATACAATCCGGATCAAGCCAATACTGCGCTGGACGGATGACGAAGCACTGGCCGTGTTCGATCCGGCCGGGCTCATCGACCACATCGTAGCGTTTTCTGCCGCCGGAATTCGCGCTTATGCTGAGAGGAAGACCGAATGAAAAGACGATTATGTTCTATTCGTTGGCTGTTTCTTGTTCTGGTTTGTGTCATCGGTGCGGGGTGCACGGTTGGGCCAAAGTATTCTCGACCCGAGACCGCAGCGCAGACCACCGGCAGTTATCAACGCGCCGGAACGCACAAGCAGGATGTAAGTGATTTCAATGATAGTGACAGATGGTGGGAGCGCTTCGGAGACCCGCCCACCGTGTTGTTAGTACGTGAGGCCCTTGCGAACAACTACGACCTCAAGGCTGCGGCGGCCAGGGTATTGCAGGCCCATGCAGCGCTGGCCGAAGCGCACGGACGGCAATTGCCGGATGTCTCTTACGATATAAGTCGTGCCAGGAACAAGATGTCGTTCAACCTCGGAGGCGGGCCGTTCGGCGGCGGCAGATTCACCGTGTTAAACACGACGTGGTCGCAGGATATTTCCGTCGCCTATATGCTCGATTTGTTCGGAAAGCTCAAGCACGCCGAGCGAGCGGCGTGGGCGCAATTGCTGGCCGCCGGGGCGACCGAACAGGCTTTGACCAATTCATTGATTGCCGGCGTTGTCGGCGCCAGGATCAATATTGCGACGATTCAAAGGCAGTTGGCGATCGCAAAAGAAAACACGGAAAACCAGCGCAGGACCCTGGAGATTGTGGAGCGGCGATATCAGCAGGGTCTGGTCGGGCCGGTGGATCTGCGGCTGGCGCGCGAGAATCTGGCTGCGTCGCAGGCTGTCGAGCCGGTGGTTGAGCTGTCTCTGATCAAGGCCCGTCATGCCATGGATGTGCTTCTGGCTCGTCCACCCGGCTCCGGCGAAGACCTGCCCGAGACCTTGGACGAACTACCGGAGTTGGGGCCGGTGCCGATTGGTGTGCCCGCGTTTCTTCTGGACCGGCGGCCGGACGTGAGAGCGGCGGAGCTGGCCCTGCGCTCGGCCAACGAGATGATCGGCGTCAGTATCGCGCAAATGTATCCGGACTTGACGCTCACGGGCAGTTACGGCGCAAGCGCCGACACATGGGAAGATATTTGGAAGCGCTACTCGGAGACGTATGGGCTGATCACGGGCTTGGCGCAGCCTATTTTTAGAGGAGGCCGGATTCGCGCGCAAATCGACGCGGCCAAGGCGCGCTATGAAGAGTTGTCGGCCAACTACGCCGGCACGGTCCTGACCGCCATGAGGGAGGTCGAAGATGCGCTTGCCGGCGAGCAGATGCTTCAGAGGCAATTAGAGCACGCCCAGCATCGTCTTGAGGAGGCCAGAGCCGCCGAAGAACTTTCCGTACAGAGATATCAGCAGGGCATCACAGGGATCCTGACGGTCCTGGCATCCGAGCAGCTCCGAAGGGTAGCTGAACAAGAACTGACCGTGCTCAAGGGCCAGATCTGGACCACACGCGTAAATCTCTACCTGGCGCTGGGCGGCGATTGGAACGAACAAGAAGAAAAGATAGTGGCGGTAAGAAAAGATGAACGATGATAGACGAAAAGCGTCGAGCGCGCGCAGGCGTCCCGAGCGACAGCGAGGGACCTTGGGGCGGAGCGGCTTCTTGCAGGCGCTCTTGGCAATCCTCATTGTTGCTCTGGGCGTTGCCGGTACAATAGTCCTGATCAAGTTAAAGAAGCCCCCGCAGCGGGCCGAACAGGATGTCCAGGCGCCGCTGGTCAAGGTCGAGCAACTCCACATGAAGGATATCCCGATGATTGTCCGCGGCTACGGAGTGGTCAACCCCAGGGTTGAGGTCGATATCGTCCCGGAAGTGGAGGGCAAGGTTGTCTCCGTCCATCCGGAGCTCAAGGTCGGCGGGCTCATTCGCGCCGACGAACAGATATTGCAGATCGACCCGCGGGATTATGAGTCGGCCGTCCGGCAGGCGACCGCCGCTGTCGAAGATGCGAAAGTGAAACTGGACACGGAACAGGCTGAAGCTGACGTGGCGCGAAAGGAGTGGGACGATCTGCACCCCGGTGTCGAGCCAACCTCACCGCTTGTTCTGCGCGAGCCGCAGATTCGCAAAGCCAGGGCGGCGCTGGAATCCGCCGAAGCCCAACTGGATACGGCGAAATTGAGATTGGAGCGAACCAGCTTATCACTGCCGTTCGATGTGCTGATCGTCAGCGAGAAGGTTGACCTGGCCCAGTATGTCGTCACCGGGCAGTCGTTGGCGAAGGCGTATGGAACGGAGGCGGTGGAAATCGAAGTGCCGCTGGAGGATGGTGAGCTGGCCTGGTTCGACGTCTTCGAGAATTCGATATTCGCAGACGGGCCGCGGGGCTCCGCCAAAACGACCGCGGCCGAGGTCAGGGCGGACTTTGCCGGAGCCGAACATACCTGGCAGGGGCGCGTGGTCCGCACGACGGGGCAGGTGGACAGAACGTCCCGAATGGTCTTTGTCGTCGTTGAGGTGTCGGACCCGTTCCGAGCGTCCGGCGGCCGGCCGCCGCTGCTGTCCGGAGTGTTTGCCGAGGTTCTCATTCAGGGCAAGACGCTTCGCAACGCCGTCGCCGTGCCGCGGGATGCGCTCCGCGAGGGCAACAGTGTCTGGCTGGTCAATGACAATCGCCTGCACATCCGGGCTCTGGATATTGTCAGGGCGGATAAGGATTTCGCCTACGCCGTCTCCGGCCTGACAAATCGGGCGTACGTTGTCACGAGCTCTTTGGATGCTGTTGTCGACGGGATGCAGGTCAGGACCGAAGCGGATGGTGCCGCGCAGCCGGAACAGCCAAACCAGGATAGCCGTCAGGTGGAGAAGCAGGAGGAAAAATAAGTGAAAGACCCGGAAGAAAGAAGGGGCGTTCTTGGGTGGTTTGCCTCGAACCACGTGGCCGCAAATCTACTGATGCTCCTGATCATCGTTGCAGGGGTGCTCTCTCTTTTCTCCTCGAAGCTCGAAGTCTTCCCCGAGTTAAGCCTCGACATGATCACCATTACCGTGCCGTATCTCGGGGCCTCTCCGGAGGACGTCGAAGAAGGCGTTTGTCTTCGTGTGGAGGAAGCGATCGCCGCGGTGGACGGCGTGAAACGAATCACCTCCACCGCCGGCGAAGGGGCCGGATTGACCGTCGTGGAGGTTGACGAATACGCTGACGCGACAGAGGTGCTCGATGATGTCAAGGCAGAGATTGACACGATCATTACCTTCCCTGAGGAAACCGAAAAGCCGATTATTTCCGAGCTGAAGACGCGGCACAAGGTCATCACGGTGGTCGTCTTCGGCGACGCTTCGGAAAAGACCTTGAAAAAACTGGCCGAACAGATCCGTGACGATTTGACGTCCAAGCCCAATATCAGCCAGGTGGCCATCGCAGGCGTTCGACCCTACGAGATATCCATCGAAGTCTCCGAAGAGAGTCTGCGCCGTTACAGTCTCAGCTTTGACCAGGTCACGCGAGCGGTTCGCAATTCTTCGCTCGATACACCCGCCGGCTCGGTCAAGACCTCCGGCGGAGAGATCCTCCTCCGGACCAAGGGACAGAAATACTACGGTCCGGAATTCGAGAACATTATCGTGGTGACGCGAAACGACGGGACGGAAGTCCGGTTGAGTGACATCGCGACCGTCCGCGATGACTTCGAGGACGTGGACCTGCACGCGAGATTCGACGGCAAGAGCGCCGCACTCATTCAGGTCTCTCGTATCGGCGCCCAGGACGCCGTGAGCATCGCCAACAGCGTCAAGGGCTATGTCCGCGAGAAACAGCCGTACCTGCCGGACGGCATTTCCCTGGCCCTGTGGGAAGATGACACCGAATTTCTCCGGGCGAGGATGGACCTTCTGACAAGGAACGCCTGTATCGGCCTGATTCTCGTGTTCTTGTGTTTGACGTTGTTCCTGAATATGCGGCTGGCCTTCTGGACGACGATGGGCATCCCCATTTCCTTTCTGGGTGCGTTTTGGCTGATTCCTCACTTCGACGTCTCCATCAACATGATCAGTCTCTTTGCGTTCATCATGTCACTGGGCCTTGTCGTGGATGACGCCATTGTCGTGGGTGAAAATATCTTCGCGTATCGTCAGCAGGGACTGGACAGAACCGCTGCGGCCATTCGAGGCGTCAGGGAGATGGCTATGCCCGTGACGCTGGCAGTCCTGACCACGATGTTTGCCTTTATCCCGCTGGCCTATACGCTCGGCATCATGGGCAAGATTCTCCGCGTGCTGCCCATCGTCGTGGTCAGCGTTTTGGGTGTCTCGCTGATCGAGGCCCTGCTCATTCTGCCCGCCCACCTGTCAGGCAAGAGGTCCTGGAACAAGTTCATCCTGGTCCGTCTGACCGACAAAATCAACCAGGGAACGCACAAGGTGCTCTATTGGTTCATTGAGGGGCCTTTCGCGCGGTTTGTCGGTCGGGCGGTCCGGTGGCGCTATGTCACGCTGGCCGTCGGGGTGGCCATCTTCCTGATAGTCGTCGGTTTTATCGCCGGCGGTTCCATCAAGTTCGTGTTCTTCGATACGGTCGAAGCGGACAATATGATCGCGATGTTGACGATGCCGCTGGGCACGCCCGTGGAGCAGACGCGCGAGATTATCGAAGGCGTCGAGCGGGCCGCTTTTGAAGCCATCGATGAGTTTGACGCCAGGCGGCCCGGCGAACCCTCGCTCCTGAAGCACATCTCCACCACGGTCGGCGCCCACCCGACACTGGCGCGCGGCGGACCGGTCAGTATCGCCATCGGGGCGGGGGGGCAATCCCATCTGGCGGAAGTCAACGTGGAGCTGTTGGGCTCGGAAGATCGTGACATATCCAGCGTGGCCGTCCGGAACCGCTGGCGCGAATTGGTCGGCGAGATCCCGGGTGTCTCCTCTCTGACGTTTATCGCCGAGTGGGTCGATGCGGGCAACCCCATTGAAGTTGAGTTGTCTCACCAGAATTACGATGTCCTTCTGGCGGCCTCGGAAAGGCTCAAAAGCATCCTGCATGACTACGCGGGCGTCAGTGACATTGCCGACGATTTTGAGCCGGGCAAAGCCGAGTTGAAGCTGACGTTGAAGGAAACGGGGCGCACGTTGGGACTGACCCTTTCGGACCTGGCCAGGCAGGTCAGGCAGGGCTTCTACGGGGACGAGGCCCAGCGGATCCAGCGGGGCCGGGACGACATACGCGTGATGGTGCGCTACCCCGAATCCGAGCGGAAGAGCTTGGCCGATGTGGATAATATGAGAGTCCGATTGCCCGACGGCACGGAAATTCCGTTCAAGACAGTCGCCGAGGTCCGGTACGGCAGGGGCTATTCGGCCATCAAACGGGTGGACCGCCAGCGCGTCGTGAGTGTCTCGGCCGACGTTGATGAGGCGGTGACCACCGCCGGGAAGATCAACGCGGAACTGAACAGCGTCGTACTGCCGCGTTTGATGAACGAGTTCCAGGGCCTGCAATATCGCTTTGCCGGAGAACAGCGAGAACGAAACGAATCCCTCGGCAGCCTGATTCCAAATTTCGGAATTGCCATGATGGCCATCTATGCCCTGCTGGCCGTTCAGTTCAGGAGTTATGCGCAGCCGGCCATCGTCATGTCCGCGATTCCATTCGGCATCGTCGGCGCGACGATAGGGCACTTGTTGATGGGTTTCAATCTCAGCATCCTTTCGCTCTTTGGAATCGTCGCCCTTTCCGGCGTGGTCGTCAATGACTCGCTGATCATGATCGACCTGATCAATCGCGAGCGTGAGAGCGGCATCGAGCTCAAGCAGATACTACGCGACTGCGCGACGCGCCGGTTCCGCCCGATCATGCTGACGACCCTGACCACGTTCTGCGGCCTGCTGCCGATGATTGCCGAGAAGAGCCTGCAGGCCCGGTTCCTCATACCGATGGCGATTAGTCTGGCCTTCGGCGTCATGTTCGCGACCTGCATTACGCTGGTGCTGGTGCCTTCGCTGTACATGATTCTTGAAGACGTCAAGGCCCGATTTTTTCCGGCCGAATCCGCCTCGCAGAAGCAATAAGTTGCGCACAGGCAATGGGTTAGAGAGTAGCCGGGTTTTTTTGGGAATATTCTCTGGCCAAACCGTCGGCGGCAGTGGATAATAGAGGTTGTCCGCATGTGAGCGATGAACACGAGGTGGGAGTATGGTTTTATGTGAGAGCATACTTTCTCGTCCAGGGGCAAAGTCGGGGGAACTATGAAAACGACGATAAAATACGAACCGAATGTCGAAGTTGTCTCCGACCCTGAGAGTCTTGCTCAACGAAGCGTCGCGATTTTCGTCGGCGGGGCAAAAAGGGCCGTCGAGGCAAGAAATGCTTTCCGCGTAGCCGTATCCGGGGGGCACACGCCAAAACGTTTTTTCGAGCTGCTCGGCAAGCAGCCACAGGCGCGCTCTCTGCCTTGGGATAGGATCCAGTTATTCTGGGTGGATGAGCGGATTGTGCCCGTCAATTCGCACTTGAGCAACTACAAGCTGGCGGCCGACACGTTCCTTCGCGAGGTGCCCATCCCTGAAGGGAACGTTCATCGGATTCCGACCGAGCACTGTGACGTCAGGCAAGCCGCGTGCCGGTACGAGGAAACCATTCGCGAGGTGTTCGCCCTGGAACCGGGGAAGATACCCCAGTTCGATCTGATCGTGCTCGGGATGGGTGCGGACGGCCATACCGGCTCGCTGTTTCCGAATTCCTATGCCTGTTTTGACACGGAGGACCTGGCGTGCGTTGTCTATGTCCTCGATGAAAAGCTCACCCGGATTACGCTGACGCATCCGGTCTTGTGCGCGGCATCGAATATTGTGGTGCAGGTGTGCGGCCCGGAGAAAGCCCAGATACTCAAAGAGGTTCTGACGAGCGAGCCGGACGAAGTGCGGTATCCCATTCACTCGCTCTGGCCCGTCCTCGACAAAGTTGCCTGGCTGGTGGACAGGGCGGCGGCACAGGGCTTGTCGTTGCCGTGACCCGGTTGCTCATTCGGGAATAATCAGTTTCTGTCCGGGGGTGAGCTTGTCCGGGTTTGCGATGGTTTCCCTGTTGGCCTCGAAAATCTTCTGCCACTGCCCAGCCGAACCGTAGTATGTCACCGAAACCCTCGACAGCGTGTCACCCCGGCGTACAATATGGAACCTCTGGGTCTCAATCTTCTCGGTTTGCTCATGTACGGTCGAGTCAAACACGCCTTCGTCCGGCTTCTCGACGGCGACCACAGCCTCTTGCGTTGGGGTCTCAAGAGGCGGAGTCTCCGGAAGGGCCGGCTCCGGCGGCGGCAAATTCGGTTCGGGACTTCTGGCAATGACGCTGACTACGGGCTGCTCGTTCGGTTCTTCGGCCGGGCCGGTCTGCTCAACGGGGGCGATTTCATGAAGCTGGCGCATTCTCGCCTCCGGACTCATGCTCGGGCGAGTGGCCACCCACACCACCGCGCCGGCGACCAGACCCAAACCTACAGCCAATCCTATTTTTAAATCCTTTTGCATCTGACAAAAAACAACCGCAGAAAATTCCTTATCCCTGCTTTGACGGTTATTAAAGGCACAAAGGCAACGAGCCGGTTGCGCCGCTGCTATCGGCCTTTTTCCTTCTTCTTGCCTGCGCCGATCAGCAAAATCGGTGCGGCTATGGCAATCGAGGAATACGTCCCTACGACGATGCCCAAGCCGATGGCAAAGTTGAAGCCTCTCAATCCGGAACCGCCGAAGACGTACATAATCAGCACGACAACGAATGTCGTGAAAGACGTTAGAATCGTCCTGGAAATGGTCTGGTTGATGCTGTCCGTGATCATCTTCGAACTAAGCGCGGAGGCCTTGCCGCGGTTTTCACGAATCCGGTCGAAGACGACAATGGTGTCATTCAGAGAATATCCGATGAGCGTCAGAAAAGCCGCTATCATAGCGAGGTTGATTTTGAAGTCTTCGATCAAAAGGGCGTTGCCAATCAGCGTCCCCGCGATATAGGTACAGGCGGTGACCGCGCCGAGTGTGATGCATACATCGTGGACCAGGGCCACAATGGCGGCGATGCCGTAGCGGACGTCTCCGAATCGAATCCAGATGTAGGTGACGATGGCAAAGAGCGACAGCACGATGGCGATTAACGCCCTTGTTTTCTGTTCGGAGCCGACAGAAGGATCGAACTGCCTGACGCGGGGCAGCGAGGTCTCCAGCCGGGTTGCGGCCAGGACTTTGGACGTCTCGGTTTCGACGAAGCGCGTCCACTCGTCCTCCGAAAGCTCCCGGTATCCCGCTTCGGGCTCGGCGCTGACATAGACGAAGGATTTCACCGGCTGGTTTGGGTCGGTCAACTCATCCAGGCTGGTATCCAGGATATCATAGGGATACCGTCGGACGTTTCGCATGTCCGGCTTGAACGGCAAATCATGAAACCGCTGCACGATTTCTCTGACCGGAACGGGGCGCTCGATCTCGCACACGATCTTCACGCCGCCCATAAAATCGATCAGCTCCGGATAGGCGTTGATCATCTCTTCGGATATCTTCTCCCCGGACACGATTCTGGGCTGAAGGTTTTCCTGGATTTGCAGTTGACCTGCAAAAGCAGTCAGGATTGCATCATTGACGACTTCATCCACCTGGGGTTCCGAAATATCGGCCTGCGGAAAGGCCGCCGCCAGCACGTCTTTGACCAGAGACTGGTTCATCTGGCTGGTCGATATGATGATTCTCGCAGCGTTATTCGAGTCCTGGGTTACCCGCAGACTGCCCAGTTCTCCGGTGAACCGCTCCTGGGCACGCTCTATCGCGGCGGTTCGTTCCTGGATCGATTGCGCACCCGCCTGTGCAAGAGTCGCCGTGACGGTTATTTTGTTTGTCTCCGTGGTGCCGATTTCATATTGTTTGCCTGACTCTCCGACGCGGTAAACGCTCGCTGCCGCAAGAGCGGCGTTGTTCAAATCCGTCCCGATTTTGCGGATTTTGTCCTCGACTTGCTGGCGATCCATCGGCTCTTTCAGGTCGATTTGGACATTGGTTCCGCCGGTAAATTCAATGTCGTACTTGTTATTCACCGTGTTGTCTCGTGTGAAGAAGACGAACAGACCCACTGCAATGAGGACCCCGGATATGGCCAGGAAGATGGGCCTGGCACGCATCCAGTTGACATTCGGATTGTGTATCAGGCGCAGCATCAGCAAGTGGTCTTTGATGACCCGCTTTGACAGGAGAAGATCGAAGATCACACGAGTGACAAACAACGCGGTAAACATACTGGATGCGATGCCGAGCATCAGCACAATCGCAAAGCCTTTGACTTCCTCCGAGGCGCGCCAGTAAAGGATCGCGGCGGTGATGAACGTCGTCAGGTTCGCATCCAGAATGGTTCTGAACGCTCTCTGGTAGCCGTTTGCAATAGCGATGCGCAGCGATGAGCCTCGCAACTGCTCCTCGCGGATTCTTTCAAAAACCAGGACGTTGGCGTCCACGCTCATGCCGATCGTCAGGATGATACCGGCGATGCCGGGCAGTGTGAACGTCGCGCGAAGGCCCGCCATGATGGCCAGGACGAACAAAATGTTCAGCAACAGGGCCGCGTCGGCAATGGAGCCGGCCAGGATATAGTAACCCAGCATCGTGGCTATCACCGCGAGCAGACCGATGAAGCCGGCCGTGATTCCCTGGTCGCGGTTGTCGGCGCCGATGGAGGGCCCGATCGTGTTGACGGAAATGGGCTGCTCGATCAATCTGGCAGGCAGAGACCCGGCGTTCAGCTTGTTGACCATGTCTTCGGCCTGGGTCTGGCTGTAGCTGCCCGTGATTTGCCCTTGTCTGGAAATCCGCGTTTGGATGTTTGGCGCCGATATGGCGATTCCATCGAGCAGGATGCACAAAGGCCGGTCGATGTTCTTGCCGGTCACATTTGAAAAGAGCATGCCGCCCCTGTCATTCAGCAGAAAGCCGATGGCCCTTCGGCCCACATCGTCCGTTGTCGGGTAAGACTTTTCCAGCTTCCAATCGGTCCGCTCGGAGCCGTGCAGCATGGTTTCGTTTGTCTGGTTGCTGGCCAGCACGTAAGACTTTTCGCCAAACTGCGCGACAATCGCGGGCCGTTGTTCGCCGTCCACGGCCCGCCAATCATCGAGGTTCTCTATTTCGCACCATACGTATCGCGTGTCGGAGGCGTACTGCGGCCCTTTTTCCTTGAGCCGCTCGATGTAGGTGTTCATCAGGTCCGCGTCCACCTCGGGATGACCCAGGGTCGGGAGTATCCTGAACTCGAGGATTCCGGCGCCTTTGAGCATGCGCTGCAGGTCCTTGGGGTCGTCCAGCCTGCCTCGGAAGGGGCGGTACTCGTCGAATGCGGCCACCAAGCGGTCAATCTGTTCGGCCCGGTCCGGAAAATCGGTCTTGAGTTTGCGGATCTGCTCCGGGCGTTTCGGTGACTTCTCGGGCAGCTCAAGGCAGAAATTCAACTGGTCTTGAGTCAGGTTGAGCCGGTCGATGGAGGCTCGGATCTGTTTATATTGCTCATCCTTTTCGAGATACTGATCGGCCGCCTTGGACCAACCGGTGTAGGTTTTCACATATTCGCTGAGCGGCTCGCGCGCGTCGTTGGCGTCGGTGAACTCTTTCAATGCTTCCTGGAGCTCATCACTGCTGAGCTTGGCCCAGTCGTTTCTGCTCTGATTGATCCGGTCGAGGTTCAACCCGGCCGATGAGAGCCCGGCTTCCATGCTTTCGAGCCGGCTATAGAGTTCCTCTCTTTGGTTTCTGATATCTTTGCGTTCATCGTAAGCCTTGGCCAGAGTATCGAGAATCTGCTGCCTGTTGGGATCTCCCAGGGCCAGCGTCTCGAAGAGTTCGGCCCGTTCCTGGGCCGGTTTATCGAGGGAACGCAGAATCTTGGCGGGCGAGACGTTCTTTTCGAGCAGCGCGCTCTCGGTCTTTTCGTAATCCTGCCGTTTCTGACGCGCTTCAGCACTGGCCAGGGGCATCTGTATCTCGAATCGGTTGTTGCCCTGAGGCCGCCACAGGAGGTTCTGGATATTGGCCGGGTCGATTCGCTTTCGCAGCACGGTGATCATGCGCTGTGCGAGGTCTTTTCTTTCGGCCGCACTCTCGAGGCCGTGGGTGTCAATTTCGTAGATAAGGCTTGTGCCGCCCGCCAGGTCTATCCCGGGCTTCAAGGTCTGGCTCGGCGGGTACAGGACCCAGGCCGCAACAGCCACCAGAACAACGATGAGAACGGTTTTCGGCGTCAGATTTTTGCTCATAACTTTCCTCGTGCCATATTCATGCATCTGTGCGCTGATGGGCCTGGTTGTTCTGCGGCCGGCTCACCTGCACATTCACTTCTCCATAATTAGTCTTTCGACAGATTCCTGCTGATTGCTGACCGGACAAGCTTTATTTTCGTGTTGTTCGACTCGTCAATTTTCAGCGTGATCTCATCATCCTTAGTATCGACGACGGTCCCGATGATCCCGCCGATGGTCTGGACCCTGTCATTCTTGGCCAGATCCTGCATCATTTGTTTGTGCTGCTGTTGCTTCTTTCGCGGACCCCTGAAAAGAACCACGTACATCAGGACAAACATCAGCCCCAGAAGAATCAACTGGCTCGGCTGGAAGAGCGAGCGCTGCTGCTGTGTGGAGGGGGGGCCGGTTTCAGAAGACGTGGTCGTTGTAGTTTCGCCCTCCGAAGTGACCGGCGTCGAAGAAATGCCCGACGGCGCTTGGGTGCTCTCTGCTTGAGCCAATATCCATAGACTATCCATTTCTGCCTTCCCTTCATCAATTCAAGGATTACTCTTCGTATCGGAATAACCGGCGGCCGGCCGCCGGCCAAACCCATGATACTAACGGTTTTCCATTTTTAATCAATAGTCAATTCTTTTTGCCAATTCCGCAAGCTCATTTCTCCTCAAAGCCCGCCTGATTTCGGCCATGAGCCTCTGGTAGAACGTCAGATTGTGCAGGGAAACTAATATCGGACCCAGCATTTCCCCGGAATTGAAGAAATGCCTCAAGGCGCCCCGGCTGAAATTCGTGCAGCAGTAGCATTCACAGCCGGCCTCAATCGGCCCCGTATCATTTATGTGAGCGTTGTTTCGCAGCCGTACAGGGCCGTTCTCCGTGAAGGCAAAGGCGTTGCGTCCGTTCCGGGTGGGCAGCACACAGTCGAACATGTCGATGCCCGCGGCGACCGCGGCGATGATGTCCCTGGGCGTGCCGACTCCCATCAGATAGCGGGGTTTGTCCTGCGGCAGAAGTTGCGCCGTGTGAGCAACTGTTTTTATCATCTCGTTGTGCCCCTCTCCCACGCTCAGGCCGCCGAGCGCGTACCCGTCGAACCCGATCCGGATAAGCTCGCAGGCGCAGCGTGTCCTCAGCTCGAGGTTGGTCCCGCCCTGGACAATGCCGAACAGCATCTGGTTCGCTCCGGCGTGCGCCCGCCTGGCTCGTTCCGCCCAGAGGATGGTTCTTGCGACCGCCTCTTCAAGCTGCGCCTCGCCGATGCCGTGCGGCGCGCACTGGTCGAAGCACATGGCGATGTCCACCCCCAGGCGATTCTGGATATCGGTTGCGATTTCCGCATTCAGATATATCCTTGCCCCATCCACGTGACTGGCGAATTCAACCCCATCGTCATCGATTCTGGTCAACGGGCTGAGGGAGAACACCTGGTATCCGCCGCTGTCGGTCAGAATGGGGCGATCCCAAGCCATGAATTCATGGAGCCCGCCGAGCTTCTCGAT
>Ga0307379_10008720_pt1 | contig 13630 bp, 11 predicted proteins | sample UN2MG_FD_202237 | JGI IMG/M metagenome (GOLD analysis project Ga0307379, IMG submission 202237) | Soil microbial communities from Risofladan, Vaasa, Finland - UN-2 | ecosystem: Environmental > Terrestrial > Soil > Coastal area > Acid sulfate soil | place: Finland: Risofladan, Vaasa | collected...
CGCCGGGCCTCATATACCGGAGCCGTGGCCGTACCGTGGCGTACGCAGGCCAGCCAGCCGGCATTGCAATGGGTGAGCACATTGACGGTGTCCCTTTTCTTTTTATATATCTCTTCGATAAGGTGCACTCCCCACTCGCCGATCCTGCGGCAGCGCTCGATATCTTCCGTTTCGATCTCCCGAGCGGTGCTCAGAGCCGCGGCGGTTCTCTGTATCGGGTCATCCATCCCCTGCAGCCCGTTCAGCTGACGCTCCACCGCCCAGGCCAGGTTGACGGCAGTCGGCCGGGTGGCCAACAGTAGCTTGGCTGCCTCCGCCAGGGTGTTCCGTTCTCCAGCCTGCCGGGACTCCCGACAGGCGAGGTACATGCCGTAGGCGGCGGCTACACCTATAAGCGGCGCTCCACGTAGATGCATCTCCCGAATGGCGGTACACATCTGCTCGAGACTGGCAATCTCTTCGATGATCGTCCGGTGGGGCAGGTGGCGCTGGTCGATGATGCACACTCTCCCGGATTGTTCGGAGAACCAGATGGACTGCAGACTTTTTACTTCTGACAAGCTCCTACCTGCTGTTATGACCGAATGAAATGGACTGATAAATCACGATAAATCGGAGCCTCAAGTATAGCCGAAGTTCTTTCTGTTGATAAGCGCACCCGCTTGCATGTATTCTTCAAAAGGTATGAGCAATCTGGTATGGGTCGAGTTGGACCGGGAGGCTCCCGATCATAACCTTCGGGAGCTGCGCAAGGGACTGAAGAAGGGGACCATCCTCTGCGCGGTGGTGAAAGCAAACGCCTACGGACACGGGGCTGGGGAGATGATTCCCCTGCTGCCGTCGGCGGATTGGTTTGCCGTCAATTCTCTGGAAGAGGGAATCGAGCTGCGAGAGATGGGAGAGAAACGCCCGATCCTGATACTCGGGTATGTACCCCTGGATGCCCTCCAGGAGGCGGTAGCTCGAAATCTGGATCTCACGGCATACAACAGAGAAACCCTCGAAGCCCTGGCGCAGCTGGATATCGGCAGCATCGGCCCTGCCCGGCTGCACCTGAAGGTGGAAACCGGTACGGGACGGCAGGGGATCCTGCCGGAGCAGGTCGAAGGGTTCGTTGGGCGGCTGAACAACCTGCCAGGGGTAAGGCTGGTGGGGGTGTCCACTCATTTCGCCAATATCGAGGACACCCTGAATCACGACTACACGCAAGCTCAGCTCGATCACTTCGGCGACGTTCTGAACATCCTGGATCGTCTGGATATAAAAGCCGATTTCGTCCACACCGCGGCCACCGCCGCCGGGATTCTCTTTTCCAAGACCCACTTCAACCTTGTCCGCGCCGGGATCGGGATCTACGGCCTGTGGCCCTCTCGAGAGACCTACCTCTCCACCCTGCTCGGGCACCGGCCGGTACCGGATCTTCGGCCTGTTCTGACCTGGAAAACCCGCATCGTCCAGATCAAGGATCTTCCCGAGGGCAGCTACATCGGTTACGGCTGTACCTACAGAGCCACCCGTCCGATCCGTCTGGCCGTGCTTCCCGTGGGCTATGCAGACGGGTATGATCGGAAACTGGGGAACACGGCATATGTGCTGATCCGGGGGAAACGAGCTCCCGTAATCGGGCGGGTTTGTATGAACCTGACCATGGTGGATATCAGCGATATTCCCCAGGCGGGGCTGGAGGAAGAGGTTGTACTTCTGGGACGGGACGGCGAGGAACGGGTCAGCGCCGAGACGATGGCCGAGTGGGCGGGGACGATCAACTACGAGATCGTGACCCGCATCAGCCCCTTTCTGCCGCGCCGGGTTGTTGGTCCGTGAAAAAGCGGTGAAGCCGGAGCGGGAGAAACATTCTACTCCAGACCAACGAAGACTTTAATGTACTGAAGCCTCTCGTAGTACTCCGGTTTCTCACTGACTTCCATGGACATCTTGCCCCGGAACTCGTCGATCTTCTGGTATCCATGGGCGTCCATCCAACTGCTCAGCTCCTCGAGTATCTCCTTGATTCGTCCCATTCCCTTCTGGTAGAGATTCGAGCAGATCTGTATCACCTGGGCTCCGGCGAGCAGCTGCTTGATGGCTGCGCTTCCATCGTGGATGCCTGTGGAAGCGGCCAGTTCGCAGCCGACCTGGGTGGAAAGGATGGCGATCCAGCGTAGAGGAACGTAGATCTCGTCGGGAGAACTGAGGTGATAGCCCGGTGTCAGCTCAAGCTTTTCGATATCGATATCCAGTTGGTAAAACCGGTTGAACAAAACCAAGGCCGCGGTACCGGCGTTGCGAAGCTTGCGGGTGATCTGGGGCAGGGAAGTGAAGTAGGGACCGATCTTGGCGGCGATCGGCAGATCGACCTTGCGGCGAATCCCCTCTACTATCCGGACATAGGTTTTTTCGATCTCTTCTGCACTGTGTTTGGGATCGGTAGGAAGAATGGCGATGTTCAGCTCGATCGCATCGGCCCCCGCCCTGGCGATTTCCGCGGCATAGCTGTTCCACCACTTCGGGGTAATGCAGTTCAGGCTGGCGATCACTGGAATTTTCACTGCTTTCTTGGCGTCTTTTATGAGTTTAAGGTACTCGTCCTGACCGAGCCGCATACCCATCTGCCGTACATAGTCGAAGGCTTCCGGATGGGGGTAGGGCCACGAGTCTTCTTCGATTTCCGCGGTCTGGGCTTCAATCTGCTCCTCGAACAGGGATTTCAAGACTACCGCACCGGCCCCGGAATTTTCACAACGCTTAATCTTTTCTACGGTGTTGGTCAGGCTGGAGCTGGAAACAATGATCGGATTCTTTAGTTGTATGCCCATGTAGGTAACGGCTAGGTCTGCCATGCGGACCTCCTGTCATCTGTTTTCATCGTAAGATCGCTTCGCGATGTCATCCTCCAGCCGCACTACGTGCGTCTGTCGTAATAAGATCGCTTCGCGATATCCTTCGTAATGACGAGGCAAATCTTGCCCTTTTTACGGAAAATTGTCAAAGTGCTCTCTCATTCCGCTGTACAGTCGCAGACATGCCCTCCGGTGATGCGCCGTAAATCGTCGAAGCTCATCGGCACACCGGAGCTGTCAGTGCCTGCGGCTGGATAGATCGTATCGTATTTTTGGAGAGAGATATCGAGAAGGATCTCGATTTCTTCGACCCCGAAGGGGCATACTCCCCCGGGTTGATAACCGGTGGCGGTGAAAGTTTCCTCAGGCTCGGCCATGCGAGTCTTTGCACCAATCGTCGCCTTGAGTTTGGCGTTGGCTACCTTTTTGTCTCCGGCACAGACAACCATGAAATAACGCCCATCCTTGGCTACGAATAAAAGCGACTTGGCGATGTTGCCAACCGCGACACCCAGCTTCTCCGCGGCCAGCACTGCGGTAGGGGTGCTGCCTTTTTCAAACTCGATTGCCTGTAGATTGTTGCTTTCCAGCACCTCTCGTACTCTGTCGGGTATCATGACTCTTAAAATACTCTAGGATAGTGAGGTAATTTCTTCTCGGATACGGACGAATCCCGGCTTCAAGATATCGTAGATGATCCGTATCCGTTCGTCGTAATGGATGAACGCCGATTTCATGGCGTTGATGGTGATTTTTTCCAGATCTCGAAGCGTGAGATTGTAGTGATTGACCGCCAGGAACAGCTCCTTTCCGAGGCTGGTGTTGCTCATCAACCGGTTGTCCGTACAGAGGAACACTCTAAAGTCATTTCTATAGTACATGGGGAAGGGATGCTCGTCCAACGAAGCGGCGGCTCCGGTTTGGATGTTCGAGGACAGGCACATTTCCATGGGAATGCGTTTGTCCCTTATGAAGTGGGCCAGGGAGCCCATCTTTTCGATGCGAGTCCCCTGAATCGACATGTCTTCGAGTAGACGGGTGGCATGTCCAATACGATGGGCTCCGCAGAACTGGATAGCCTGCCAGATCGACTCCATACCGAAAGACTCTCCGGCATGGATGGTGATGTTGAAGTTCATCCGTCGTATGAACTCGAAAGCGTCCAGGTGTTTCTTCGGCGGGTGGCCGTACTCGTCCCCGGCCAGGTCGAATCCGACCACTCCTTTCTCCCGGAAGGCAACGGCCAGCTCCGCCGTTTCCAGACTGACCGTCTGATCCCGCATGGCACAGAGGACCAGGCCGTACTGCACACCGGTCTTTGCTTTTCCCGCTTCCAAGCCGCGCAGGACCGATTGTACCACCTTCTCCAGATTGAGTTTGCCCTGCAGATGAAGAACCGGGGCGAAACGGATCTCTACGTAGACGACGTTGTCTTCGGCCAGATCCTCGAGAGTTTCCCGGGCGATCCGCTCGAGGGCCTCCTCGGTCTGCATCACCGAAAGAGTCGTGCGAAAACCTTCCAGATACAGACTCAGGTTTTTGCGGTCCGCACCCCGATGAAACCACTTGGCAAGGTCGTCCGGCTTCTTTTCCGGAATTTCAACGTGATACTTCTTGGCGAGCTCAACGATCGTTTGCGGCCGTACTCCCCCATCCAGGTGGTCGTGCAGTTCAACTTTGGGAAACCGCCGGATCATTTCTTCTGTAACCATGGTAGCATTCTACCGGCAGCCTGAAGGAAACACAAGGCGCTGCCGGTTGTCTTACCGGAGTGCGGGGAGCTGTCGGGGCTTTCGCAGCTTTCGGAGTTATCGCAGAAGGGAAGTGAGGTAGGGGATGCCGATGAATGTACCTACAGAGCTGCCAATGCTGGAGAACAGAAAGACCAATAGGATGTGGGTGATCCTGTTTCGGAAGAACCCCCGAAAACTCAGGAGATCTTCTGGGAGATTTTCGAAATCCGTGACCCGGGGTTTGCGCAACGTGGCTTCCACAATCCCGGTAAGTAAGCCAACTCCGATGGTTGGATTCAGCGAAGTAATTGGAGCACCGATGAATGCGGCGGCGATGGTGATCGGATGTGCCAAGGCCAGAAGCGATCCGATCGCCGACAACGTGCCATTCACCAGTATCCACTTCCACATCATGGAGAGGCTCAGTTGCCAGCCGGAACGGAAAAAGCCTGCAACGATCAATCCGGCGATGATTGCCGGAACCAGGTATGGGAGAATTCGGGAAATTTTTTTACGGGGCGGAATCGTTTCCAGGGAGGAAGTGTCATTTTCAAGAGTACCTGCCTCCAGTCCTTTCAGGCTCTCTATGATTCCTTCAACGTGACCTGCGCCGATGACGGCAACGATCTTGTTCCCCGCCGCATTGTTTATTCGGGTAGCGAGATAACGGTCCCGTTCATCGATCAGCACTTCTTTAACCGATGGCAGAAACGAGGCAAGCTCGTCCATCATGTTTTGAAACGTGCTTTTGGTCTTCAGTCTTTCGATCTCTTCGGCATCGAGTTTTTCCCGTGTAAAGATAGAGCTGAGCATGGCAGCGAGCATCTTGTTTTTTCCCCAGAAACTGGAGAGCGACCAGGCTCGGCGAAGGGTGACCTGAATATCCCGATCGCAAAGGCTGAAAGCGATGCCCTGTTCTTCGCAAATCTTGACCGCTGTGAGCATCTCCTCTCCGGGGGATACCCCCATTTCCAAACCCAAGCGACGCTGAAATGAAGAGAGCACTAGATTGGCGAGCAGAAGAAAACCTTTTCGCTCTCTCAGCACCTGCCCGATGTTCAGATTCTGCCAGGACTGTTTTTTTATAAGGGAGTTTAAACGGGTTTCATCAATTTCAACGCACACCCGATCCGGTTCCTCGGCAAGGATGACCTCTCGAACTTCCTCTACGCTTCGCCTGGACACGTGGGCCGTGCCAACCAGTATGAACTCTCTGTCTCCCAGGCTCAGGCGGGTAACGGTCTCGTGGTTCAAGGTGCCGTTCTCTTGATGTTCGGTGCTCATTTGATTGTCCCGGTCTTTCATTTTTCTTTTCTCTGTCGAATCTTTGTATTTGAATGTGTCAGTTTCCTTGAAAAAGAGCAAGGCGTCAGTCTTCGTAACCAAACCGGCTGAGCAGAGACTTGGCGATTCTTTTCTCCGGAAGGTCGCGGCCATCTATCTCCGTTACCAGGAGCAGATACCGAAGCGCCGTCTCTACTCCGTTCTCGAGTAATAGTCGAGAGGCGATGAAAAAGAGCATCCGCCCCTGGTTCACCTTGTTCTGCTCCTTGTTGGCGAGGCCGATCGTACGAAGCTCCAGAGCCGGATCTATCAGGTAACGGGCAATCACACCATACCAGGAGTCCCGGGGGAAGCTTCCGAGTTGTTCGCTGAGATAGTCCTTCGCCCCTTCGCTCTCGCCGAGATGGATTAGACTAAGAGCCGATAGAAGAGCATAGGAAGGTTCCTCCTGTTCGTGAATGTAGGCCTGTCGAAACTCCTCAGCCGCAGGTTTCCAGTTCTCTTCTATATAATGTAGAACCGCCAACGGAGCGTAGGCAAAGTAGTACTCAGATTTAAGCTCGAGAACCCGGCTGTAATCGGCGATCGCCTCAGGTATTCGGTTAAGCCGGTCATAGAGGCCCGCCCTGTAGACATAGGCGAGAAAGATTTCCCCATCGATTGCGATTGCCTGTGTAAGATCCCGACCGGCTTCCTCCCACATGCGTAACTGCAGGTAATGTCTCCCGCGATCTATATAGTTCCAGTAAAAGCCCGGGTCCAGTTCGATTGCGATGCTCAGATCCTGCACTGCTCCTTGCCGGTCTTTCAGGGAAGCCCTGGCCCGTGCGCGATCGGCGTAGTTCATTCCGTTGCCGGGATCAGCAGAAATAGCTCTACCGAAGATGTCGACCGCCTGCTCAAATTTCTCCTGATTGAGATATACGATACCCAGCCCGCGCAGGGATGTCGGTTCTCGAGGATCTGCCTCGAGGGCAGCCTTAAAGGAAATTTCCGCAGGTGTGTACTCCTCAGCCTCCAGTTGCAGGTTCCCCAGCGCCGCCAGCACCGCAGGATTGTTTCTATCGATCTTGAAAGCGTCTTCGAGGTACCGTCTCTCCTTACTCGGGTTTCCCGTCAGTCTTTCCAGATAACTGAAGGCGAGCAATACATCTACCGTGGGACCCGTTTCTCCGATCAGCTTGTCAAGTTCCAGGCGAGCCTCCTGCCGGTAGCCGGCAGCTATGAGCAGCCGGGCAAGAAGAAGTCGATTTTCAGAAGAGTCTGGGTGTTTCTCCAGATAACCGCGATACTCCTCCAGGGCGGCATCCGGATCCCCCGCTTCTATGTACTCTTTTATCTTCTGATAGGGAAACTCCGGAGGTTCTTCTTTCTTTATTTCTCTGCCGGGAACGCCGCTGCACCCGGCAAGAACCAGAGATAGCATGAGAATGCCGGTTGCCAGAGATAATTGAATCTTTGGATACCCGATGATAGAATAAACCCCCCATGAAGCGAAAGCTTTCTCCAATATACTATATAATTCCGGTACTCTATATCGGCGTCATCCTTTTTTTCGTCTTCATGCAGTTTCAGGCCAGAGAAGAGTTCGGGGAAAAAGTCGGCAGCCTTTCCGTCTCGGGCGTGTACGCCAAAACCCTGGGTGGCCGGCAGCGCATGAGACATATCGAAGTGCGGTTCCATGATCTTCAGATGGATTTTTCTCAAAGTTCGAGCGCGATCGCCGGTTTCGGTTCGCTGCGGGAGAAGAAGCTTCCCTTGGAATCCTTCAGTCAATTCCCCGATGGTTTTGAAATCGCTTTCAGTGACGATACTGCTTTGCGATTTGTTGTAGAAGGCGCTCTGGGTGATCGGGTGGTGATCAATCCGATAATTCCACGGCAGCTTGAAGGAATGAGGACTCTTTCCCTGCCCTTCACGTTTGTGGAGGGAGCAGGGGTGGCAGTAAAAGGAATTCCTCTCCTGTCGCACAGGGGGCCGGCGGGAATCGTGTACGTATCCCTTCCCGGCGGATCACAGATCGACACAGAAAAGGGAAGATTCGTATTGCAGATGGAGAGTGACGGCCCTAAGAACTCCATCGTCTTTGAGCGGCTATTGGAAGAACAGGAGCCTTACCTGTATTGGTTCTCCCGCAATTTCACTTTGATCGATCAGGAAGAATTTATTGAGAAGATTGAATCATATCTCAAGCGATCCTATCAGTACTGGAACGGTGTTTTCATCAGTAATCCGAGCAGTCAGGAATTGATCGGCGATCTTGGAATATCCTTGATCTCAGAAGCTATCAAAAGGGGTGAATATCGGCGAACCCTGGCTGTCATATCGAGAAATCTGCGTCAACTGCTCAGAGACAACGCAGACAATCCATCCCTTTATAATAGTGCAGCCTATCTGGGGAACCTCCCGTCGTTCCTGTCCGCTCGACAGCAAAGCGCGGCGGATGAAATCGATCGGATCATGGATCTGATAAAACGAGCGGAGTTTTCGGTATTCAGGACACCAAAACTGCTCCGCTTCATCCTCAATCATGCTCCCTTTTCTCTGGCGGAGGAGGTTCTCCGTCTGGCCGATAGTGTTCAGCTGGAAACAGCAGAAGTCGATACGCTGATCTATCTCGTCAATGTGTATTTAGAAGCTGTCGAGTATCTCGATATCGGTGAGGCGACATTTACACGGGTTTCAGATATCATCGATCGTTTCCTTCTGCCGGAGATTAAAAAGACCTTAAAGGGACTTTTCTTTGGCGGATCATCGTCAACCCAGGCCTCAGAAGCCAACCTGTATAACCTGTACGAGTCAATCCTGATCGGCAACGCGTTGATGAGAGCCGGAGAAACCTTGGCCAAAGATTCATATATTTCCCTGGGTCGAACACTCATCTATTCAGTGTTGGATCTTGCCGACACTGAAGGGTTTGTGCCCGCCCGGGTACGTATTCAAGATGGGGAGGCTGAGCCGATAGGGGATCTTCTGTCTCCGGAATCTATCTACATGCTTGTGCCGAGTGTACACTATACACCTGCGGAGTATCCCCTGTATTCCTATCTGTATCCGGGTAGCTGGATATGGACCGCTTCCCGGCTTACGGATGTTAAAATTGATGATCAACAGTATCGGTTCTTTTTCTCCTTCCCGACCGGAGAGACTCACTACCTGCTGATACAGGGGATTCGACCGATGGCCTCGCTGATTATGCATGGAATTCCCTGGAAACCGGATCCGGAGTACTTCCGCTATACCGATGGTTGGGCCTACGATGAAAGCACTCAAACCCTGTTTGTTAAACTGACGCACCGCAAGATTTCCGAAGAAATTGTACTGAACTATTGATCCGATTGTCCGGCGTCTGGGCTACGATGCAAAAGTACGCTGGAAGAGTGTCTCATAGTTTACAGACATCTGCGTAGTACATATACTTTGTGTTCGGACAGCGGTCTATGAAAACACCACCGGAACGAACACTGCTGCGTCTCCTCCATCACAACTGGAATCGAAGGACCCTCACCACTGTTGCCTATATTTGCGAGCACTACTTGTTCAAGGGCTGCTTCAGCAATGTACGCGTGATCGGCCTGGACAAAGTAAAGAGGAAGGCCGATTCGGGAAAACGGTTGATATTCATCCCCGACCACCAGAGCGAGTATGACTGGCAGCTCCTCCAGAGCAGGTTGTTCTTGGCCGACATCAAGACCGTTATCCAGGCGGGGGACAACCTGTTTATTGGACCCCTGGATCCGATACTGCGCGGCTGCGGTGCGTTTATGAGCATCCGGGAGTCTCGGTCTTTTTACTCCAGCCACTGGCTGTACAATCTTTCGGCAAAGTACCTTGGGAAAAGACCGATTGTGATCGATCGGGATCTCTACAGCAGGTTGTACTTGAAACAGCTGGAACGTATCTTGGGCAAGGAAGGCTACAACCTTCTTGTGTTTCCGGGGTATGAAACAGACCCGTACTCCGGGCAGGTGAAGTACGGTCGTTCATATAGCGGGATGTTCAATCCCTTGTCTCCTTATGTTTTTATTTCAGTTTCCAGGGTGCTGCGGGAGTTGGGAATCAAAGATGCCGAATACGTACCGGTGTCCATATCCTACGAGAGGGTTCCCGAAGACGTGTTGTTTCGGGAGTTCCGAGCCAAGACCCACAGCTCTAAGATGGCCAAATACATCTACGACCACTACTACACCTTTTTCAAAGCCCCCTTTTCAAAGGAGCTTCATCAAGAAAAATCGAGAGTGTGTATAAAGTTCGGTGAAGGGATTCCCACCGATTTTAACGACCGGGCCAGAGAGTTTGCGGAAACCGTGCGCTATGAAATTGCCAAGCTTACCCGAGTATACGAAAGCACGCTGATCTTTCACTCCATCGAAAACAGGTTTTCCCTTCCCAAACGGGATTTGAAACTAAACGTTGTACACAACATCAGAAAGTTGCAGAGCTTGAACATAGATTGTTCCCCGCTATACTCAACTGCCGAAAGATTCACGTCACTCGACACGATGCTGAAGAGAGTTGAAGACCTTTTCAACTTTCGCGAAAGACCGGTGGTGCCCTTGAAGTCCTATCTTACTTTGGAGCACGACAGAAACGAGGTGTTCATCCACAATCCTCATCTGGCCGCTTATTACGGCAATAAGCTTCAATACATCCTGAGTAAAACCTAGTTTAACTCGCAGTTGAAATCAGGTTCGCAGTCGTATTTGTGTTGTCGGTGATATTCTTGATCACGGCCGTCAGAAGGACTCTGCAGTCTCTGCAACGTTGAATCTATCACCAAGTTTCGTGCCTGCCTGTCCACGGAGCACCCGCGGCGGTTGTATGAGTATTGTTTATTTTTTTTGTAGCAGGCCTGAGAGCGTTATTACTTGTTGGGATCCCAGGAGAGGTTGATACCAAATTCATTGTTGAGTCGAACACCGACGGTGCTCTCAGCTCCCAGAGGAAAGCGTAGGATGCCCCGGTAGCGGCCGCTCAGCCGTACCTCCGGGTTGATTCTCGATTCAACCTTCAGCCCCGCAGTGTAGGTCTGCTGGATCTTCTCCTGATTCCGATACAGGTCGAAAACGCCCCGGAAGGAAGGAGTGAGCTTCAACTGATCCAGTACTTTCAGGGTGAGCTCGGTTTTCGCCAAGAGGCTGGTGAGGTTTTTGGACTCACCATAGGAATCCAACTCGTCGTACCAGGTCCACTTGGATCGAAATGCTGAGCTCCACCGGACCCGGTCGGTGATGTCCCAGACGAAGTCGGGATTTATGTAGAAGTAGGTATAGCTGCCGCTTTGAAGGAAATAATCTTTCCGGGATACCGCCGTGTAGAGATTTGTGGCGAGGCTGTCATTCCACTGCTCTTTGATTCTGAGCGTGACTTTATGGCGCTGAGAGGAGGGCTCCACCTCTTCCTCCTCTCCTTCTTCCGGCTCCATTTCCTCGCTTCCCACTCCTCCGTCGTAGCGCAGAAAAAACACGGGGAGCTTGATTTCCTGAGCTTGGCACAGGATGGTCAGGAGAACGAACACGGGGATCCAGGAGAGAATTTTATTCATCGTCAGGGTCCTCCTTTCGAAAGCATTGGTTCGTTCATTATAGACCGTTCATGGAAGTTTACAATTTCTTGTGGGCGGAATATCATACTAATCCGCATCATCAGGCAGTAGTGATCAACGAGGTGAGATAGTTGCACAGAGAGAATAAAATCCTCTGCTACGGCGATTCGAATACCTGGGGATTTAGTCCTCGAGACGGATCCCGTTTCCCCACAGATATCCGCTGGCCGGGAGTTCTTCGTCGGTGTCTGGGAGAGGGCTGTACGGTTATCGAAGACGGGCTGAACGGGCGAACGCTTTGTTCGTTTGGAATGGATGCAGATCCGCTCAACGGGTCAGAACACCTCATCACCGTTGTCAAAGCGTACAAAGACGTTGACCTTCTGATTATCTACCTGGGAATAAACGACCTTTTCGTAGATCCTGAAATTTCGATACTATCGATGAGCCTTGAACTTGCTGAAACCATTGACACGGTTCAGAAGTTTCGTCCGTCGATGAAAGTACTCGTGTTGTCACCTTTGCCTGTAAACGTGGGCATCGAGTATCATGCCTACTACCATGAGCAGGTCGAGAAATCTTTCAACTTGTCCGGAGAGTTTAAAAGTGTAGCAAAAAAAACAGGCTGCGACTTTTTGGATCCTTCCCAGGTAATATCCGCCAGCAGAGACGACGGTGTTCATATTGACGCCGAGGAGCACATCAAGCTGGGCTTTCATGTTTGCACTATTGTGAGGGACATCCTTCGCGGTCTGTATCCTTCTTGAAATAGAGAACAGGCAATTCGATTTACATCGACACTGAAGTTGTGGCAGTTATTACTTTTCAGTGCCTTATCGATCGGATGGGTGGCCGTGGTCTTCCTGACTGTGGGGGAAACGGTAAACCGGTTTGTCCTAACTACTTTATTTGGTTGGTTACCGGATTATTTTCAAGTAACCGCGATTTTTGAAAATCCTGTGTTTTACCCGAGAAGCAACCGTATTTTGATATGGCTATTGGCGTTGATCTTTAGCTCTTTACTTGGTCCGCTGGTTTAAGAACTCTACTTTCGGGGGTTGCTCCTGCCGAGGATGAAGAAATTGCGATTTTGGGCGCCGCTTTTGGGCGCTGTACTTTTTGTTGTGTATCATTTTTGGTCTCCCTGGTTGATTCGAATCCGGCTGCTCGCGATTCTGCCGATTGAATAGACGTGGGAATTCCGTGGAACGAATCGACCTGGTAATGGTCAGGGACAATCTCACGGCAATACCTCGATATGATTTACCAGCTGGCTTGTCTTATCGGATGTTTCAAAAAGGGACGATGCAATTTGGGCAGAAATTGAAACGTCCGCCGACGAGTTTGCCTCGAGTGATCTGGCAGGCCGGCATTTCCGGAAGGAGTTTGGGAAGCTTCAGTAGGAGCTATACAACCGTTGTGTCTTCGTTGACACTGAAGAAGGAGTATCGATCGGAACCGCAACGGCGTGGGATCAGCAAACCTTTGGTAAGCCGGGCGTTGCAATTGCTGTCAACCTTTCACGAACGAGCGTACCTTGCCACGCAGACGACCAGCTACAAAGCAGTTAAGATTTATCTGGATTTTGGGTTCAGACCGTATATTACCGATGAATCACAGAAGACGGGCTGGTCGGTGATCTCGCGTCTGATGTGTTTGCCGGAACTCAATATTCATTATGGGATACTATAAAAGGAAAAAACGACAGAATCGAGATGTACATCGAACTAGACAATAAGATTTAAGGGAGGAGAAGACAAAATGAAAAACTGGATCATTTTTGCAGGAGTAGTAGGGTGTTTTTGGGCGTGAAGGCGCGATTTATGAGCAGTCTTACCTGGGCGACGTTCATTCATCAGAACGGAGAATCGGTATCCTTTCATCCCGTGGTTGTTGCAGGGGTTGTTACCGTGGGTGGGGCCAGTCCTATGATTCAGGATGTATATCGTATGGACGGGGGAATGGATTTCTTGCTGGGATACTCCTTTACACCGTACGACAGTGCCATCTACGGAACCGGTAATCTGATCGGTAAAAACCTAACCTTTGCGTTATAGTGGGTTTGGGTTAAAAACAGGAATGCGATTCTACTTTTAACACGGATGGAGGTGTCGAGGTTGAAAAGACTCCGGAAATTGAAATCAGGGATTGTACCGAAACCACTAAAAATCTGGTTTATGATTCATTTCGCAGTTGATGTCATTTTTGCAATTCCTCTAATGATCGTT
>Ga0307379_10008723_pt1 | contig 13627 bp, 25 predicted proteins | sample UN2MG_FD_202237 | JGI IMG/M metagenome (GOLD analysis project Ga0307379, IMG submission 202237) | Soil microbial communities from Risofladan, Vaasa, Finland - UN-2 | ecosystem: Environmental > Terrestrial > Soil > Coastal area > Acid sulfate soil | place: Finland: Risofladan, Vaasa | collected...
TCACCGAGGAGTACGAGGATTATGAAGAAGACATGGTAGACGAGTGGAACGACGGAGAAATCTGACCCCCCCATAGTATGTAGAGGCTGACATGAATAAGCAAATTCGAGCCCCGCCCCTCTGCACGCGACCGAGAACCTACTTAAACGACAAGGCCCCGTATCGACATAAGTTGGTACGGGGCCTCAACTTATGACGACGGGGTGGCCCCCCGCTCGACATAAGTGCTTACTACGTAACGACTTACGGCAATTATGTTATTTCCTCATTTTACCAATTGACAATTCCGATGCTTGTGATAGAATGAGGTTGTCACAAGGGGAACAACGCAACACGGGGAGAAATCATGGAAATTACGATTACACATTGCCGTTACGCCCCAAGATGGGAAACCCTACAAGCTATCATTCGCGAGTCTACCAACGAACACGACGGTCTACTGATAAGGATTAGTCGTCTCGATAATGGGTGCGACTATCGTGCTCCTGGTGTGTACAATCTCGGGTTTCGCATGAAAAACGGTTGTATTCTCCCCATCACCCTTACCGTGGTTGCCGTAGGCAAATCACGAAAATAGTCAAGATTACCCCTTGACATGCCGATACCGTATGATATAATGAGTGCATGCAAGGGAGACACAACCACCACCTTTACTTTAGGGAGCCATCATGGCACGCTCGCGTAACATCGTTCGGAACCACGTCAACACCACCGTCATGGGCAGCGAAACACCCTTGGACCACGTAGGGTCTTACTACTACAGCCACAGCAACCAGTGGGAAATCGGTGCGTGCATCGACGTTGGCACCACCTCCCACCGCGTGGAAATCCGCACCACGCCCGAGTGCATGCAAGCCCTCGCCAAGCGGCTGGTGCAGGAACTAAAAATGACGGCCGAGGATTTCGGCTTCACCCCCCTGGGCTAACCCCCCCCCCTAGCCCCGCAACGACATAAGTTGTTGCGGGGCTTCACTTTACGACGATGGGGGGGGCACCCCGAAGCCATAAGTGCTTACTACGTAACGACTTAGGAAAATGTGGAGATTATGTGTTGACATGCCGATACGGTATGATATAATGACAGCATGCAAGGGGAACAACACACGCCACACGGGGAGACAATCATGGCTTACAAGCTCACGTTGACCATTGGCGAACGTAAGGCTATCGACTGGGTCGGCCATCGCTACGCACACGGCGACAATTTGTACGATGTGCTCACGTCAGCAGACTGGGACATTGACGCTGTCAGCAGCGAGCAAGAAGATTGGGGCTGGATGGCCGATTGTGACATTACGTTCACGCTATCTGAGCCGCTGGCTTGGGAAATTCAGGAAATTCGGGAAGAAAGCAATTGCTTGTGGGATTGCTTCGCGGATGAACTAGTCGCCAAGATGGAAGCGTTGTGCAAATCCATTGTGTAATCTCTTGACAAGCGGGGGTAGTCTGCTATAATACAGGCAGGGAGAAAACATGTACATTCAAATCACGACCCGTTGCAATATGTCGTGTGCCCACTATTGCTACAATTGCACTAAAGAGGGCAGCGATATGAGTCTGGCCACCTATCGGGCCGCACTGAAATTGTGTGAAGAATGGGGAGACACCCCCTTCATTGGGGGGGGTGAACCCACCTTACACCCCAAGTTCACCGAATTCCTGTGCGAAGCTATGGGGGCATGCGAAACCGACATGGTGCCCGGTCTGGTCACGAACGGGAGCATCAAGCAAAGGGCTATGCTAATCCACAAGCTGACGGCCGCCGGGGTGGTCGACGGCACGTTGAGTCTGGATGAATTCCACGACCCAATTGACCCCGAAGTCGTGAAAGCATTCAAGACGCTGAAAGCAAACGGCCGCAACTACGCTATTCGAGACAACACGCAAGGCGGCACCCGCGAAGTGTTGCCACAGGGCAGGGCTATCGAGCACCTGGGTCTAGACGGTGAAGACGACGACGAAACTATTCAATCCATCATGGAGGGGGAATGCTTGTGCGATAGTCTAATGGTCAAGCCGAACGGCGACATCCACCAGTGCGGGTGTGACGACTCCCCCAAGGTAGGGACTACCAGAAAGGGGTTCCACACCCCCTCCACAAATATGTGCTATCGTTCACAGGATTTTAGGGGGAATACGGCTACATTGTGATGATGTGATGCAAGCCAAGCCCCGCGAGCCCTAAGTGCTTACGGGGCTTGTGCTTACGACGACGAGGGGGCCACCCCGAAGCCCTAAGTGCTTACGTGGTAACGACTTAGGGCAAATCACAATTTGCTCAAGATTATGTATTGACATGCCGATATGGTATGATATAATGACAGCATGTAAGGGGAACAACAACACACGGGAGGTGACAAGTGAGAATCACAATCACGATTGACACGAACAATTCCGCGTGGGAGGACGACCCGCAACAACTCCGCAAGGTCGTGTCTCAGGCTGAGAATTGGTTGGGAACCAATGTGTGCAATGCTCCGGTCGACCCGTTGCTATTGTTCGATGTGAACGGCAACACCACCGGAAGCGTGCGTGTCACACCCTAACCGGCCGGATGAGCCGCCCGTGAAGTGTAGTCAGCGAGAATTGTGTTGACATGTGGTGGTGGTGTGGTATAATAGTGAGCAAGGGAGAACAGCAATGGATTGTCCCGTCTGCAACCACGTTATGGTGTTGCGTAGCAACCCACACACCGGACTAAATTACTGGGTCTGCTCATCCTGTCAGACCGTAGAAAGGGCATAACATGACAGTCTGTCGACATGAATGCATGAATGGTGAAGTGCTAGTCATGCAAAAAGTGAGAAAACTGTATTCGGTATACACAGTGTCTACCGAAATGCTTGTGGCCCCCACGTACCACCTGAAAGAGGGGTGTCTGCAACACGCGAGCGAAGTCTACAACGAAACACTAGGCAATATCTTGGAGGCAGAAGTCTGCGACCAAGATTAGGGGTTGACAAGTCACAACCGTGTGCTATAATACAGTAGAACACGGGAGGAAAACATGACGAAGCCCGACAAGGCTATCCGCGACCACGACCAATACAAGCGGCAGTTGTACATGCTGGAGCATTATCTCAACGGTCGATTGTGGAAACTTGCATACATAGCTGACCAGCAGCCAGGCGAAGCCCCAGCATGCGACATGGCTGCCAGCGAATTGCGAACCGTGTTAACCCAAGTCTTACCACAAATGAGGGAGGTGCTGTCGTGAGTTCAATCCTGTCCCGTTGTCGTGTCAATGACGTTATCGGCGTCAAGTACGGCGACAAGCCCGAGGAGCGTGTCTGTCGCGTTGTGGACGTGCGGAACATGCGAAGCCACCCGGTTGCCCACAAGAGCCGCCTACGACGGCCCGACGTGCCGCGTGGTAGCCACCTGGTAACATGCCAGAGCACCGATGGACAAATCCGGTCGTTCTATGCTGGAGTGGAGAAATCCGCCCGCAAGATTCCGGCACTCAGGGCAGCCATCCTGTATATTCGCGGGAGGCTCCCCGCCCGCCGCAAGGCAACCGTGTGACTTATCTCCCTGCCCCCCGCAACGACGCAAGTTGTTGCGGGGGCTCGCTTTACGACAACGAGGGGGCCACCCCATCGACCTAACCCCTTGCCTGCTAATGACTTAGGATTCGCTCAAGAATCCGGTTGACAAATCCGATACTTGTGGTATACTTAGGACATGTAAGGGAGACAACAACAACCACCACGGGAGACAAGCCATGTTTGAGTTTAAGTTGGCGAACGGTCGCAGCATTGCCACCACCAAGGGCAGCGAACTGGCTGCGTTCTTTGAGTCAGGCGGTCGGAGCATCGACCCCCGCAAGCGAACCAACGGCGGCGGCAAGTCAAAGGGTGCTCGTGTCCGGGGCCGTAGTCCGGTCACCCGAACACGGGACGCGAAGTAGTCATAACGCGGAATAGTGTAGTAGTAACATATGGCCTTCATACGGCCAAGCCCCAGGTGCAATTCCTGGTTCCGCCATCAAACTTTTGGGCTCATACTATGGGTTTTGGTGTATAATAAGTTAAAGTCCTTCATTGTTACTTTAACTTAGGAGACGCCATGCCCGCCAAAGACCCAAAAGCGTATGCTCAAGCGTATTATGAGCGAAACAAGGACAAAGTTCGGAACAACTTGCGAAAATACCGACAGCGTAATCGCCAGTTTGTCCGTGACGCAAAACAGGGACAAACATGTATCAACTGTGGATTTAACGACCCTCGTGCTTTGGTGTATCATCATCGAGACCCGACACAAAAGGACAAAGATGTATGGCATATGATGCAACACGGATACGGACTACAACGAATCAAGCGTGAAATAGATAAGTGTGACCTATTATGTGCTAACTGCCACCTAATAGAACACTACAATGATAATACAATCGTACCTCCTAACTAGAAAACACAATGGCATAGGCTCTTGTTTTTTTTGGTTATGAGCTTCGCGATAGAGCCCGCAGCGACGTAAGTCGTTGCGGGCTCTGATTTTAGGGCGACGAGGGGGCCACCCCATCGACCTAAGTTGTTGCAGCGTAACGACTTAGGACAAATCGCAATTTGCTACAGAATAGTGGTTGACATGCCGATATAGTATGGTAGAATGAGCATATGAACAACAACCAAAAACAATTTTTTGATAGCTTACAACAACTGTTGAAACATCACAGTTGTGAGATAGTCGCTGCCGACGACGGACAGCCGTATGGTATGCACAGTGCTACAGTATGTTTTGAGTTTATAGACGGTCAAGATATTACATTGACTTTTCTGGACTCAGACAGCGTTGTATCACCCAAACCGTCCAGATGATGCCCCCGATAACCCTAGTCAGCGAAAAGTAGGTCAGCATGTGTAGTACGATGATACCGCTATGTCACAAGTGCAGCGATGCCGAGATAGTCCAGCTCAACAGCATCGTGTCACAATTCGTTGGCTGCAAGGCCGACCCTAAGATAACAGACGCAAGGACGGCAATGGAGAAATGCCCCTTGACACACGAGAAAACTGAGGTATAATAGAGGCATGAGACAAATGGGCTCCGGCCGGTCAGAATCGGCAAGGCAAATCACACGTAGGAGCGAAGTACAAGCTCCTCCGCGAAGGAATGTGTTCACCCCCGGCAACTTCATCTTCCACCGGGGGGGTCGCGGAAATCTACGTGTGTCGCTAGGTAAGTTGGTGCGACTCCAACGGACGCTCTTCTTACAGTGGTAGAACACGGGCTCGTCCCTGGCTCCACGCCGGGGGGGAATAAACAGCGAGAATAAACGCTACGCCCACCGTAACCAAAATCTGTGAGGTGAGGCGTGGATGTTGGCAGAGCCTCAAGCCAACTACCTGACAGAATGTGCCCGTGGGGGGTTTTCCATAACCCCTTACGGGCTTTAGCTTTACGACGACGGGGTGGCCCCCCGCGAGCCCTAAGTGCTTACGCACCAACGACTTACGACGATTGCGGATTCCTTCATGTTTTTCGGTTGACATGCCGATATAGTATGGTAGAATAGGGGCATACAAGAGAACCACCCAAACGGAGAACAAAATGCTGAAATTTTCACCCGCAAATTCCAAGACCAAGGCCCTCTATCAGGTGGAAGGTATCGCCCCTTACTTAGAGGGTCGCCGCAAGGTCTATAGTCTTGACCTGCCGTCTGGCCTATCCTGCCCAAGTGCCCGCGAGTGCAAGTCTATGGCGGTGCCACGCACCGACGACCCGACTCGTTTCATAATCAAGGACGGCCCGCAATGTCGGTTTCGCTGTTTTTCTGCCAGTCAAGAAATAGTCTACCCCGCCACCCGCAAAGCCCGCCGCCACAATTTCGACGTAATGCGGAAAATGAGGGGGGCAACCCAGTGTCTTTCGATGCTAGAAGCCAGTCTCCCCTCCAACCTGGGGGTGCTACGCTTCCATGTGGGGGGTGACTTTTTCAAGCCAGCGTATTTCGACGCCGCTATCCGTCTGGCCGACGCACGCCCCGATGTTCTGTTCTATGCATATACAAAGGAATTGAAAAACTTTCTAAAACACCCGATACCCCCTATGGGCAACATACGCCCCAATTTCATCGTGACCGCCAGTCGGGGGGGTAAACACGACCACCTAATCCATGACCTGTCGCTCCGCGAAGCGGTGGTTATGTTTTCGGAAGCGGAAGCGGAAGAGAAGGGTCTACCGATTGACCACGACGATAGCCACGCTGCCACCCCTGGGGGGTCTTTCGCCCTCCTACTGCATGGTGTCCAGCCCGCCCAGTCTAACGCAAGCCGGGCGTTGTCAGCCCTGAAAGGAAAGGGAAGCTATGCTAGCAAATAGTGAACGGACAGCCATCACTCGGCGGGGGGGCACCGCCGCAGTGTCGGCCCCCCTTCGGTGGTTGGATGACCATAATTTCATTAACGGCCCGGTATTAGACTGGGGTTGTGGCAAGGGGCAAGACGTAGTCTGGCTTCGCAACTCCTACGGGTACGACCCCTGCTATCAGCCCACACTACCCCCCGCTGGGGAGGTATACAACACGGTGTTGTGTACCTACGTGCTGAACACGATACCCGACTACTTCGCCCGTGCTGAGATTATAGCGGAGGCCCTGGAATACCTCGCAAGTGGGGGTTGGCTCTACGTGACAATTCGGTCGGAAAAGGCAATTGACAGAATGGGGGGAGGTGGCACCACCCAAAAGGGTACGTGGCAAGGTTATGTAGGGGGGCAATTATTCTACGGCGATTTTACCCTCATACGAAAGGTGGCCGATTATGAGATATGGGGGTGGCAACACCCCTAGAGTGGTGGTTCTCTCGGCTGGAGCCCCGTAGCGACGTAAGTCGTTGCGGGGCTTCGGTTTACGACGACGAGGCGGCCCCCCGCGAGACGTAACCCCTTACGCAGTAACGACTTACGACAATTCGCATAAATGGTGATTTTAGGGGTTGCATTGTCCGATACTTGTGGTAGAATGGGGGCATGTGAGACGAGGAGCCACAAACCTGTGAGTTTGGGGCTTGACAAACCGCTGGCCTGTGCTATAATTGAGCATGTCAGCAACATCACCTTTTTTAGGGAGTAACGCTATGAACGAGCAGCCAGGACAGTCTATTGCAAAAGAGGGTCAGGACAGCTACGCAGGCGACTTTGTCTTGTCGGGTATGAAACTCGGCACCGACCAGGGATTCGGCCACGTTGCCGACCACTGGCTCAAAACCGGGTGTCTGACCTTTGACCAGGCCCAAGAGCAGTTGGCCAACGACCAACAGCAAATTGCGGACATTCACGGGCCGCTTAACGAGTGGGACGTGGTCAGGGTCAACACCGACGTGATGTTTCGCCACAATGCCACGGGCCGTAACTACCGCCCGACCGACCACTGCCTAAACCTCTTGTGTCAAGTGGGGCGTGGCATGTCGTCTTGGACGGTTCGCAGTCTCCGTGAGGACATCGAGCACGCGACGAAGAAAAACGCAGACGGCGAAGCGGTCGTAATCGAGGGCGGCGAACGTGACGAGGAGGACGCGGAAGTCCTGAAAGAGTATCTCCGCGTTCACCTGTTCCGCAAGCGATGCGACCAGGACAAGGAACGTCTGTTCCGAACGTGGGAGGATGGCACGTTGAGGGCCGTCTTGTCCAGCCAGTATACCATTGTGAATAACGCATGGTTCCTCGGCGTACTGAAAAAGGCGATTCCGGGGGGCATGGTATCCCACTGGAATGGTGACGCCGACGAAGTCTATGGCAACATCCTGATTCCGGATACCATCCGGCGGGAAACGGATTCCGACTTCGGCGGTATGCTCAGCGTGGGCAACAGTGAAATCGGCACCCGGCGAGTGTCGAGCTTGCCGAGCGTGTTCCGGGCCATTTGTATGAACGGGTGCATTTGGGACGCCAAGTCTGGCGAAGGCATCAATAAGGTACATCGCGGGGCGGTCGATTTCAACGCCCTGGAAGTATTGATTATCGAGAACCTGGAACGGCAGATTCCGCTTCTGCCGCAAGGTATCGAGCGGCTTCTCGGACTCCGAGCGTTCGGGTGTGGCGATACCCACCCGACCAACATCCTAGCCCAAACGTCGATTGACTACGGGCTCAGCAAGAGACAGGTCACGGCCGTGCGTGACGGGTGGAACGAGGAAATTCGACTCCTCGGAATGAAGGAAGGCCAAACCGCTTACGGCGTAACCAACGCCATCACGCGGGCAGGCCAGACGTTGGGCAACAACGACCAGTGGGTCCGGTTTGACACCATCGGCGGCGAATTCGCAAGCCTTGACCGCGACGGGTGGGATAAGTTCCGCAGTCGGGCGGGCAACCTCTCCCCCAAACAGGTGGAGAAGCGAATCGGTGAACTGGTGATGGTTTGATTACGGCCATTGTGCTGGCGGCTATCGTGCTGAACGTGGTGCTTGCGATAGCTGAGTGGCACCAGTCGTGACCTTTCACCCCCCAGCCAGGCGAGGACTTCACCGCCAGGCTGGGGGGTTTCTTTCGTTTGCCCTAAGTCCTTACGTAGCAACGACTTACGACACGCGGGCGGCCACCCCGATGCCCTAACCCCTTACGTGCCAACGACTTACAGTAAATATGATTTTGTTTCAGTTCTAGGGTTGACAAGACGATATACTGTGATAGAATAGGGGCAGTAACGAACAACGAATCCTTTTTCACGGAGTGTTAAGCATGTCCCTCAATGAGACTACCCGCGTCCGTCGTCAACACATCTCGTTTGTTGATGCCCGCCAGCGTATCCACGACCAGATTGACGAACTAAACGGCGAAGACCTGGCCGAAGTGCTGGCCGAGATTGACGGCCACGACCGTGCCGAGTTCGACGTGGTCACCGCCGAAGTGATTGTCGAAGACGACGTTTGCGTCCCCCATTGTCTCCTCAATATGGAGTGTCACCCCTCCATAGCGGGGATTGACTGGGTCAACGAAGAGGGGGAAGTGGTCACCAGTATGACGACCCACAACGACGGCAACATTAAGTTGCAATTGGACGATAACCTCGTCACCGCCGAGCAAATGATTACGCTAATCGCTCAACATTTAGGGTTGACAATCTCCTAAGCTGTGCTATAATGTAGTAGTACAGTAAACAGTTTGGTATTTCTTTCCTCAAGATTGGAGTGTACTATGGCTAAGGCCACCTTTACGAACGAGCAGTTGTGTGTTGCGTGGGCAAAGGCGAAGACCGCCAACGGTACTCGCGGCGACGTTGTCCGAGCCCTGATGGCCCTGATGGAGGTGGACGACACCCCCGAAAACTACCGCAAGACGTACAACAACGTCACGCAACGACGCAAGCAGTTGGGTGCTCACCCGACCAAGCCCGTCAACTTCCCGGTGTTGGCCGCCGGTAAGAAGGGTGCTCGCCGCACCGACGCCCAGATGGATTCGCTCCAGGCGTTGCTGAACGCCGAGCCCGAGACCGGCGACGAAGTCGCTGAATAATCCCACGGCGGGTAACGCCCGCTAACCGATGCATCGTGAACCCCGGCAGCTACTAGCTGACCGGGGTTTTTTCGTAAGTGCTTGCAGCACAACAACTTACGACAACGAGGGGGGCTCCCCATCGACGTAACTGTATACATAACAACGACTTAGGAAAATCTCTGGAGTGGTTGTGCTTTCGTGCCGATATGGTATAATAGTTGCATAGCACATGCCGTGCCAAGCGGGAGAAAAATAGGAGATTGAGGGTGCTACTCTCAAGCTCAAGTGCGGCCGTCCAGCGTCACACCCCATCCTGGCTGGTTAGTCTCCTCAATAGTCTGTAGTCAGCGAAAGTCTGGTCGGCAGTAGTCTATCGCGCGAGAATAAGGGTTGACAGGACGACGGCGCGGTGTATAATACATGGCATAGCAAGTCCTATGCCAATTGCTCAGAAAGGGCAAAAATGAAAAGAAAGAAAGTGTACGTCACATCAGGCGACCTAGCGGTTGTTATAATCGCAGCAGGCCCCCTGGACGCTTGTGGTCACGCTATATCAGCACATGGCAACAACAAGACACTGGATAGTCAGTTCGTCTATATTGACGAGCGAGGACACAGAGAAGGCGACGACGCACAATACAAAGTGCCCGTCGAGCAAGCTCTGGCCGAAGCTGGGTATGTCTTTGACGAACCCATTGACGAGGAAGTTGGTCACGACTGGCTCCCTCCGAGGGATTGTCCTTCGGCTGAGGAATAGTCTGCCTCTCTTAACCGACCAGCCCCGGCCCACTGATATGGCAGTGGGTCGGGGCTTCTTACTTCTATAAGCAGGGAAGGATGATACATGAATAAGTCAAGACGCCCAGCCCCACAAAAAGGCCAGTTTGAAATCTGTTCCCCCACTGGCATGGGCGCTGTGAGTTATGTGGCGGTTCGTGTGAAAGCCACTCGTGTTCTTGTCTCTGTACATGAGGGGTTATCTGATGAGTCAGCAATTGCTGATGCAAAAAAAGCGATAGAAAGGTACGAACAAGCATGAGTATGTCAACACTCCTCCAAAAGTGGAAGCAGCGCCTCTCCAACTATGAGAGTAGTATCCCTCTTTCTCATCCTAGTATTGCTTCTGAGATAGCTCAAACTGGTAAGTGTGTTGCTCTTAAAATGTGTATTCAAGAGCTAGAAAAAGAGATGGACAAATAGACAAGTAAGCTCCCGTGCTTAACTGTGCCGTAGTCTGCCGTCACACCCCATCCAGCCCGATTTGCCCCCATGTCGCGTAGTCAGCGAGATATTGCCAGCCTGCCATTACTGTGGCAAGGGCTCGTCTGAGGCTTTAGGTAGTGGCCAGTATTGAGTATCCCACCCGCACCAGCCAGCCACTACATCGAACCAATGGTCTAGCCATACCGTCATCTTGTGTGCTGCCTGTCTCACACCAAGTGGAATCACCTGCAAACCATACAATAAGATAAGTAATGGCACACCAATAAATCTAAAAGTTTTTCTCATCATTTTCTCTACCTAACCCGCACAAGTAATGAAGGGTCTGAGGGGAGAGGGTTCATCATCCAGCCAATGTTCCTTTGGGGGTCTTACATAGGGACGTGAGACGGGTGGAAACATGACAGGATAAGCAGTCAGGGGTGGGGCGTGGCCAGGACGGCGATAGATACCCACGATGCCTCGCCTGCTTAATTCTTGAGCAGTCAGTGCTGCTTCTTTAGGCTCCCCCGTCACATACACATATAAGTCGTTCACCAAGCGAAGCGCAACCATAGCAGCATCAGCCGCCTCTTGGTTGCCTATGTTAGTCAGGTGCTCCCAGCCGTCAGCAGAGAGTTCATCGTAGGTCTTCATCGCCTTACCCCTAAGTTTCACTAGGCATGCGCCATGAACGCGGTGAAAAAAGACTATGCATACAGAACCATACAACTGCACAGGCACCCACACATACGAGCATCACACTTTCTAGTACGTTTGGCTTCATAACTGTCCCTTTGAGAAAAAAACGAGGGTGGCTCAGCCCATGATTATCCGCTTGCTTAATTCTTGAGCAGGCAGTGCTGCTTCTTTAGGCTCACCAATCAAATACTCAAGTGAGTCGTTGACCATGCGAAGCGCTACAATGGTAGCCTCAGCCGCAGCTTGGTTGCCTATGTTCAGCATGTAGTCCCAGCCATCGGCTGTGAGGTCTTCGTGGGTTCTCATTACTTACTCCTGAGAGTGACGAGGGACCATCTCGAACATGCGGATGTCCCTCTTTCTTTCAAAGCCATTTGTGGCAAAGAACAAAATGACACACACAATGGCAGCGAAGATGAAAAAGCATATTGCGCCCAGTGCTGCATCGGGGTCTTGCTGTTCCATAACTGGTCCTTTGAGAGAGAAAAATGGGTGGACGACCCCCATAGGTATTCGCTTGGGGTCGCCCACCGATTGTTGCCTCGACATAGCGAGGACTTTAATTAAGTGCCCACTCGTGTGGGTCTTTTTGAGGGCCTGCTCCCAATACTGGAGTTGAGCTTCCCTCTGCTACGACTATTATAGCACACGCAGGTCAGTTGTCAAGCCGAAAATTCTGAATCATGCTTTTCAGGCGAGCATTGACTTCCGACAAATCAAACACCTTACTGTCACCATCAAACTCTGCTATGTAGTGACACGCGCGACACAAGGGAACCAAACTTGACGGATTATTCCCCCTCATTGTATCATAAGAATAATCGGTGTGATGTAATACATTCGCTGGTTCTCCGCACGCAACACATATCCTGTCATCCAACAAACATTGTTTAATTGAACTCCAAATCTTACTACTAAGATAAGAAGCATAATCCTTAAATCCAAGTTTACGAAGAGATTCATTGCGTTCTGGATATGCTGTTGACTTACCTACCTGTTTATATTTAGGTCGCTTCTTCTTTTTTTTGTATTGCTCTGGCCAGTCGTATGTGATAGAAGTTATTTCTGCATTTATGCGTTGTCTTTTCTTGGCTGGTCCAGTGTTCATGCCATAACGAGCCAACAACTTATTAGAAGGCCACTCAAATAATCCTACCATCGGTTTATTCTCTACGGTTATGTATCTCCAGTATTTTCCTTTCTTAATATGATGAGGTTTCTTCATGCTATTCTCTTCCTGCTTATCCGTAGTAACCACCAATGAAGTATAAAAGATGACTCACGTTTATGGGCACAATATTCCCCTGCCAGTCCGAAATTTACAAAAAAAAACGAACTGGTTTGCCCCTACCCGCTTGATGGAAGAAAACGAGCAGCGACCCCCCAGGCCCATTGGTACAAACCTGGAGATTTTTGTTTAGTCCTACGCAGAGTTGCCGGATTGATTCAACCGGCTCCCATTTTGTCACGCATGAGCTTAGATGGTGGTCGGTGTGGGTCACCGTTCGGGTTTTTCTCTTCCTACAGTGTTATACGAGACGAACCCCCGTATTTTCCAACACATTTTCCAGTTATTTTGGTGCTTGACAGGCTACGCCAGTGTGCTATAATACCCACATGCGAGAAAAGCGACTGGAGTTTCTCATGTTTGTGAGGCTCCAGACCCGATATAACTGAGAGTTTGGCGGTTATTTCGGGTCTCATTCACTTTCTGCAAGGGTAGTAGGCTAGAATCGAGGAAAACGACCACCAGAAGCACACGCCGCAGACCCCGGAGCTAAATGGCCGGTGTAAGGAAACGCAGAAAGTACGCCCTTGCCTTAGCGTGTTATGGGTTGAACTCCCATCCTAGAAAACTGTTGGTTGTTTCTACAGAGCAGACAAGAAAGAGGAGATTCGTCAATCGTAACCAAACGAGGTTAGTTATGTCTCACCCTATTTTCGCAGATTCGATGATTGGAAGCGTCTTTGAGGCGGTGCGTTCTCAAGGTAGACTTACCAATAGGGCACAATCAGATTGGGGAATGGATACTTGGGAGCTTAACGGCGTGTTGGTTGGGCTTTCTGACGCTGGATATACACAATCTGTGAAATGGGGAGATAGATTGTATGTGTGGTATACACATAATTCTGTGTGTGATAAACCACATTATGAGATTGGTGATGAACACGAGCTTAGACTCCTATTTTTGGGTATTACCCAGTAGGCTAGAATCGAGGAAAACCATGCTCTCCACCATCATCGCAGCCATAGCCAGCACAATCGCAATCGTTGTTCTACTACTATTCT
>Ga0307379_10008724_pt1 | contig 13626 bp, 8 predicted proteins | sample UN2MG_FD_202237 | JGI IMG/M metagenome (GOLD analysis project Ga0307379, IMG submission 202237) | Soil microbial communities from Risofladan, Vaasa, Finland - UN-2 | ecosystem: Environmental > Terrestrial > Soil > Coastal area > Acid sulfate soil | place: Finland: Risofladan, Vaasa | collected...
GGCTGGAAACCATCGATGTACTGGATTACGCGATCAGCAACAATGCCGATGACGGGCGTGCATATTATTATCTTGGCAATGTTCTTTATGACCGTCAGGCTGAAAGGGCACTGACTGCCTGGAAGAAGGCTATCGAGTGTGAGCCATCTCTGGCAATTGCTCATCGCAATCTGGGGTGGGGTTATTATTACGCGATGGATGACATCGCCAGGGCGATTGAAAGTTATCAAAACGCCATCAAACATAATCGGCAGGACGGGCGATATTATTACGAGCTTGATTTTCTCCACGAGCGAAACGGGACAAATATAGAAAAACGGCTAAGGGTGCTTGAGGCCAATCACGAGGTTTTGACAAAGAATAAGCTGGCCGTTGTCAGGGAGATTATTGCGCTGGTGCAGGGCGGCAGATATGACAAGGCTATCGGTTTTCTTTCGAGTAATGTTTTCCCTGCACAGGAGGCCAACAGGCGGCTTCATGACATATACGTTGATGCGCATTTGCTTCGCGGCCTGGCTTATTATAATAAGGGTCGGTACGGCCTGGCTGTTGCGGATTTTATGGCTGCGGACCAATACCCGGAAAATCACCAGGTGGGGCGCGATAAAGAGTATATCAGAAATGCCCAGATTTATTACCTGACAGGTCTTTGTTATCAGGAGCTGGGGGAAAATGGACATGCTGAGAGCTTTTTCAAACTGGCCGCCCGGCAGCAAACACAAGACAGCGAGTATTTATATTACAAGGCCCTGGCCTTGCAGAAACTGGCGCAGGCAGAAAAGGCATCTGCCGTCAGGCGTCCTGCGGACTCTATATTTGACAGACTCATCACACTGGGTAAGGCAAAGCTGAGTGAAGCCGATGAGACGGATTTCTTCTCGAAGTTCGGCGAAGGTGAACCACCCCATTTACGCAAAGCGTCGGCGCATTATATGACAGCTTTGGGGTATATGGGTAAGTATGAAAAATCTCAGGCCGAAAGTGAACTCAAAAAGGCTGTCGATTTGGACGTCAACCATATCTGGGCCGGATATTATCTGCAGCATTTGGACTGAAAGAGTCAAGCCGGCGTGGAGATTATAGGCGGCTGCTGCGGAACGAGCCCGGCGCATATTAAAGCCGTCGCCGACAGGCTGAAAAAATGATAAAAAGGGAATCGCAGATGAAAAATCAATTCCATACCGCCTTCGTATTTATTCTCATCGCAATCTTTACCACTTCGGCACTTTCTGCTGCCGGAACTGACACCAGGAATGAGGAAACATTTCTGCTTTGGCCTGAAGCTGCGCCGGGTGCTTTGGGCGATGCCGACCAGGACAAACCTTCCATCACGGTTTTCCTTGCACCCGAAGACAAAGCTGTCGGCACTTGTGTCATAGTTTGTCCCGGCGGCGGCTACCATAGTCTTATGATGGGTTACGAAGGCGAGGAAATGGCACGCTGGCTCAACTCCATCGGTGTGACGGGTATCGTACTGAAATATCGTCTTGCCAGGCACGGCTACCATCATCCCGCATGGCTTCAGGACGCTCAAAGAGCGATAAGTTTCGTAAGGGCCAAAGCAAAACAATGGAACATCGATCCCGGTAAGATAGGTATAGCCGGCTTCAGTGCCGGCGGACACCTGTCATCGACAACCGCTGTTCATTACAAAAACAGGTCATATAAACCCAAAGACGACATAGACAAGCTGAGCTGTCGTCCTGATTTTGTAATTCTCGTCTATCCCGGCATCACGGTAGCCAAATGGAGTGAAAAACTAAAAGACAACCTGGTTGGTCCCGACGGTGACGCCAGCCTGCTTGAATACCTTTCTACGGACAGGCACGTCACTGCCGAAACGGCTCCGACATTCCTTGTCCACGGCAGTAATGACGCTATGGTCGGCCCCGAACACAGCATCGCCTTTTACTTAGCCTGCCTGAAGGCCGGCGTCCCTGCCGAGTTGCACATCTACCAGGACGGCCCGCATGGTTTCGGAATGGGACAGACACAAAACACCGGTGCGGTAAAGGAGCACGGCCAGGCCATCGCAAGTTGGCCCAAACGCTGCGAAGATTGGATGAAAGAACTGGGACTGCTCGACAAAAAGGCACTTTAAAAATGCGTACCGTTCTTTATATTATTGCCGGGCCGTGTCTATTTATCAGGTGGGGTTTAGGAATTTTTCGATTTGGTCTATCGTTCTTGCGGTGGCGCCCTGATTTTTTCTGATAACTTCGCGGCCTGCCTGTGCAGTAGCGGCGGCAAAAGACGGCTCCGTAAGACACTTTTGCACAGCCTCTAACAAGGCATTTTTATCTGTTACCCTGATAGCGCCTTTGTCGGCCAGAAGTGCGTCAACGGTCTGCTTGAAATTGGATGTGTGGGGGCCGAATATGGTGCATTTGCCTAAGGCGGCGGCTTCAGCCATGTCTGAGCCGCCCATGGGCACAAGCGACCTGCCGACAAAAATTACCGCTGCAAGTGAATAAAATTTTCTTAAATCGCCCATTGTATCGCCGAGAATAATCGTGCGGTGGTCGGTTTTATGCGGGGTCTGTTGCTGTTTTACCTTGCTGTATCGTATTAAGCCAAAACCTGCCTGCTGAATCAATTGCGCCACTTCGTTAAATCTCTCGGGTTTGCGAGGTACGATTACCAGCCGTAAATCCTTGAAGCGGTCGTGCTGCTGCAGTTGGCGGTAGGCGTCGATAATTATCTTTTCTTCGTCGTTTCCCGTGCCGCCGGCGACGAACAGCTTTTCGTTTTTTATGTTAAGTTCAGCCGCCAGTTCATCCGAGCCTTCGACTTTGTCCTGTATCTGGGCGGTGTCGTATTTGAGCGAGCCGGTAATAATGACCCTGTCGGCGGGGCAGCCGATTTGGGCGAAACGCTGGGCGTACTGGTCGGTCTGAGCAAGAATAAGTGTTACGTTTTCAAAAATTCTTCTAATAACCGGTTTGAGCAGCCTGTATGCACGAAAACTTTTTTCGCTTATTCGGCCGTTTACGACAACCACGGGTACGTTGCGTTTTGCTGCAGTCCTTACGAAATTGGGCCAGACTTCCAGCTCCATCAGCAGACACAAAGATGGCTGGATACGGCTGAAGGCACGGCTGATTATCCAGGAAATATCAAAGGGAAAGTAAAATACCTGCAGTCGGGGGGCGAAAATGGCATTTGCACGCGCAAATCCGGTATCTGTGGTGGTGGTTATAATTATTTCGAAATGCGGAAACTTTTTTTCAAGCTCTTTTACAAGGCTGTTTGCGGCGTTGACCTCGCCGACACTGACAGCGTGCAGCCAGATGCACTTTTTTTGCGGGTCTTTTCGGGCTACTGCGCCGAATCTTTCAGACCAGCCGGTGTGGTAGCGCTTATGCTTGGCCATGCGGTACACAACAGTAGGCGTCATAGCCAAACCTGCGAGCAGATATAAAAAGTCCAGCAGCAAAGTCATTTTTTGAAGTCCGTAGTGATATAGGAACCGGGCGTAATGATATTTTTAATCGGCCATAATGTCAAACAATAGGTTGCGGCTGAGTGAACATACAACTGCCACAGTCAAGACTTACCAAAGAGCGGCAAAGTCGGCCCAGTCGCTGAAATCAAAGGTATTGTCCGAGTTGGTATCGGCGGCGCGGCAGTTGTAGTTGAGCGCCGAGCATGTATTAAGCCATTCCTGTGCAAGTATTTGCAAATCGCGCATGTCAAAGGCACAATCGTGGTTTAAGTCACCCTGGGGCCACAGCCGGCCGGGGATACCGCATACAGGGTAATAGGCTAATAACCGCCATTGTTTGGCCAAAAGAGTATAATCGGCAAAGTTGACACTGCCATTTTTGTCAATGTCGGCCCGGCTGCAAAAATCGTTGCTGGAACCGCAGTCGTTGCGCAACCAGTTTTCTGTAAGTATGTAAAGGTCGGCAGAACCGACTTTGCAATCACCCGTAAGGTCGGCATAGGGGCGGATGCTGTCGTGACAGGCGGGGAGGGGATAAATATCGTTTACGTCAAAGCCCAAAAGTGCTCTTCGGGTGTCGATTGTGATTTTTTCAAAGGCCGTGGCTGCCAGGTCGATAAGCCAGCCGTCCAGGAGTTTGGCTGAGGCGCACAGGAAATTGCTGCCGAAAATGCCGTCAAGAATGATGGGAGCACCGGTGAATTCGTCGATGATTTCGATATTTGCAACGCCGATACGGGCATTCTGGAAAATAAGATTGTAGCCGCTTAGAGTTGGTATTATCAACTCGTCGATTTGATAGCCGGCAATATTTACATCTTCACCGATTCCGCCGATGGGCAGAATGAAGTCTGGGGTAATAATGGGATTGGCATCGGTGTCGGTCAGTCCTAACTGTGCGGCCTGTGGGCCGGATATGAGACTGATAGTGCCGCAGGTGTCCAGCACCCAGGTGCCGGTAACGGTCTGGGCGCCATACCTTGCGGTTACATTATCAATAACGGGATTGTAAGCAAGTACAGGCAGAGGCGGAATGTTTTCCGGCGCTTTTGGCATAATATATTTTTCGAATCTCAGCGGTACGACAAAATCGACTTCGGGTATCGCCGGGTCGTTCGGCTGCAGGATGTTGGCGGAGAAATACTCAAGCCGATTAGTAGCACCGGCATCAACTACTACCGTTTTTCCTGCCATAACGGGCATTCCGAGAATATCAAGGGGTTCATCCGGCCAGTCACCGGCGTAGGTCTGGTTTATCTGCAGTCTGTAAGGTCCCGATAGTATATATTGTTCCGGGTCATTGGGGTCTGGGTCCTGAAAATCATCAGTGCCGATGTAGAGGGCTTCGGAAACATCGAAAAATTCCAATCCGCCTATACCGACATCCGCGTAGAGGGCATCGGGGTGGATTGATATATCCAGCAAATCGGCGGTTTCCCGTGAAAGCAATATACCGGAGGCGCCGGTGTCGAGAAAGGCCCAGTTAAGTTCAAAATTGCCCTCATATAACAAAGGCAAACCGTTGGGGTCACGTTTCAGCAGGAACAGTATCCTCGGCAGGTCAAGGGCCACCTCAAATACGCCGTCGATGTTGAAATCATCTGGGCCGGCAAGCGTGCAATTGCAGACGACCAAAACCAGAAGAGTAAAAATTAGTTTGGCTTTTTTGTCGAATCGGTGCTTTTTATCCAACATTTAGCCATCATCCCTTCTCGATACCATTATAGCATAAGGCTGGGGGTTTTGTGTGTGTAAAGCCGGGCCGGCAAAGAAAAAACAATTATTGAAACAACGGCATATAACAGTAAAATCTTTACGGCTTAGAGGCGGATTTGCCTGCGGCCAGATAATAAACTAAAGGAAACTGGTATTTAAAGGGAGCCGATTATATGAGGATTTGCACAACGATAGCGGCAATGTTTGCAATAATGGCATTGTTTTTTGGCTGTGAGCGGCGGACAGAAGAAAGGCAGCTAAAGAATTTTATTTCGGCCCACGTGGGCAAGGTCAAGCCTGTGGCTAAGCAGGCCCGCCTTGCATACTGGCAGGCGGCAAACAGCGGCGATGCGGCCGATTACGACCAGTCCAGCCGACTCGAGCTGCAGATTCGGCAAATATACACTGATTCACAGGAGTTTGCTTTTCTTAAAGGTCTGAAGCAGTCGAGCCGGATAAAGGACGCTGAACTTGCGCGACAGTTGGACGTGTTATATAACGCCTATCTGGCGAACCAGATAGACCCCCTGCTTCTAAAGGAAATTGTAGAGCTGGGCACAGAGATAGAGAAGAATTTCAGCACTTTCCGGGGCACTATCGAAGGCAAGAAGGTAACTGTTAACGAGATTAAGGAGATTTTGAAAACCGAAACGGATTCGGTCAAACGCAAACAGGCCTGGGTTGCCAGCAAACAAGTCGGTGCGGTGGCGGCCGACGACCTTATAGAATTAGTGAAGTTACGAAATCGTTCGGCCAGACAGGTCGGTTTCGAGAATTTTCATACGCTTTCGCTTACTCTCAGCGAGTTGGACATTGACGAACTGGACCGCATTTTCAACGAACTTTATGAATTGACCAACGAGCCGTTCAGGAAACTCAAGAGTGAACTGGACGCTATTTTAGCAGATAAGTACGGGGTAGAAGTTAATCAGCTTATGCCGTGGCATTATCACGACCCGTTCTTTCAGGAAACTCCGCTTGTTTACGAGTTGAATTTAGACACCTATTATGAAGATGAAGATGTCAGGGAACTGGCGATAAAATTTTATGATGGTATTGCCCTGGGCGTGGATTCCATAATTGCCAACAGCGACCTTTACGAACGTGAAGGCAAAAACCCTCACGCATTTTGCACGGATATAGACAAGGAAGGGGATGTGAGGATTCTATGTAACCTTAAAAATAATGAAAACTGGATGGAGACAATGCTGCATGAATTGGGGCATGGGGTCTATGATAAGTATCACGACATCAATGTTCCTTACCTTTTGAGAGAGCCGGCGCATATTTTTACCACGGAAGCGATTGCGATGCTGTTCGGGCGGCTCAGCAGAAATGGAGCGTGGATGCAGCAGATGCTAAAATTGTCGGACGAACAAAGGCTCGAAATAGACAAGGTCAGCAGCAGGTACGCACAGCTGAAACAACTCATATTTGTCCGCTGGGCGATGGTGATGTACAATTTTGAAAAGCAGCTTTACGCAAACCCCGAACAGGATTTGAATTCACTATGGTGGCGGATGGTTTCCAAGTACCAGTTTGTGAACAAGCCGCCCGGTCGAGACGAACCGGACTGGGCCGGCAAAATACATTTTACCATCGCACCCTGCTACTACCATAATTATGTATTGGGTGAGTTGTTAGCATCTCAATTGCATTACTATATTGTTTTCAATGTTCTTGAACTTCAGTCTGATAAGGATGTCAGCTACGTTGGTCACAGCAAAGCCGGAGATTTCCTCCGCAGAAAAATCTTTGAGCCTGGGTCGTTGTATCGCTGGGACGATATTATTGAACAGGCGACAGGCCAGCCGCTAACGCCGAAATATTTCGTAGATGAGTTTGTTAAATAATCGAATGTTTTGTTCTCAACATACACGTGTTTGAAGGAAAAATTCACGGATGAATAACTCAAAAGAGTCTTTGCCGGAAATAACAGTCAAGGCGGTGGTGCTGGGAGTTGTGCTTTCGGTGGTTCTGGCGGCGGCGAATGCGTATCTTGGGCTGTTTGCCGGCATGACGGTGTCGGCATCGATACCTGCGGCGGTGGTGTCGATGGGGGTGCTGAGGCTTTTTAAGCGCAGCAACATACTGGAAAACAATATCGTGCAGACCGCGGCCTCGGCAGGCGAATCACTGGCTGCGGGCGTGATATTTACCATGCCGGCGCTTGTAATACTGAATTTCTGGACAGGGTTCGATTTCCTGTGGGTGACATTAATAGCAGGATTCGGGGGACTGCTGGGGGTACTATTCACCATACCGCTGCGGCGCGCATTGATTGTGGAAGCCCAGCTTAAATTCCCGGAAGGTATAGCGACAGCGGAGGTTTTGAAATCAGGTCAGAAAACGGACGGTTCGGGTATAAAGTATATTGTACAGGCAGCGATAGCGGGCGGGCTTTTCAAGCTCGGCGGAGCGGGGCTGCGACTCTGGGCAGAGGTGTTCGAGACGGCACGAGGGGTAGGCGGCTCGATTGCGTATTTTGGCTCGAACCTCAGCCCGGCGCTTCTTTCGGTCGGCTACATAGTGGGATTAAATATAGCGGTGCTTATTTTTCTTGGCGGACTTGCCAACTGGCTGGTCGCCATACCGATTTGTGCAGGTTTTCAGGATTGGCCCGTTGTGGGGGGCGAAAAGCTGGCGGCCCTGGAATGGGCGCATCAGATATGGTTGGGCCAGACACGTTACATAGGCGTAGGGGGTATGCTTGTGGGCGGTCTGTGGACGGTTTTCAAGCTTAAAGGCCCAATTGTAAGCGGCATAAAAAGCGGTCTTGCGGCTTACCGCGATGCCGGCACGAAATCCGTTGAGATAGCACGGACGGAAAAAGACATGCCGATGAAATGGGTATTGATATTAATCGCGGTGTCGGTGGTTCCCCTGTTTGTGGTTTATGAGGTTTTTGTCAGGCAGATTTCTGTTACGGTGCCTATGGCTATTGTAATGCTGGTTACAGGTTTTTTGTTTTCGGCAGTTGCCGGCTATATGGCGGGCCTGGTGGGGTCATCGAACAATCCCATATCGGGTGTTACTATAGCAACGGTGCTGGTATCGGCATTACTTCTTTGTGTTCTTATGGGCAAGGGCGCGGCAAACGGGCCGCCTGCGGCAATAATCATCGGCGCCGTAGTCTGCTGTGCAGCGGCCATTGCCGGCGATAACATGCAGGACTTGAAGGCAGGTTATCTTGTCGGGGCAACACCGTGGAAACAGCAGGTAATGCAAATGGTCGGTACGGTCTCAGCGGCGTTTGTGATGGCACCCGTATTGACGCTGTTATTGAAAGCCTACGGATTTGCGGGACATTCGTCGGCAACAGAAAATGCGTTAATCGCCCCGCAGGCAAATCTCATCAGCTCTGTAGCCAAAGGTGTATTTGAAGGAGGACTGCCGTGGAATTACGTTTTCATCGGGATGGTCGCAGCGGTGGCGGTGATTGCCGCCGACAGCTATCTACAACACAGAGGCAGTACGTTTCGTATGCCGGTGCTTGCGGTGGCGATAGGGATTTATCTGCCATTGCAATTAGAGGTGCCGATTCTGGCGGGGGGGATAATTAACCAGGTTATCAAATCGTATCACAGGCGAAAAAATACCGCTGAACAGGCAGCAGAGATTTCAAATCGTCATGGTCTGCTGTTTGCATCGGGATTGATTACCGGTGAAGCACTGATAGGTATCGTATTAGCCATACCGATTGTGCTGGCCGGCAGAGGGGATATACTTGCCGTAGTTGACAAGCCTCTGGGGACATGGCCGGGTATAGTTCTGTTAGTGGGAATCGGGTACTGGCTGTTCCGTACGGCAGTGGGCGGCAAATCGGCATCCGACAAATAACAACAATAGTTCAGGCAGAAATTATCTGGTTTAAGCTGCGGACCTTTTCGAGGGCCTGACTGAATTGTATTTGGGCTCTATCCAGATAAGCGTACACCTCATCAATATATCCATCGGCTGAAGCGGACCAGACACGATTGAGGTATCGCTGGGCGGACGCGAAATGACTCATAATGTCGGCATAGGCCTGCAGGCCATAGGTATGGGCCAGGCTGTGGCGAGCCTGCACAAAGGCTGTCAGGTCGTCATTAAACAGTTCATCGATTCGCTGCCGAATGTCGTATGGGTTTATTGATTGTTTTTGGGTGTTAAGCGAGGTGATGTTTTCGACGATTTTGGCCAGGCTGAAATCTATGCTTTTTAAGTTCTCGGCGGTTTTTTCGTTGGCGACAGCAAGCCGATGTTCATGCAAACGAACCACAGCTACCCCTGCGGCGCCTAGAACAATAGCTGCGATAAAATAAATCCATTGCACGTTCACTTCATCTATTACAGCCACGAGTGCGCCTGCCAAAAAGGCAACGGTTATTATTATGTAGCCAGTTTTTTTCATACGCGAGAAGTTTTATGTCGTTAATCCACCGACGAAAACATAATAAAGGGCGAAACCAACGCCGACGAGGGCCTCGCCTACAATCAGGCCGGCTGCAATCGGGATACCTACCTCATGGCTGAAGCGTGTTCCTTTCTTGCAATCGACCAATAACCGTAAAGCAGTTCCGATGGAGTAAGTGAGTACGATATTGAACGGCAAATAAAAGCCAAGTCCGACCAGGATGCCCAGGCCGCCAATACCGCTGGCGCTTAACAAAGCGCCCAGGCCGGCACCGGCTATATATTTCTGCAGCGGTACGTCACCGCCGAGGATACTCTGTATCATGCTTGCAAGGGCCTGTCCCTGTGGTGCGGGCAGTCTTTCGCTGCCTAAGCCGTAAGCCTTGTGCAGGACAAAAATCATCGCCATAACAAGTATCGGGCCAAGCCATGTACCGAGAAACTGGCCATAACCCTGCATTCGGGGAGAAGCGCCGACAAGATAACCGGTTTTCATATCAAGCATCAGGTCGGTGGCCTGTGCCATAGCTACGCATGCGCCGGCTCCGACCATTACCGAGGCAATTATCGCAGCTCTATCGCCAAGCCCGCTGGCAATAACCACAAGTACGGTCACGGCAATGAGCGTTATGCCGCTAAGCGGCGACCAGTTTGTTCTTCCGATGCACTCGGAGAGGATTACTCCCGCTATCCAAATCCAGACCGTGCCGAAGACCGCCATTACGCCGGCCCTGATGATGCCCATTTCTTTTACAGATAAGGTGGCGATTAAAAACAGCACGACGGCTGCTGCTGCAATAGCGATATAGAGCAGGCGGATGGGCATTTCGTCCCTGGAATGGGCAGTTTTAGCTTTTGCCGCTGAGTGCATACTTCGCACGGCGCTTGCAATAAGCGGCAGTGCCAGAACGATGCCGGTCAATGCGCCGCCGACGAGCATACCGATGCCCACAGGCCTGAACAAAGTGACCCGAAGATATTCGGGCATGGTTGTCTGCATTGTATTCAGCGTTTCGGCAGCAGGCAGCAGATTCATAGAATTCAATAACGGGGCCAGGACCCAGTAACAGGCAAAGCCTCCGACTATAAAACAAAAACCGCCTTTGCCGGCGATGAAGGCAACGCCGATTGTCATCAGTGATATATACCATATACCGTTCATATAGTCGGGCAGGCCGAGTAGTCCGCCGAGGTTGTAATTTTCAAAGCCTGTCAACTGACTTGAGAAATGAACTACTGCACTTATGGTTATACCCGCAAGCAGCAGCAGGGCCTTCCTGACACCGGCGCCGGGGGATTTGAGGATTGCCGCCACGGCCACACCGCCGGGGAAAGTCAATCTCTCATAGTCAATCATCTGCTTTCGCAGGGGGATTATGAATGCAACACCGAGGATACCTCCGGCGATGCAGGAGAAAATCATTAACAAGGGATTGAAGTCGGTTTGCCCGAGGATGAACAAGGCCGGGACGGTGAACATCATACCGGCAGAGGCGCTGTTGACGGCGCTTGCGATGGTCTGGTTGATGTTATTTTCAACGATGCTGTTTCTTTTGAGGATTCCGCGCAGGATTCCGAAGCCTAAAATCGCCGCAAGCTCCGAGCCTTCGATTGAAAAACCCAGTATCAAAGATGCGTAGCCGATGCTTACGGTGATAAGCGCACCGAGAATATAACCTACGATAACGGCAGTCAGTGTCAGCTCAGGATAAGGTCCTGTGCGAATGATTCTTTTAGTGTTACCGTCTTTGCCTGTCACTTAGCTGCCTTTTTCTCCAGTATTTTCTCAATTTCATCCATTGTGCGGTTCATTACGTTTATGGTCTTATTGAACGGTTCCGGTGTTGTCATATCAACGCCGGCTTTTTTCAAAAGATTAATCGGATAATCGGAACCGCCCGATGATAAGAATTCGATGTATTTTTCGACAGCGCCTTTCTCTTTGTTCAGGACCTTTTCAGCCAATGCGGTCGAGGCGGTGAAGCTGGTTGCATATTGGTACACATAAAAGTTGTAATAAAAATGCGGAACATAAGCCCATTCGACGGTATATAAATCGTCGATATGGCATATTTTTTTGTCGTGGCCGTAATATTTTTTGAGTATATCGCCGTATAATTGACACAGCAGGTCGCCTGTCAGGGGTTGGCCGCTTTCGGCCTTTTGATGAATAAGCAGCTCGAATTCCGCAAACTGGGTCTGTCTGAAAACCGTCTGCCTGATGGTCTCGAGGTAATTCATCAGCAAAGCCAGACGGACATCAGGGTCATTGAGTTCTTTCAACATTTTGTTAATCAGCAGGACCTCGTTAAACGTTGAGGCCACTTCAGCTACAAAAGTTGCATAGTCCGCGGTGGGGTAGGGCTGGGTGGTATTGGAGTGCCAACTGTGCATGGTGTGGCCCAGCTCGTGGGCCAGGGTGCTGACATCGTCATATTGGCCGTTGTAATTCAGGAGTATATACGGATGGACGTCGTAGACACCGCCGTTTGAGTATGCCCCGGCCCGTTTGCCGGGGGTGGGATACACATCAATCCATCGGTTTGCAAAGGCGTGCCTGGCGGTTTTTACATAATCATTTCCCAGCGGTTTTAAGGCATCGAGGATGAGCTGCTTTGCCTGTTCGACCGAGTATTTCAACTGCAGGTCCTTTACCACAGGTGCGTAAAGGTCGGAATAGTCCAATGTGTCAACAGCGAGCATCCGTTTTTTGAGCCTGAGGTAACGGTGGAAGGAATCGAGATTGTTGTTAATGTTTTCGATAAGGGCCAGATATACCCGCTGGGGGATATTGTCTTTGTCCAGCGCGCTTTCGATGGAACTTTCATAGTTGCGGGTGCGGGCGTAGAACATGTCTTTTTTGACATTTGCATAAAGCTGCACACCGAAGGTGCGTTTGAAATCTGTGAATGCGTTCCAGAAGGCCTTGAAAACAGTGTGGCGGTCGGCCCGGCTGGGGCAGGCTCTGTAAAGGGCATAACCGGCTTTATTGAGTTTTGCAACGGTGCCGTCACTTAAAGTAATTTCGGGATAAGGCAGCTCAGCGTCACTGAAAATACCGTATATTGCCGATGGTGCATCGGCCATTAAACCTGCTGCTGCGAGAATTCGTTCCTCTTTTTCGCTCAGCCTGTGTGCCTTGGTGCGCTGTATGTCATACAGGGACATTCTGAAAATTTCCAGTTTGGGCTGCTCGGCTAAAAAAACGTCGATTTTGTTTTTATCCATAGCTGCAATTTCCGGTTCGATAAATGCGGTCTTGGTGTTGTAGTCGGTGATAATCTGCTGGAGTTGCTGTTTCATTGCCAGGTACTTCGAGTCGCGCGTGTCCTGGTCTGATTTCATTGCCGCGTAACAGTAAAGGCGGTTAAATTGCTTTGAAATGCCGCTGGTAAGCTGCAGGCACTTTAGCAGTTCGTCAGCCGCCTCTGCCAGTTTGCCTCTGTAAGCCGGCACGGTGTCACAGTCGCCAACTGTTTTTTCTCTGGCTTTGTGCCAGGCCTGGTCTGAGGGATAAATGTCCTGCAGGTTCCAGGTATCGTTGGCAGGGATTTCGGCCCTTTCGCGGATTTGCGGGTAGGCCCTGCTTTGGGGAAATATCAAAAGAACAGTTAATACGATTATGAGATTTGAAACTTTTTTCATGGCGGTTCCTTATAAATATAAATGTTCAGTTATAATCGTCAACTCAAGTTTTCACGCCAGCTTCAGCTCCAGGAATACCGCACCTTCTATCGGGTTGTAGCAATACGGCTCGATTTCCTTGAATCCAAGGGACGCATATAATGCTTGAGCTGTCTTCATTGAAGCAAGTGTATCTCCTCGTATACGCGTATAACCAATTTTCAGAGCTTCTTCAATAATAGCTTCCATTAACTTTCTGCCGATTTTTAAACCTCTAAATTCCGGCTTAACATATAATCTTTTTCCCTCACACACACCGTCACTTAGTTTTCGCAATGCAACGCAGCCGGCTGCTTTATCTTGATATTTTGCCAGTAACAAACAACCTTCCGGCGGGGCATACTCGCCGGGCAGATTAGCCAATTCTTCTTGGAAATCCTGAAAAC
>Ga0307379_10008725_pt1 | contig 13624 bp, 26 predicted proteins | sample UN2MG_FD_202237 | JGI IMG/M metagenome (GOLD analysis project Ga0307379, IMG submission 202237) | Soil microbial communities from Risofladan, Vaasa, Finland - UN-2 | ecosystem: Environmental > Terrestrial > Soil > Coastal area > Acid sulfate soil | place: Finland: Risofladan, Vaasa | collected...
ATCAATCTTTATGATAGCATCTGTTGTTGTGTGTTGGGGGCTATTGTTTTTTCTTGCTATCTTGTTACATAATAGGAACCGTTGGGGCTAACGACCCGTACAAATGTGTTGAAATAATGTCATCGAATGGGCATACCCTAGAACCTTTGGGGCTAACGACCCGTACAAATGCGTTGGTTCTAAATGCAGGAGTGGGTGAATCTCCTGCTTTCTTACTGACATTCAGCCAATCTATTTAGTTCGGCCTTTTCTTCATCGTCAAAACGATGCCAAACACTGACTACAGAAGATAACCCAACAACGTCCGCAGGCCCACATTCTTCAATATCCACGTCTGCCCTATCGGCATACGCTTCTTCGACGGTCGCCCAAAGTTTACACATCAGGTCGTCTGATACACCGCTCCAGCATTCTGCTACTGTATCAGGTGTGACGTAATCAAGTTTGATATTAGGTTCAATTTCCATTTTTTCTCTCAAGGTTAGATTACAATATTTACATCTATTGTTTTCAACGCTGACTAATTTACCGCATCGCCAGCAATTCTCAATATCCCAAGTCATTTCTACCTTTTCGTTAAACGGTAATAAATCAACAACAATACACTAACAGTCAAACAAACATTAAACACCATAAGACACACACCACCAACTACCAACCAAAACATACCTGACCTCCAATAAAACCTGACTACTGCCCAAATCCTGACTCTAGCTGTCATTCTTCATCGTCATCGCCCTGCATACCATTATCACAATCACAGTGATCACAATCGCAATTGTAGGTGCTTTTGCAAACGGGACACCAATAAAAGAACCTCTTACAACCTCCACATGTATCCATATCTTTTCCTCCAATAAAACCTGACTATTGCCCAAATTTCTTCTCTAAAGCCCTACACTAGCCTGACTACGCAAACTCGCTGACTATGGACTATCCCTGACTAATCTGCATGGATTAGCTGGAACAAAAGAATCGCTGACTACGCAGGATTCCATCGACACTCTGACTACCCTCCCCATTTGGGGGGTTGACAAGTATTTCTGGCTGTTTACTGCTCCACCACCATTATACCACAACCACCAACACCAGTCAAGTCGTAAACCCTTACCACATAAGGACTTAGAGCTTGCACAAATCTTGTGCCAATAATCACCTGCCATTTTGTCAGGCGGGGCCGCCCTACGTCGTAAGCCCTTTGATAACAAGGACTTACGACGATTCTAGTCAGAATTCCAAGCAGACAATAGTTTTAACGTAACTATTGTCACTGTTAGGTGCAATAGTATAGAGAACAATTTTAGCGTCCTTATTTGTAAAAAAGAAAGGCTAGTAGAACCACCTAAGCCCTACTAGCCCGCATCACGCCGCCATAGCTCTATACTTCGCCTTCGCCTTCGCCTTCTGCTTCTGCTTGAAGGGTCGCCAACAGTTCTTTAGCCGCCTCAATGTCAATCTTAGCACCGTTGCCTCCGCGTTTCATCTTTTTGAGCGGTAGTCCTTTGCTTCGACAAGTTGAAGCACGTTGACCAGCCGATGCCTTAGTAATACCAAGTTTATCAGCCGCTTCTTGAACAGTTTCGCTTCGTTCCCAAGCTGTCATGAATGTTGCGATATCATTATGTACACGCTTTCCACTATCGCCTTCGCCTACAGAGGCAGGGGCAGGAACGGCAGGGGCAGGAACTTTTTCTTTTTTCGTCATAACTCAGTTTCTCCAAAAAGGGTTTGAAAATGTCGTTTGCTTTGATATCCCCATTATAATATGGGGTTTATTGTTTGTCAAGAGGTTGGTAGAAGTTTTTCCATAAATCTTGGGGCGATCCATTGGTAAACGTGTTTAAGGCTGATCTTTGGTTGATAAGGATTAGCCGTAGGCTCAACAGATTTTTCAATTTTGCCATATGCGGCCAAAGGTTGAAAGCCGTTTGTTTCAGGAAATTCTGATTCAACAGTGATAGCGAATCGTTCGCCCAAACTATGGAAAGTAGAGTTTGGGATTTGGTCAATACTGCCTTTAGTGAAAGTAAGTCCGTCAACAGGTTTGTTTAATGATTTCATGCTTTTCCTTTTTGCCAGTTTTGAAATTCTTCATCGTTATCAGGTTCGATGAAGTATATTTTATATTGATTTTCGAGATTGTCAATAGCTTCGCTACTAATACTTTCAAATCCTTTGTTCAGAAAACCTCTGCTTTTAATTACTGCTAAAATAGCGTCAGCTAAGTCTTGCATTATGTTAGGCATTTTTATTTTCCATAACAGTTACATGATGATTATCACAAACGATAGCGTCTAGATAGCCTTGCTCGACAGCCCGACAATCATTGCAGACTGTCCAGCCTTCATCACCACAACCACGTTCTTCGGCATGTCCCAAACATTCAGCACAGACTGGTTCGATTTGGGCGTCGGCATTACATACTGGGCATTTAAGCATTTTGTTTTTCCTTGTTAGGTGTTGATCAGTAGTATTATAGCATAGCTACAAACATTGTCAATAGGTGACAATATGTCAGGCGGGGCCGCCCCACGTCGTAAGCCCTTACATAGTAAAGACTTACGCCGCAAATCTATCTTGAGTAGCTGCCAACACCTTTAAGGATAGATTTTGCTTTAGATGCTTCGCTGTCTTTTGGTTGAACGCCATGAACAAGCAGACAGAAACTTTGGTTTCTTTTACGTGGATTAGCCGCATGACTGTCATCATGATCAATTGGCAAACCAATCAATTCAGGATAAGATTCACGAATAGAAAACAAGTTAGGCACCTTATTCTGGTTTCTACTTGCAGCAATAGCCGAGCATACTTCTGGTTCAGCTATTACTTTAGCTTCGCGTAGATCATATTCGTCAATCATATAATCCAATCTACCACCACGACTAGCTGTTAAAACAAAATTGTCGCTTAATTCACCAAGTCTACCAGTCCAATATTTCAGGCTTTTAGTATAAGCGTAAAATAAACGATCAGGATTTTTACGTGCGACTAATGCAGCAGCATCAAAATAAGTTTGATTAAAAAAATCACCGCCAACATGAAATCGTAGGATACCTAAGTTTGTTGGCAATTGTTCGTTGATCCAATTAGCCAAATCTAATCGCCCAATATTAGCTTTGAGCATTAGATCAATAGCATTATAATTATGTTTACGCAAATTGTAAACAGCAGGTAGCAATGCCTCTTGACTAGCAGAAAAACATCGAAACAACGTATCAGGACCGTCTTTGATAGTTGACTTATTGTTAAGTCTGACTACCTTAGATAAACAATCCTGAGCAAACGGACAAGACCAGCCAGATAATAGGTCTAGACTATAGACTTTACGCCCGTTTTTCAAATACTTGGCAATTGATTTGATTTTCGAAAGTTTTTCGATTTTTGCGTTAGCTTTAGAGAATTTGAGTTTCATGTGTTTACTCCGATTAAGTGTTGACAATCACCATTATAGCATTATGAAAAACTATGTCAAGCGGAATTATAGAATTGTCGTAAGTGCTTAGTATGTAAGGGGTTACGACGCAGGGCGGCCCTTCCTGACAAATTGGCATTAAAAAACGGCTAGTAGTTGTCGCTACTAGCCGTTGCCGCTTGGAGTAAAAACGGACTTTACGATGCGAGAAAAGCGTTAAACGCTTTGTTTACTCTGTTTAATCTGTTTTGTATTTCTGATTGCTTAACACTCAGTTTCATTAGTTGTTTTTGAAACGCAGAGGAAATACTTGGGGAGTATTCTGCTTGTCTGGTGAGATAATAGTTGTTATCATGGCTTCTGATTAGAATATCACATTCTTCATCACCACAGACAAAAGATGCGAATTGCTTGTCTTCACTAATAACATCAAAAGTTTGCAGAACTCCATCATCACCAACAAAATAAAGATTTTTCATTTTTGTACTCCAAAATGTTTTGTACCAACCACTTACGAATTGTCATTATAGCACAACAGGAAAGATTGTCAATGAGTTTTATTCAAGAATAATCTTTCCAATATCTGTCTGGAATTCGTTTGTATCTTCTTCATATTCGAAGAAGTCTGTGATAACCAATACACAATCTTCATCGTATTGTGTGCATAGCGTTTGAATTGTGATTTCATCGCGGTCACAATATTGCCCATCCCAACAGAATTCTTGGGCAAACTTTTCGATTTTTGGCACAAACTTAATCAATTGTCCAAGTGTTAGAGAACCGCCACCAGTACGCATGATAATTTTTAGATCGGTAAAGTCTGTTCGTGTTTGTAGTCCAGTATTACGAGTGAATTCTGCAACTGCCGTTTTACGTTTGTTGTTATTCATTTTACGTTTTTCGTTATTCAATTTCTTTTACTCCAAAAATGCAATTAGTAAGAAACTTATCTTGATTAAACTTAGGATCTATTTTTGAAAAGTAATCCGCAAGCCTTCGAGAGATAAATATAACAGCACCACGATTATTTACTTTATCATGATTTTGGGCTTTGTTAATGATTCGGGCGATTGCTTGGTAATCGTTCATTTTTTTGCCCCATTGTACTTAGATAAGCAGGTTTCATGGCAACCATTATACCAACAAGATATTGCTCGAAGACCCAAGATCTTGCCACAAAACATACAAATTCGATTTTGGGTTTTTTTACTTCTCATAAGCATATTATACGGTAACGCCCAAGGTTTGTCAAGCCTAAAACTCGCTGACTACTGACTATCACCCGACTAATCCGCGTGGATTAGCTGTTACATAAACTCGTAAGATAGAATCCTCCAACCAGGAAAGAATTCCCATATAAACTTTTTCCAACTTGGCTTGTTATTACAATAATGAAAAAGACATTCACCATGACAATCGCCAGCGTATCGTTCTGACTGGATATCGGCAGCGTTCTGACTATTGACGCTTATGAAAGACGTAAAACTCAATTGAGTTTGACTATTCACACGTTTTCGAACTAGTTTAACGCCAATGATTTCAGATTCAATTTCAGATTCGGGTTCAGTGGGATCAAATTCATACATAAGTTTTTCCTTAATTAAGTGGGTTTCACTATAACATTATACCATAGTCAAGATGGGCTGTCAAGTCGTAAGTAGTTACCATTAAAGGACTTACAGCTACGTGGGGCCGCCCTATGTCGTAACTCCTTTCAGGTTAACGACTTAGGTATTATCATTTTGTATTCGACAATCCTATTGGTTCGCAAGAACAACCAACGACGTGATAACTTAGGTTCGATGAAATATTTTTCAAGTACTGTCATTTTTATCTTTACCTATTTGCTCACCCCATACGAGAACGTCAAGTAAATTAGTCAATGCGTCAACTCCACCATTGAAATAATCAAACGAGCGTAGATCATTAAGCGGTAAGGCATCACGTTTAGCTTTCCATTCCTTGCGACAGCGTTTTAATTTTTCCGTAGTTGTTGGAACGAACTTTTTTTTACTAGGTATCCATTTCATATTAAACCCCCCTGATTGCCATTTCGCAATCAATACAAAACCAATCAACGCCGCTGTAAGTGCAATATTCAATATAATCACAACCAGCACACTCGCAAATTTTACCCTTAGACATAATAAACCTTTGTCTCTCTTGGCGGATTTGTACCACATGGATAATAAGCCGCTTTGTGCCAAGGTTTGCAATCACAATCGCAACAACGATATTCGATTCCATCATCTGCCCAAAAATTATGGGTTTTAAAATTTACCTTCTTTTCTTCGTCTGTTCCGTTAAACGCAATCGGTTCGTTCATTGTAATGGTTTTTGGCATTTTTATATTCCTTGAGTGAAAAAAGGAGGCTGGAGGTTAATTCCTCTATTTTTTTATGTATACTCCTATCTTTGTCAGATAGGTCAGCCTCGCTAGTCATTTTAGCATAATTCAAACGATTGTCAACAAGAAAAACATAATTGTCGTAAGTCGTTATTGTATAAGGACTTGCGAGCTAGGGCGGCCCCGCCTGACATTTTGGCATAAAAAACCCCCCACTTTGGGGGGTCAAGCCAGCGGTCACTAGCCGATTGTTTCGTCTTTTTTGACGCTAAGATCAAGACCACATTGCACGTCCATCAGAGCATGCAATTTTTGTGTGCAGGCTGGCAAAGCGTGCAAATTGTTGTTGTCGCGGTCGCCTTGTCGCTGTCGTGGTTTCAATGCCTCAGTGAAACCATTAAACAATGACCATGCATTACGAGGAAGGAATTCCTCATGGTTTGGTGTTCGCCATTGTTCAAGCACAGGCTTAACACGTTGCGAACCAATCACGCCGCTATCGAGTGAACGGATGATAAAATCATGGGCCTGAACATCATTTAGTTCAACATCCTTGTAACACTCAATACGCTTTTCTTGAGTGAATCGCAAATCGGACAATCGCCCAATCGCCGTTGTCACAACTTGGGGCAAATCGCGTTCGATAAATTTTGTGTGCCGACGAGCAAGCTTAATTTCGCCCGAAAATGCCAGATTATCGCAAACAAAGACACCGCTTCCCAATGCCAGCGAAGCAGGAAAGGTTTTATCGTGCGAGTTTCGCAGACCGACAACTAGCGAATAGTCGTCGTTATCGTCGCCATTAGTCACTTCCATCAGGCCAAAATAACGCAAACCATCTTTCCACAAACCGTGAACCATTTGCACCACTTGCAAACCGCTTGTATTCATGCCTTCAACGACACGATCAAGCAGAAGTTTATGTGGGATTGGCGTCCAAGTGTCAGTTGCGTCGGGTGTTCTGACTGCCAATACTTCATCATATCCAGCTTCTTGACCACCAGTATGCAAAATCAGATTCAGTTTTTTGTCGCTCATAATTTCAAGTCTCCAGAAAAAGTAAAGTTGTAACCGCTTAACTTCCCCTATTGTACATTAAATCAAAAGCTATGTCAAACTATTTTAATTGTTTTTTTGCAGATTGTCGTAAGTCGTTGGTATGTAAGGGGTTAGGGCGTGGGGCGGCCCCACCTGACAAAACGACATACCCCCCTTGCGGGGGGGTAGTAATTGCCATTTACAAGCCTTCATTAGCCCAGCGAGGTTCACCGTCATCGTAATCTTCGTCAAAGAAAATGTCATCATCTTGATCATCATCGTCGTAATAGTCATCGTCCCAATCATCCCAATTGAGATCTAATACGGCTTCGTGACCGTCGTCATCATAAAAAGGATTATCTTCGTCGAATGGCATGGTTTTCTCCTTGGTTATGGGATTTTCTTTCTTTCCAGCATTTTAGCATAATTAGTAGGTCTGTCAATAGCTTAGACTAAGAAACTCGCTGACTACTGACTACCACCTGACGGACCCGAAGGGTTTAGCTAGAACATCATCATAATACTATAATCGCCCAAGATTGTCAACACAATTCTGTAAATTTTCTTGCTGCCAAAATGTCAGGCGGGGCCGCCTTATGTCGTAACCCCTTATACACCAAGGGGTTACGACGATATTTAATATTCACCAAAATCAATACAAATCATCTTGCCATTTTTGATTCCCCAATTCCAAGCGTGATCATCTTCGAACCATATGCCAGTATGGTCATTCAATTCCTTTTTACACTCAAGCCGAAAAGCACTTTCTTGATCGTACCAAATTTTATCCCAGTATCTGTATTCTTTTTGCAATTCTTCTGGTTGATCACTAATAGGAAAAAGGTCATTGGCATGAAGATGTTTAGGAACTAGCGTTTCCACTATTTCGGTAATATAACCGTATTGTGGTTGTTCTGTGCCATCTTCGCCTTGATAATTATCATATGGCAAATCAATTTTATCACCCACGTCTGGACCCAATTCATAATCAGCGGCAAGAGATTGTCTTTCATAAGAATTATCTCTTGCATCTTCACAATCATATAGTTTGATTGCCCAATTATCATTCAACGGAATAAAAACGCATTCGATTCCTGATGGTGATCCATTGATTTTGCGATGTACTGTGTCCGTGATCGTTTTCATATCAAACATAAAACAAACTCCAATTAGGTGGTGTGATAGATACAACATACCACAATAAAGAAGTTTGTCAATAGGTGTCTTTTTGTCAGGCGGGGCCGCCCTATGCCGCAAGTCCTTATAAACAAAGGACTTACGACAATTCAATCTTCGTCCATTACAAAGGACTCAAGTAAATCGCCCAAAACTTCATCATATTTATTTTGGGCTTCTTGTTGGTTTTTTGTCTCTAGATGTATCACTGGTTCAACCAGGATTTGAGAACTCACTTCATATACGTGGAACGAATCATCGTATTCTACGTGTTGCAATACTAACACGTCGCCATTTGGCAATTCATAACGTCTGTTATTTTTACTCGCGGCCATAATATTGTTCCTCATTGTCTCGCATGTTTTGAAAGTGATAAGCACATAGCTCACAATAACCGCCATAAACTTTATGGCAATTGCAACCATTTTCTTCGGCCTGTTTTTGGGCAATTAGATCATCAAAAGCCGCTTGATCGAGCTTGTCATTGACTAGACTATCAGGATAAAGCTTGCCGCCAATAGTGTTATTGCAATTCATGGTTTCTCCAAAGGTTAAAAGCACATCATACCATAGATTCTAATTGTGTCAATACCTGACAGAATGTCAGGCGGGGCCGCCTCAAGACGTAAGTCCTTACATAACAAGGACTTACGTCAATTAGTTAATAGTCTTCTTCCCCCCACGCCTCACCTGCATCAGCAGGATCAAACCAGCTTGGAGCAGATAACGACATGGGGTTGCCGTGGACCTTGGACGAATGCCCAAGTACGTCCGCATCAGGATAATCGGCCAATGCTGCCGCTTCGGAATCGTATTCGTCAATGTAGACACGGCGGGGATGACCAGCAAGAACAGACGAATCCTCATATTCACCATGACCGTACACGACTACGGCGTTATCATTTGCGGGTTCAATTGTGAAATAATCAAATTGTGCCATAACCTAACTCCCAAATTAAAACAGAAAACCAACTTTGTAAATCATAACATAGATTATAAGTTTGTCAATACCTGACAAAATGTCAGCGGGGGCCGCCTCACGTCATAAGTCCTTATAGAATAAGAACTTACGACGATTGATCAATCAGCTTGCCAATTAAAATAGAATCTTGGGGAGTGTCGGAATTCTAAACTTCCTTTTACCCCATCTGATTTGCGGCGAACAACGACCAACGGTGCCATAAATCCGATAGCATCGAATTCGTTACACATTTCTTCCGTCGTCCAAACCTTGCCATATTTGGCCTCTAGTTCGGCCTTGTTATCAGATTCTTGATTAATTTCTTGAATTCTTTCACGTCGAATTGTTTCTGTTGGATCGTAACTCATAGACTGGCTCCCTAAGCTGACTGAAGGTTAAGTAAAATACTCTTATTCATCCACTTAGATAAATATAACATAACCACCCAAACATGTCAAGTAAATTATTTCTCTTTAATGCATTATTAACGCATGACAAAATGTCAGGCGGGGCCGCCCTACGCCGCAAGTCCTTACGTATCAAGGACTTACGACGCTTCACAGGGGAGCATGAATCAAGTTAGATACATTTTGTTTAATTCGCGGTCAAATCCTAGTCGGTTTTTCTCGCTGTCAGCAAGACTTAATTCAACGTGCTTATCAACGAATTTTCGATGTGCTTTGGCAAATGCCAATGCCGACCGATAGTTTGAACGGCGAAATAACTGGTAAAGAAACGGAGTGTTTAAAACCCAAACTTGACGATTTTCATCTTTCATTTTTCTAGCTCCCAAAGCAAGTAAATCAAAACCAAAACCACCAAAATACTGTTCATGCACATATAATACCATAACTTTAGCATATGTCAACAAGAAAACCAAAAAAGTTTGCATGACAAAATGTCAGGCGGGGCCGCATTACGCCGCAAGTCCTTATAATATAAGAACTTACGACGCTTCACGCCACAGGGGGAGCTATGGTTTGTAATAGGCGTTCACGCCGATTGTGATGGGCTTGCCGTTGATAACGGCATCAGGAATCACCTGATTCCCGCGAGTCGTGGCAACGACCATCGTCTTGCCAGATGCGGAACGGGTGCCAGCGGGTTGAAGGGGAAGGGTAATCGTGAGGGTTTGTTTTTTTTCGTCGATGACAGCTTGCATAGCTCAAACTCCAAAAAGTAAATTAGTGAAACTCAACTTCCCTAAGTATAGCATAACAAACCACATTGTCAACAAGAAAATAAAGATTGTTGTAAGTTGTTAGTATGTAAGGAGTTAGAGCCTGCGGGGGCCGCACCTGACAAAATGGCACGAAAAAACCCTCAGTCGCGATTCCGAGGGTTTTTCCCTAATTTCACATTTCGCACGCGATGGCAACAGCGTTATTCGGTTCACGTGTTCGCACCGAACTTACAACTGGATCAGCGGTGGAGTGAAGCACCTGCGGGCAGCAGGTTAAAAACTTGAATTACAAGTAATATAACATAGCTAAAAGCAATTGCAAGAAGAAAACGAAATAAATACAGAATATTTTTGGGTGACAAAATGTCAGCGGGGGCCGCCTTAGCACGCAAGTCCTTACACCGTAAGCACTTACGTCAATTCCTATACTATACAGGAATACTTTTTAATCAATGCCCGATATATACGCCGTTCGTTTGGCGTATCAATGCGAACATCGTTTGAACCGCTCAAATTTACGTTATACCATTGTTTGGCATAACGATCAGCCAAACACATTAGGCGATAACCTTGGGACCATTGCCCGCTATGGTAATCACGCCCAAACACGTACAAAGCAATTAGGTAATCTAACATATCAACCCCTGTTAAACATCGTTATCGGCAAGCCTTTGAACCGCCCAAAGGAATTTGGCCCTATCGCGTCCACATGTTGGCATTGTAGCATTAGCCAATACATGATTCAAGATAGAAACCATTTCATAGGTAAAAAACCTGGAATCAATTTCAAACAATTTCCACGGACTTAGCATGATGGCACCTGATACTCGCTGACTGTAGACTATGCGCAGACGGACCCGAAGGGTTTAGGTGAAACAAAACAAACAGGCGGCGATATCGCATGGTTTTCGATACGGGGATCAGGCGTTTCTACAACTGGACGAGTTACACCGCCGCCTGCTGTTCTATTATTTTATCACAATCGCCCAACATTGTCAACAAGATTTTCAAAATTGTCGTAAGTCGTTACAGCATAAGGAGTTACGACGCAGAGGGGCCGCGCCTGACATTTTGTCAGTGTACAAGTGTACACGTAACAAACTTATATTAGTGTACAAAAAAACACCGCCAAACGTGATAGGCGGTGTTCCAAGGGTTTTAGCTACTGAATTTATCAACAATCGTAACTTCACCATCAATATTGTCGATGATAAACTTTTTATGGGTCAAGTTTCGACCGCTTCTTTTCTCAAACTGAGGACGGCGAAGGCGAATCGTTACCGCCCGTTCGTCTGTTCCTCGTTCGTCAACTGTTCCTTGTCTTAAAGAACCATTGTAAGCAAACTCAATTTTCTGACCATTAACAAACATCTTAAAACCCCTTATGAAAACAAACAACAAACAAACTTCACTTAAACCATATTACCATAGATCGACACAATTGCAAGAGAAATCTAGAAAATATTTTTGTATACGGTTGTACACATGACAAAATGTCAGGCGCGGCCCCCTTACGCCGTAAGCCCTTACATAATAAGGACTTACGTTATGATCATTCCACAAGCATACAAACACCATACCCTAGAACAACCTCATACCAAATACCATCAATACACACCATCCTAGAATTTGAATCGTCCATGATAATCCTCATAACTGACTGGCTGTAGGCCATACCCAGGCACACCCGAAGGGTTTAGGTAATACTAATATCATCGGCATACAATCGCCCAAGCATTAGATTTTTCCTCAAAGGATTTTATATGACAAAATGTCAGGCGGGGCCGCCTCATGCCCTAAGTCCTTACACTGTAAGCACTTAGGGCGATTTTCGTGTTATTAGCTTAGGTTATAAACAAATAACACTAATGCGATAGTTACTAATGTACTCATTTTTCCTCCCATGCTACGAAATTAGGTAATGGTAGTTTGGCAATAGCTTCTTCAACGGTTGCACCTTCCGCAACGTATGCGGCAATAGCAAACGAGCGTTGCTTACGCTCTGCTTTTGCTTTACGTCGCATATCATCGACGGTATCGGCATGTTGCTGATACGTCTTTTCTCTTGTTTTCTTTTCAACTTCCCATAGTGGAATTCCGTACAGCTTCTCTTGCTCTCGTGTTAACACGCCAAGTTGATTCTGCAAGGCTACTCCCATGTCGATATAAAACATATCGAACGATTGGAATTCTTCGGGCAAATCGCAAACTTCGTTTTCTTTAATTTTAGCAAGCATCGTTTTCTCCCTGTGGTGTGAAAACCCCATTTTAGCATAGCTATTTCACAATGTCAAACAAAAAACAAAAGTATTTCCAAAATAGTTGTAAGTCGTTATCACGTAAGGAGTTACGACACAGGGCGGCCCCGCCTGACAAAATGTCATGCTCGCGAACTCGCTGACTGTAGACTATCTTCAGACGCACGGGCGAGGATTAGCTGAGACTAGGAACTGGCTGACTGTAGACTATGACTAGACACAGGGGCGTGGATTAGCTGTGACAGGTCACAGCACAAAAAAAAGAAACAAAAAAAGACAGCCTGCCAACTTGGCAGGCTGCCGATTCGAGCGGACTAAGAGAGTTTCTTTGGAAGTGTCGTCCACAGACAATCGTCACAAGACCAAAAAGGTTTAACCCGCCATTCAATCCCGTTTTGTGTGACAGGACCATAACATCTTTCAAGATCTTTTCCGCCACATTCTGGACACTCTGATACATATGCGTGGTTTGGACCGACAAACAAGGGATCTCGTTTCAACGTAATTGTGTCGGAATATCGACCAGGAGAACCGACACCCGATCCACCATCTACCTCCCATGTTGTACTAGATATATTCGAACCTAAAAATGCTTTTGCTCTCGGAATGTCGGCAGCCGACAGCCGCCAAGTAGCGGGCTGGTTAACTGTAATTCCTCTCGTTCGCATTTCTTCGACTAGTTCATTCCAACGTAAACGCGAATAGTCTGTGTTATCGTACATGTTTTAATCTTCCCCTGAAAATTGTGAAACAAAAAGTAGCCAGCCAATATTGGCTGGCTACTGAATCCGACTAACTAACTACTAAACTTGGCAACAATAACGATTTGACCGTTTATCTTATCGCGGACAAATCGTTTATGGGTCAAATTTCGACCTGACCGCTTTTCGAATTGTGGTCGACGCAATCTTATCGTCAACCCACTAGCATCGGTAGATCGTTCGTCTACCGTTCCCAATCGCGTTTGACCGTTATAGTCAAACTCTACTTTTTCGCCGCCAGCAAAATCATGGTCCGTGTTAACGTACTTCATCGTTTTTCTCCCTGCGTTGTAAAAACAAAAAACTCAAATACTGTAAACATTATAGATGGCTGCAAAATGGAGTCAACCCCCCATTCGGGGAAAACCCTCGTTTTCCCGACGAAAAACGACAAAAATGATCTAAAAGGACACTTAGTAAATGTGATAAGCAGGTGGGGTTTATTCAATCTCAAAAACGTCGGAAATTTGGCGAGACTAGGCGCGGAG
>Ga0307379_10008726_pt1 | contig 13623 bp, 12 predicted proteins | sample UN2MG_FD_202237 | JGI IMG/M metagenome (GOLD analysis project Ga0307379, IMG submission 202237) | Soil microbial communities from Risofladan, Vaasa, Finland - UN-2 | ecosystem: Environmental > Terrestrial > Soil > Coastal area > Acid sulfate soil | place: Finland: Risofladan, Vaasa | collected...
TGATTCCAACTGCCGGCACTTGGGACAGCCGGCACCGAGAATTTGAATCGTCATCGATTCCTCCCATACTTAATGTTTTCTATTTGGCAATATAGCCAATAATATACAGTCTGTCAATTCCTACTCTGCCATCCGTGCGCAGCAATGAGGTTATATCGCTTTCCAGGTCTTACGGCACCAATCACGCACAGCCCGATCAAGACTATGCTATCTCAAACCCCTGCTCGTACAGGCGTCTTCTGCCGGCAGTGGGGCAGGTCCAGATCGCAGCCCGGGAACCAGTGGCAGGTGCGTTTGCAGATGCCCACCAACATCAGCATGACCGGCACCTCGATCAGCACCCCGACCACCGTGGCCAGGGAGGCCCCTGAGGAAAGACCGAACAGCATGGTGGAGGTGGCGATGGCCACCTCGAAGTGGTTCGAGGCCCCGATCATGGCCGCCGGCGCCGCGTCCCGGTAGCTCAGCTTCAGCAGCCGGGCCAGCCCGTAGCCCAGCCAGAAGATCAGGTTGGTCTGAATGAACAACGGGATGGCGATCCACAGGATGGTCAGCGGATTACCCAAAATCACCTCCCCCTTGAAAGAAAAAAGGAGGACGAGGGTCACCAGAAGAGCAATGATCGTAATCGGAGTGAGCACGTGCAGGAACTTCTCCCGGAACCACTGCTCCCCCTTGGCGCGGATGATCCAGCGCCGGGATAGGTATCCCGCCACCAGGGGCAAGGCCACGTAAATGGCGATCGACAGCACCAGGGCCTGCCAGGGCACCGGAAGCCGCCCCACTCCCAGCAGGAAGCCGCCCAGCAGTCCGTAGAGCACCAGCATGGTCAGGGAGTTGATGGCTACCATGATCAGCGTCAGACCGTCGTTACCTCGTGCCAGATACCCCCAGACCAGCACCATGGCCGTGCAGGGAGCGATGCCCAGCAGAATGCAGCCGGCCAGATAGCTGCGCCACAACGGCACCTGCAGCATCTTCATCCCGTCGACCAGCACGACCGTGCCCGCGCCGTGTTGGGAGCCTACCGGAAGGTCCAGGCCAAAGGGCATCTTGACCAGGTCCACCGCCTCGGGCCCGATGAAGGCATAGAACGCCGTGCCCAGGAAGAACAGGGCGATGGCGTACATGGTGAAGGGCTTGACCGCCCAATTCACGAACAGGGTCAGTCCCACGGGCTTGCCGCTCTTGCCGGCCTGGATCACCTCGCCGAAGTCGATCTTGACCATGATCGGATACATCATGAAGAACAGGCAGGCGGCGATCGGGATCGACACCACGGGGGCGTCGCCCACGTAGATCGCCATGCCGTCCAGGGTGCGGGATAGGGTCGGAGCCAGTTTGCCCAGCACGATGCCTGCGCCGATGCACAGCGCCACCCACAGGGTTAGATACTTCTCAAAGAAACTGATGCCCTTCGCCTTTGGTGTTGCTTGACTTTGCTTCATATCTTTTTCCTCCATATCTATACCATGGATACACCGCTGTCTTGGTTCACATTGTCCACCGCGCTGTCGCACGTGCGTCCCTTTCTGCCGTCAACCGCCCCTCGCTGCACGCAGTCATACAGCGATCAAGTACACGCCGCCCGCAGCGACCAGTATGCCACAGGCCCTCCGGACCCAGAGCGTTCCCTGGGAGCGACTGTCCCAATTCAGAAAGCGCCGCACAGCCTGCGAAAGGCTTCCGGCCCCAACGATCAAGGTGCTGTGGCCGACCGCGAACGACACCAGCAGCGCAGCGGAAAACCACAGCTGCTCGGCCGCCGAACTGAGCACGAGGACCAGTACCGGGGCCATGAAGGCGAAGGTGCAAGGCCCCAATCCGACACCGAATACCAGCCCCATCAAAAACACCGATAAGCCACCGCTTCCCCGAATACGGGTGGCTGCCGCCGTCGAGATCGACGGCAGACGGAGCAAACCGATCAGATACAGCCCGAAGAGCACCAGAAGAGCTCCGATTACGTACTCCGCTACCGAGCCAATGTCTCCGAGCATCCGGCCGGCCAGAGCGGTGCCGATGCCGATTACCGCGACGGTCACCAGGATTCCGGCTGCGAAGAGCAACGACAGCAGCGTACCACCGGTGGGACGACCTTCGCTGCGGCCGTTCAGATACCCGATCAGAAGTGGAACACAGACCAGATGACACGGACTCAACAATATGCTGGCCAGTCCCCACAGGAACGCTGCGGTGACCGCGACGATCGGGGAAGCGGCGAGCATTGCCGAGATCTGGTTCAGAAATCCGACCAACGCTATCGCACTCCCTTGAGGGCGAGAATCTTGGCCACCTCTGAAGTGGGAAAGTATCCTTCGTGGCGGAAATACTCCTGCCCTTTGGCGTCGAGAAACACCTGAGTGGGAATGACCCGAATCCCGTACCGCCGGGCATAGGGTTGGCCATCAGGTGTCCACACGTCATAGAAGACGACGCGTACCTGGTCGCCGTATCGGTCCTGGATCTCCTGCATGACAGGCCGCATTTTGATGCAGGGGATACATTTATCCGAACCTAACTCGACGAAAGTGACGCGTGCGTTTGCAACCGGTTCAGGATGGTCTCTTTTGCCCGTCACGGCCTGGGCCGAATTAGCATTCGCGGCTTCGACCTGGGCCCGGGAGGTGGAGCTGTCCTCGGAGCAGCCCATTGTCGCTGTGCTCAGCGCCAGCAATGCACACAGGAGGGATATCGCGACGACTGGCCTATGTTTTCTCTGAATTACCATTCTGCGAATCCATTCTCTTCGATGTTTACAACTTGGCAATATAGCCAACAAATAGCTTTTCTGTCAAGCCCTCGGTTTTGTTGGCTCCGTTCACAAGGTCTTAGCAGTGCAGGTTGACGCTTCTTGACTTTTTTGGCAAATTTGGAAAATAGGAAGTAAAAGATGACAGAATCTGAACAGATGCGAAGTGAGGCGAGGGCACGAATCCTCAAGGCGCTTGCTCACCCCAGTCGGATTTTCATCGTGGACAAGCTCTCAGAGCAGCCACACTGCGTATGCGAGCTCACCGAGATGATCGGCGCCGACACCTCTACCGTGTCAAAACACCTTTCGATCTTGAAGAACGCCGGGATAATCTCCGACCGAAAGCAAGGGACCACGGTATATTACTCCTTGGAGGCGCCATGCCTGTTTCGTTTTATCGGGTGCGTGGAACAGGTGATCGAGCAGAATATCCAGAAGCAGCTCGCCAGTCTCCAAGGAAGATAGAAGGCCATCCTTAGGATCGCAAACGTTGCGGGTTGGAAGTCACCTTTCGAAGTGCAGAGGGGGAGGGATGGTAAGGCGGTCCGGAAGTGAAGAGAAGGAGGGCGCTGCGACCGATCGGCGGTGAAGATCCGGCGCCGTGTCTGGGGGCCGAGGCCGTCCTTGACCTCTGCAGGATGAGGTTCCATGTCGTGTCGGATTGGCAGAACAATCAGCATACCCACTATTCATGTGTGGCCGCGGCGCCGCAGACCGCTGTCACTCCAAAGCCATCAACCTTGACAAACACCGTGCCCTCTTCTTATGTTTGATCCATGCCACCGAAAAGACTAAGACTGACGATCGCTCTTCTGAGCATCGGATTCGTGATCGCGATAATCGTTGGCGTCACCCTGGGTTTGGCCCTGGCGACAACGAAAAATATACAAAATGCGGAAAGCCTCCAGGACATCAAACCGGCCCTGCCCACCCAGATCCTCGATTACCAGGGCCGGCTGATCACCCAATTTTTCTCGGAAGAAAAAAGGGAAATCGTGTCCTTTGACGAGCTCCCGAAACACCTGATCGACGCTATCCTGACCAGGGAAGATCAGTTCTTCTACGAGCACAAAGGCTTCCGGATCGTTTATATTCTCCAAGCCTTCCTGGACATCGTCAGCGGGCGTTCGTTTCGCGGCGGCAGCACCATAACCCAGCAGCTGGCAGGAACCCTGTACGCCGATCGCACAGATATCTCACTCAAGCGCAAACTCGTCGAGTTGTGGTGGGCGATACAGTTGGAAAGGCAGCTCTCGAAAAACGAAATCCTCGAGCGCTACTTGAACCTGATGTACTTCGGGCATAACACCTATGGCGTGGAGTCGGCTTCCCAGTTCTACTTCAAACACTCGGTTCGCGATATTTCTCTGGCCGAGTCGGCAATGCTGGTCATTCAGTTGGCCAGTCCTGCTCTGTACTCCCCTATCAACCGGCCCGAACGGGCCCGCAAGATTCAGAAGGAGATCCTCGACCAGATGGTGGAACTGGGTTTTGTCAGCGCCGAGGAGGCAGATCTGTCCTTTATGGACTACTGGGACAGCTACGACTACACCCGCAGCAATATCACCTCCGCCTGGTTTGAACGGGAGGATAAGGCGCCCTACTTCTCCGAATACATCCGGCAGAGGTTGGAGGAGATGCTTCTCGGTTCCATGGATCTGTACAAGGCGGGACTCGTCGTTCACACCACTTTGGACCTGGACAAACAGAAAATCGCCGACGAGGTGATGGACAGCTGGATCAGGCGCGTTAACAACCAACAGCAGGTTCAGTCCAACAACCGGCTTTCCTACGCCGATGCGAGCTTCCTGCCTGTGGTGGATCTGCTGTCGTTGTCCTTCAATATTGAGGGAATTCGATTTGCGGGCAGCAAGCAGAATGCCAAAGCCCGGGCCATCTACCTCGAAGAGTTGAATCCCATCCTCGATATCGGCGCTTCCCTATTTGGCATCGACGACCTGAAATACCTCACCAGGGTCGGATACGCAAAGGAAGCGGACAGGTCTAAAAAGACACAGGTCGAAGGGGCCCTCATCAGTATCGACACCAAGACCGGCCATATTCTGGCCATGGTGGGTGGGAGCAAATTCGAAAGCACCAATCAGTTCAACAGGGCGGTTCAATCAACGGTGCAGCCGGGTTCCGCATTCAAACCTCTGTACTATTCGGCGGCGATCAGCTCACGCAAAGTAACCCCTGCAACCATGATCGTGGATGCTCCTGTGGTATTCTGGAATGATGACAACACGCCGTACGTCCCGCTGAATTTCAAAGGAGAGTGGAAAGGCCGAGTCCTGCTGCGGGATGCACTGGCCCACTCGATGAATGTACCCTCTCTGAAGGTTTTGGATACCATCGGATTTGATGCCGCCATCACTCGGGCCAGCACATTGCTGGGTATCACAGATCCTGCGGAGATCGAGGCGATCTTTCCCCGGAAGTACCCTCTGGGTCTGGGAGTCATCAAGATCAATCCACTGCAGATGGCTCGGGCCTTCGCCACCTTTCCCAATCAAGGCCGCTTGATCGAACCTGTAGCGATCCGCTACGTGGAGGACCGGAATGGCAAGCTGGTCCTCGAGCCGGAGAAGAACTTGAGGTCAAAACAGATGCGCGCCGGCCGGTCACTTCAGGCCATGACACCTCAAGAAGCCTATATCATGGTAAGTCTGCTGCAGAGTACCGTCACCTCGGGAACTCTGCGCTGGGCGGCATCTACGGTCGACGGATTCAATCGGCCTATCGCCGGAAAAACCGGTACCGTCCAAAACTGGTCGGACGCCTGGACCGTAGGATTCACACCACAAATCACCACAGCAGTGTGGTTTGGCTTCGATGAGTTGGGACACTCCCTGGGGGTGAATCAAACAGGCGCTACCACGGCCGGACTAGCCTGGGCTGCATATATGAAAGCAGCCCACGAGGGTTTGCCGATCGAAGAGTTCAGTAAACCGAACTCGGGATTGCTCGAGGTCACCGTGTGCGCCAAATCGGGCCTGCTGCCCACCAACTACTGCAACGAAGGAACCGTGAAAGAAATCTTTCTCACGGGAACGGAACCTCGGAATTTCTGCGACCTTCACAAATTCGAATTCGAGCGCAATGAAAATTTGAAAAAAAACATCAAGGATTCGATCCTGCTCGGCGATCCACTCCCCACAGAGCCCTTGCTTCCGAACTGGGGAGAGCCTATTTTTAACGAGGAGGAAGAGCCGTTCCAGACCGACGACACGGTGAATCCTCTCCTAGACTGATCGACAGGAGCCTTCTATGGATAATTATCTCTATTCAACGGACCATGAATGGGTTTTACAGCAAGACGGCCGGGCAAAGGTTGGGATCTCAGAGTTTGCTCAATCGGAACTCGGAGACATCAGTTTTGTTGAACTTCCCGAAGTCGGCAGGCAGGTCAACCGGGGTGAAGCAGTATGCTCCATCGACTCACTGAAATCAACGAGCGAAATATACGCACCCGTTTCAGGCACCATTCTCGAGGTGAATAATATGCTGGCCGATGAACAGGCCTGCGCAACCATTAATTCCGACCCGGTGGGCCAGGGTTGGTTGTTCGTCATACAGATGAACGACCCCAAAGAGATCGAGGAGCTGTTGACCCGGTCCGAATACGAACACTACCTCGAATCAGGCTAAAGACCCATGCTGATTGCTTTGGGCTCGATAACGTTTAAGCAACGAATCCGCAGAGATCTTGGCGACATTGAAGGTTTGATGGAGAGCCTGAAAAAACATGGCCAGTTGACTCCGATTATCGTCAATAGGAACCATGAACTCATCGCCGGTTTTCGCCGTCTCCAGGCGGCCAAGCGGCTCGGATGGAAGTCCATAGAGGCGGTGATTCTTGACAGGCCCTCGCAGCAGCAGAAGCTGGAGATCGAGATCGAAGAGAACGTCCAGCGTCAGGATCTGTCCGCCGAGGAGCTCGCCGAGGGATTGATGCGTTTGCAGAAATTGAGGCAACCCGGACTCTTAGCCAGAATCTGGAACTTCATCCTGCGTCTGCTGCGGAGGATCTTCCGAAGAAACCGCCCACCCCGCTGAAAACCCCCGCTACCTCTTTTTGTTCCTTCCAGCAACAAGGCGCTTGACGAGTCGAAACACTCTCGGCAACGGACGATTGTCAGGCTTGCCGTAGCGGTCCGTGAAATCCTGAGCCGCCTTCTCGAGAGGAAATCCCTGCCCATACTTTTTCTTCAGATCATCCCAGCGGCGAACGATCCAGACATAGAGGTCCGAAGCTGTCCTGCCTCGAAAGTACCTGAGGAACTCTTCCGATTCAATCAAGCGCGCGATGGGTTCATAAACATTGTCGTACCAGGAGAGCATAGCCTCTTCGAAGGAGATCTCCTCGCTCTGCGACAAATTCAAATAGTACTTGTGGCCGTTGATATGGCGGAGAATTTCGTCGTAGCGCCCGGTGGCGCTAAACTCCATGGATACTCCCGGGCGCAGTTGATCGAGCCTTGTTTGTTTGAAAAACTCCTCCTTCTCCAAATTGATCACCGCTTTGCGCAGCTGTACCTCGGTCAAGCCCGGTTCCAGAGTGAGCCGGGATCCGAGGCTGATCACTTCCGCATCGATGAACTCGACGTTTTGCAGCCGCGCCACTGAAACCCTATGGTTGCCGTCCCTCACAAAGTAGAGGCCGCCGATCTCGTACAAGGTAACAGGCGGCAGGATAACCTGCTGATGATGAGCTTCGTCCACACGCACCCAGCGGCCCTTCAGGCGGCTGTGGCGGGGAAGGAAGTGCCTGTTGAAGTCCCGGTACCGACCTTCGCTGCCCACGATCTTGTCAACGAGAACTGTGCGCATGCCGCGGTATGTCTCGGAGGTGGGCCGCACAAGCGCCTTGACCTCCTGGAGGGACAGAAGACTGTCCTTCTCATTCTTGAGGAGAGAGAGAACCCTACCGAACAACTCCTGATTGCGGGCCCTGTGAAAATCTTCGGCGGCCCGGGCTGAAAAGTAGTTGAGTCCCATTATCAATCCTCCATGTCGATAACTACGTGGTCATAGGCATTGATGATGGTTGTTTCATCGTATCGAGTCGACCGTACGGCCGAGGCTGAGTACAGGTGGGTATGTCCATGGATGAGGTACCTCGGCTTAAAGGTGCGCATGAACCAGAGAAAGGCCTTGAATCCCCGATGGCAGGGATCATTGTGGTCGTGAATGCCCAAAGGAGGCGCATGGGTAAGGAGGATATCTAGATAGCGTCCGAAACGCAGCTTGTTGAACAGTAGCCGAGGCATCAGCTTCGCGATACGCAGAGCAATGTGGAACTCCTTGTACTGGTTTTCCCCCCCGTTATACCAGGCGCTTCCACCCAGTCCAGCCACGAGCAAGGACTTCGCCCGGCGCATTCGCGTCCCTACATACATGGCTCCGGTGGGAAGATAGTCCTCGATCCTCCGCCCACCCACACGGGCTCTGCAGAAGGCGTCTGAATTACTCGTGTACAGGGACATGTAGCGCAGGTTGTGATTCCCGAACACAAACAGCAGGGGCTTGTTCAGCGTCGACATGATGAAATCGTAGTAGCTCAAGGGAAGATCCCCGGCGCTCAAAACCAGGTCCACGTCGGCGAAGCGTGTTTTTATCGAAGGGCTGTACACAAGAGGATCAATATGGTCGGATACACAGAGGATTTTCATGTCAAGCGCCACGGAGGTGTGCCGAGCATTAATATCGGGAGCCGATGTCCCTCGGACAATTTAGTTTTTTTGTATAGAAGAGTCAAACCTGCAGTTGTATATTATAAGGGAGAACCATGGCGTTCATTAATCTGCTCGCAGCTCTCGTGCTGTCCCTGACCAACCTCCAGCAGGGAGAACAGCTCTTTCTTGACAACAAGCCCCGGGAAGCACTACCCCACCTGGAAAAGGCACTGTACGAGAATCCGCAAGACGAGAAGATCTACCTGTATCTCGGAATCATCTACGAACAGCTCAACGATTCGGCAAAATCCATTCAGGTACTCAAGCGCGGGCTAAACGTGTCCCAAGGATCCAAAGACCTCTTTTATTACAACCTAGGCAACAATCATTTCCGACAGCAGGAGTATACTGTAGCCGATCAGATGTACAGCAACGCCCTGGAAATCAACGGAGCCCTTGAGGTAGCTTATCTGAACAGAGCCAACGCCCGCCTCGAGCTGGAACGGTTCCAGGAAGCGCGTCAGGACTATATCGACTATCTGCGCCTCGATCCGGGTACGTATCAGCGGGAGAACATCGAGAAACTGATCGCCCTGCTGGGGCAAATTCTGGAGGACGCTGAACGCGAGAACCAGGAAGAGTTGGAGCGCCAGAAGGCCCTGCTCAACGAGGTCCTGGATTCCCTGAAGAACGCCTCTGAAGACACCCGCAACCTGTCCGCAGGGAGTGAAGATATCCAGGAAGAGTACGAAGAAATCGATATCGAAAATTAAGAGGAAACATTCCCATGGATAAACGTAAGATCATTATCATTGCGGTTATCGTTGTCGTGATCCTGCTACTTGCCGGAGGCGCCTGGCTGGGCTTGCGGGCCCGGAGCCGGTCGGTGGAGGCCAGGGAAGCCCAGGAACGTCTCAACGCCCTTAGCCTGGCCCGGACCTACATGGAAAAGGAGGAGTACGATCGGGCCATGGAGATCCTTGAAAAACTCTTGCTCAAAGATCCCAATGACGGGGAGGCGCAGGATCTTCTCGGCGAGGTGATCGACAGGAAAAAGCTCGCGGAAATGAGCGACCGGGAGCGGGAACAACAGGCCCTGTTGGAGCAGCAGGAAAGGCTCCAAGAGGGACTGAAAAACTTGAGTTCGTCGATACAAGAGAAGCTTCCCCAGGAAACAGTGGTCGTTCAACCAAAGGAAATTCCCGAAGACGCCAACGCCAAAGAACGGGAGCGGCTGCGGAAGACAAACGAGCTGATGGCCGAGGGTGTCCGCCGCCTGAACAACGGTGATTACGACGGAGCCCGTCGCATCTTCAACGAAGTTCTCGAGCTGGACCCGGATTCCGGCCAGGCCTACGCCTATATCGGGAAATCCTATCTGGATGAAGACCCGGACCGCCAGAGCAACGTCCAGTCTGCGGTGGAGGCATCCAACAAGGCGATCCAAAAGGACCGTACCTTTTACCTGCCCTACGAAACTCTGGGAAAGATCTACGAGAGTGCGAAGAACTACGAAAGTGCCGTGGATGAGTACAAAGAGGCGGCCCGTCTCAAGCCCGATGATTACTATCTGTACTACTCATTGGGAAGGGTCCAGTACTACTCCAGAAAATATACCGACGCGCTGCAATCCTTCGACAGCTGCATCCATCTGAAGGCGGACTTCCCCCCTGCGCACTACCGAAAAGGACAAACCCTGATCCGCCTGGGGGAACGAGACCGGGCGATTTCAGCGTTCCAGCAGGCTACCAAAGTGAAGCGGGATTACGCCGAGGCTTACTACATGCTGGGGACCCTGTACAACGAAAAGGGGGAGATCACCAAAGCGGTGGATTCCTTCCGCCAAGCGGTCAACTACAACCCGGACAACCCGGTATTTCTTCGCGGTTTGGGCACAGCCCTGTCGGCTCGGGGAGATTACGCACAGGCGGAGAGGTACATGGCTTCCGCCCTGCGATTCGATCCATCCCACGCGGTAACCAACTACAATATGGCCTTGGTCAAGCTCAACCTCGAGAAATACTCCGGCGCCCTGCCCTACGCCGTCAAAGCGGTGGAACGGAAGCCCGACTCCGCCGCCTACGTATACACCCTTGGAGAGGTATACGAGAAACAGGGAAAGACCGACGAGGCGATCAAGCAGTATCAGAAGGCGAACAGCCTGGATTCAAGCTACGTGCCGCCGCTCATCAATCTGGGGCGCATCTTCGACGATAACGGTCTGTACGACCAAGCCCTGACCTTTCTTTCTAAGGCGATTACGATCGAACCCTCCTCCTTCGAAGTGAACAACAACCTGGGAAACGTATACCTGCACAAAGGCTTATATACCGACGCGGTTCGCCACTATAAGAAGGCCATCGATATCAAGCTCGATGCCACGGCGACCCGGTACAACCTCGGTCTTGCCTACCAGGAGCTGGGTCAATCCGACCAAGCCCAGGCGACGTTTCTAGAACTGATCAAGATCGCACCGAACTATTGGGATGCCTACTACCAGCTGTCCTTGATCCTGATCGCCAATGGGGACAAGGAGAATGCCAAGGTCTTTCTTGAAACCCTGTTGAAAAAGAATCCCAGCTACGAAAAGAGAGCCGAGGTGGAGAGCAAGCTCTCCCAGCTATAGGAATGGATTCCCGAATGGGGTCCCACTACAATCGCTGAACCTCGCGAAGCAGCTGCTCCCGCTGCACCTCGAACCAGATCGGACGGCCGTGGGGGCAGCGGGCGTTGCTCAGGCGAAATACTTTGTGCACCAGCTCTGTCGCCGTTAGGGGATCCAACTCCTGTCCCTCCTTGATCGCCAGCCGGCAGGAGGCCAGGCTGTACACCCGATCAACCAGTTCATCTACGCTTCCTTTTTCCCACAGCAGGGCCTGCACCAGCTCCTCCTCGTCAATGCTGATCAACGCCTCCGGCAGTGCCGAGAGCTCATAGGCGCCGTCATCACCGCGTTCCACCCGGATACCGAGCCTATTGAAGAGCTCTTCCCTGCCGGCAATCACCTCGGCCGCGGATTCACCGATCTCCAAGCGGATCGGCATGAGCAGCTCCTGTGAAGCCGGTTTGGTAGACCTCAGCTGCTCGAAAAGAATGCGTTCATGGGCAGCATGCTGATCGACGATGAACAGGCTCGAGCCATACTCGACGAGCAGAAACAGCTTAAACAGCTGACCGCGGTATGCCGGCCGCGCCTCCACCTCTTCCCCTACCGGTTCATGGGACGCGAGGGGTGCGCTGGGCTCGCGGAGTTTGGGGATCCTGTCGACGGGGAACTCGCGGCTGCCTCGATCCCCCTTAGCGCGGGCGGCGATATAGCCGAACCCTGCCGCTCCCCGGTCCGCGTGTTCTGAATGGCCGTGGCCCGCTCCGCTCTTCGAGAATGTAAATATCCCCTCCACATCTGCTTTAAAACCGCCACCGGGAATGCGGAGATCGAAGCTGCTTAAATATTCCTTCAATGTTCCGGAGACGAGCTGATGCAGTGAGGGCAGGTCCCGAAAACGGGCTTCCCGCTTGGCCGGGTGAATGTTGAAATCCACCAGTTCCGGATTCAGGTCAAGGAAGACAAAGGCCACCGGGTGCCGGCCGCCGGGCAGGTAGCTCCCGTAGGCGTACTCAACCGCGTGAACCAGGCTGTACTCGTAGATTCTTCGCCGATTCACGTAGATCTGAACCAACCTCTTGTCCCGCCGCGCCAATTCGGGCCGTGCGGCAACAATCCATAGATGAACGGTTTGCTGCTCCGCTTCGAGCAGGCTGAAATGCTCGGCGGGTAGAGCGAAGGCTTCACAGATCCGCTCTTTCTGTTCCTGCGGCGGCAGAAAGGATTTGATTTTCCCATCTACAAAAAACCGAAAGGCTATCGAAGGATGGGGAAGGGCTTTCTCCAGAAAGGTCTGGCGGCACATCCCGGTCTCCCCGGCTGTGCTCTTCAGGAACTTTCGGCGTACCGGCAGGTTGTAGAAGAGCTCGGAAACGCTCACCACGGTGCCTGGATTTCCCCTCCACTCCTCCACACGGAGCCGCTTTCCCCCCTCGGCCTGCAGCCGGTAAGCGGGTGCCTCGCCTGCTCCTTCGCCTTCCCTGACCTTGCTGATGATCTCCAAACGGGAGCAGACGGCTACACTGGCCAGAGCCTCCCCCCGGAAGCCAAGGGTCTGCACCCTGTACAGATCCCCCTCCTCGCGTATTTTTGAAGTGGCATGGCGTTCTGTACAGAGGATCAGATCGTCCCGGCTCATCCCGGTCCCGTCGTCAACCACGCGGATCCGGGCTATACCGCCGCCCTCGATGTGGACATCCACCGCCTCGGCCCGGGCATCGATCGAGTTGTCTAGAAGCTCTCGAATAACGGAAAACGGCCGGTCGATCACCTCGCCGGCCGCGATTTTTCTAGAAACATCCTCCCGGAGGATCTGTATCCTCCGGGAGGTGAGTTCGTCACGTTCTGACTTCACATATTACACTATTGTTGTCTACGCTTCTCCTGTCAACCGTTCAGCCGGGTGAGAATGCTCCAAGACGGATACCATTGACCGCCGATCACGTTGGACTGCACCTGCACCGCGAACTCCAGGATCGGGGAGATTGGATAGACCAGCTCCCCGGACAGCACCAGGTTCTCGTCGAAGAAGGTGATAGTTTCGCCGTTGATCAACGGTGCCGCCAAACCCACGCGGGTCAGGGCGATCGATCCGTAGAGGGGCAGCAGATCCTTGAACAGACCAAACTCCACCCAGAACGAATCGTCTGCGAATTCCCCCGGAACCGGATTGACCGGCCAGTTCCAGTTGTAGCCGCCCGCGATGTAGAAGACCTTGTCCATCGTGTAGCCCAGCTCTCCATACACACCGATGCGCTGCAGGTCATACTGTGGATCGGTCGGATTGTCCAGATACTGAACCAACTGTATGACGTTGTCCCGGCTCTGAATATCGTACATGTTGTTGTAGAACGACGGTTGGTACGTTCCATCGGAATAGAGGAACTCGAGACGATAGTCGAGCACGAGCAGTTTCCCGAAGATACCCGCATCCACACCCCAGTTCTTCGGCTTGCCGTCGTACCACACGGCATCTAGGGCCAAGCCGGAATTCACGTTGAAGCCGGCTACATCTTCCCGGAAGTAGGGAATCATTGAAGCCACATCTGCGAAAAGAATGATGCTCAGGGCATCCCGCTCGACGA
>Ga0307379_10008727_pt1 | contig 13623 bp, 10 predicted proteins | sample UN2MG_FD_202237 | JGI IMG/M metagenome (GOLD analysis project Ga0307379, IMG submission 202237) | Soil microbial communities from Risofladan, Vaasa, Finland - UN-2 | ecosystem: Environmental > Terrestrial > Soil > Coastal area > Acid sulfate soil | place: Finland: Risofladan, Vaasa | collected...
CGGGCCCCCTTCCCGGACTCGCCACCATATTTTTTCCAGGGGTCGACCTGGTCTTTAGGCAATCATAAAAAATCTCTGGGTGAGCTCAGATCAGATTAGCGTAAGAGATAGGGTCTCTACGTTCTGGACGCCCGGTACCTTGCCAAGCGATTCCTCGAGCCTGTCAATGATTCCTTCGGTATCGTCCATTATGAACGTGACCTCGATCACTTTCAGGCCAAAGGCCAGCGGCTTCACCTCAAGCCCGCTAAGGGTAGCACCATCTGGAACCGCCTTTGGTATAGCGTCCGTGATATTCTCTATCGGGTATTCCGGATCCTCCGGCATCAGGTTATACGCTGCCGCTACCTTTCCCATTTGAATCACCTATGGTCCTTCGAAACCGCATTCCGGGCAGAGATAGCTTACACTCTGGTCCCGGCAGTTAGCGCACCTGCCGATCTCCGTATTCCCGCACATTGGGCAGGGGAAGAACGATATGCCTGTGCCGATAAGTCTAATACCGCATGAACTGCAGATCTTCTCCTTGTCCATGATCTCGCCTGTGGGCGGATACATATTCATGTATATATAACTGCATGGTTTTGACCAGTTTAGCCATTCTTCACCATCTATGTCTGGAGCACCATCTTCGACTGGCCGTTGGCGACATTGATTTCGTCTATTCTCACCCGACCCTCAGTTATTTCCAGGACATTGAACGAAGGGTGCGACCTCCCCTTCAGCCTCCTGGAAGTCGAGGTTCCCGCGGTGACGAAATAAGTGTTCTCCAGCTTCCACACCCACGGAAGGTGCTTATGTCCAGAAAGGACGATGTCCAGATCCAACTCTTTGATAAGCTTGAGTACGTCCCCCGAGTCCACGGGTATCTGCCTCTCCCTTCCCGTCCCCGGGATGGGGATGAGGTGGTGGTGAAGTACGAGCATCCGCCACTTCGCATCCGAGGACAGCCTTTCCCGTATGATCTCGTAGTACTCCCTCCCCACATGTCCATCGTCGATATCCGGGACGGTGGAATCGACCCCGAAGATCGCAACCTCGCCGTCCTCGTAGAAGGGATACCTGGTGCCGAACACCTCCTCGAAGATTTCGTAGCCTAGATTCCTGGCGTCGTGATTTCCCGGGACGATGATCTTCTCGTCAACATCGATTCTGTCGACGTAGCGCTTTGCGATGTCCATCTCGTGAAGATGGCCATCGTGGGTCAGGTCCCCGGTTATGATCAACAACTCCGGGGAGATATCGTTCACCTTTTCGATCACGATATCGCCCCATTCCTTCACATAGTAGGGGCTGGTCACATGGAGATCAGAAACATGTACAATTCTCACTCAATCACTTCCATTCCCTCATCGACCTAATGAAAACCAATCTCTTTGTATAGATATTCTATACATAGAATTGATTCAGAATGTACTCTAGTCCCGAGTCATTCAAACGAATCGCCCGTTGTAATGATCTGTATAAAATGAAATGCCGTTTTGAGGTTGACGTTGGCGTCCCGAGCCTATTATTCCCGATTTGACAGTCTCCGTTAGCTTTTCAGGGGGCGGCATGGGCAAAGTTTATATAACAACACTAGTTTCCCGTTCTTCCGCATGCCGACATCAACTTCCAATGGGCCCGTAGCTCAGCTAGGTAGGATGCTTGCTAGCAGGTGTCCCTAGAAAGAGCATCTGGCTTTTAACCAGGTGGTCCGGGGTTCGAAAAACTCACGAAAGGGCATCGTGTGTATCGGAAATCCCCGCGGGCCCGCTTGGAAAGGCGAGGGAAACGATGGAGCACAACCTTCAAATCGGTAACAGTCGATGTATTTTTATAACACTAGCACTTAGTAGTCCAGAAGGGCTATTGGTAGGTTGGAAGGGTCCATTCAGCCGGCGAGGTGGTATCTGTGTCTGATATAGGTTTTAATGTCTTAGAGCACGAACTCGTGCCCGAACACTATCTGCTCTCCGAGGAGGAAGCCGGAGAGGTCTTGAGTAGAATGAATTTGAGCCGGGATCAGCTTCCCAAGATTCGGCATAACGATGCTTGCATCAAGATTCTAGAAAACATTTACGGTCCCATATCGGAAGGCCGAGTAATCAAGGTTGTAAGGAAGAGCCTGACCGCGGAGCAATTCGTGGCCTACCGTCTGGTCATCAGAGGGTGAAAGAATTGCGAGATCTCGTAGAACTGTATTTTAAAGAGCGGAGCATAGTGAATCACCATATCGCTAGCTTCAACGACTTCCTGTCCACGCTCGATAACCCGAATTCGAGAATGCAGAAGATCGTGGACAACCTCCGTGTCTCTGCGGAGGATATCGACAGAGGAATAATCCGGCTGGACCCAGACCGCACCGATGGAAGGATCATCGAGATCCGGGTCGGTCGCAGGAGGGACGAGAAGGCAGGTTTGATCGATCCCCAGTCCCGCCCCACGGTGAATATCGACCTCCCGGTGGTCAGGGAGGCGAACGGATACACCCACAAGCTTACACCCATGGAAGCGAGGCTGAGGAATCTCAACTACCTGGCCCCCATCTATGTCGATTTCACAGTGATCGAGGATGGCATCGAGAAGGAGCCTGAACGCGTGCACGTGGGTGATCTCCCCATCATGTCCAGGTCAAAGAAATGCAACCTCTACAAGGAGAGCCTGGAGGAGGAGAGGGAACTCACCCAGGAGGAGTACGAGCGGAAGCTCATAGAGGAGGGAGAGGATCCCAGTGACCCTGGCGGCTACTTCATCATAGGTGGCACGGAGAGGGTCCTGATATCATTGGAGGACCTCGCTCCCAACCGTGTCATGGTGGAGTTCAACGAGCGCTACGGCACCAGGCTCGAGGTGGCCAAGGTCTTCTCCCAGAGGGAGGGGTACAGAGCCCTTACTCTGGTAGAGAAGAAGAAGGACGGCATGCTGATGGTCACCGTTCCCGCCGCTTCAGGTCAGATTCCCCTTGTCGCGCTCATGAAGGCATTGGGGATGGACAGCGACGAAGAGATCTATCAGGCAATAGTGGGCGTACCTGAGATGGCCAACATAGTGTACGCCAACATTGAGGAGTGCCAGGACAGCAAGATGTTCCCGCCCAACGGCATTTTCACCACAGACGATGCGCTGCTGTACCTGGAGAGGAAGTTCGCGACCGGCCAGGCCAAGGAGTACAGGGTGAAGAAAGTGGAGTCGATCATCGACCGCTCCCTGCTCCCCCACCTGGGCGACACTCAGGAGGACCGCCTCAAGAAGGCCATATTCCTGGGAAGGATCGCGCGATCAGTTCTGGAGCTTTCACTGGGCCTCAGGAAGGAGGATGACAAGGACCACTATGCCAACAAGAGACTCAAGCTATCCGGCGACCTCATGGAAGACCTCTTCCGCGTAGCCTACACCAACCTCATGAAGGACCTCAAATATCAGCTTGAGAGGAACTACGCCCGCAAGAAGGACCTGAGGATAGCCTCCGCAATCCGGCCCGACCTTCTCACCCACAGGCTACTCCATGCCCTGGCCACGGGAAACTGGGTCGGGGGAAGGGCAGGTGTTAGCCAGCTCTTGGACCGCACCTCCAACATGAGCACCATATCCCACCTGAGAAGGATCACATCATCACTAACGAGATCGCAGCCGCACTTCGAGGCTCGAGATCTGCACCCCACTCAGTGGGGGCGGCTGTGCCCCAACGAGACCCCTGAGGGTCAGAACTGCGGTCTGGTTAAGAATGCGGCCCTCATCATCGATGTTTCCGAGGGCTTCAGGGAAGAGGACGTACACTGGTTGCTTCGTGACCTGGGAGTCAAGGAGGTCAAAGGACAGCAACAGACCGGTACCCGTGTCTACGTCAACGGGGACCTGGTGGGCGTCCATGACAAATCAAAGGAACTCGTCAACGAGATCAGGCAGAGGAGGCGCTGCGGCCTTCTCTCCCATGAGATCAATGTTCGGCATGACGAGGAGATGGACGAGATTATCATCAACTGCGATGAGGGAAGGCTGCGCCGCCCACTTCTGGTTATTGCCAACGGAAAGACTGTCCTGACCAGGAGGCACCTGGAGAACATCCAGGATGGCAGGGCCCGATGGTCCGATCTTCTCCGGGACGGGGTCCTTGAATGGCTGGACGCCGAGGAGGAAGAGGACTGTTTCATTGCCGTGGAGCCTTTCCACGTACCCGAACGATGCCCCAACTGCGCTACCGCACTATCACCGTCCGACGTGGATTGGATCAACCCTGGTGGCGAAGAGGGAAGCATCGTGCTTCAGTGCCTGCACTGCAATGGCCAGATCACAGTTCCGACCCTGATCGGCAAGGAGCACACCCACATGGAACTTGATCCCATGTGTATCCTTGGCGCCTGTGCAGGTTTGGTTCCATATCCAGAGCACAACTCCTCGCCAAGGGTGACCATGGGAGCGGGAATGGCCAAACAGTCTTTGGGTCTGGCCACATCCAATTACAGGCGCAGGCCTGACACCAGGGGTCATCTTCTACATTACCCCCAAAAGCCCATGGCCCAGACCAACACCATGGAGTTCGTGCATTTCAACGAGCGTCCGGCTGGACAGAACTTCGTCGTGGCTGTTCTGTCATACCACGGTTACAACATGGAGGATGCGCTGGTCCTGAACGAGGCAAGCGTGCAGAGAGGCCTGGGACGGTCCTCCTTCATGAGGACCTACCGTGCCGAAGAGCGCCGATATCCCGGTGGTCAGGAGGACCACTTCGAGATACCCTCCCCCGATGTCAGGGGTGCGAGGGCGGACATGGCCTACACCAACCTCAGCGAGGACGGCCTGATATCGCCCGAGACGGCGGTGAGCGGCGGTGATGTTCTCATCGGGAAGACGTCGCCACCCAGGTTCCTTGAGGAGGATACCGATTTCCTGACTCCCCAGAAGAGGAGGGAGACCTCCATAACAGTTAGACCCGGCGAATCTGGCTGGGTTGACAGCGTGATGCTTACCGAATCCGAGAACGGGAGCCGACTGGTCAAGGTTAAGGTTAGAGATCAGAGGATACCGGAGCTTGGAGATAAGTTCGCATCCAGGCACGGCCAGAAGGGCGTGATAGGTCTGCTGGCACCTCAGGAGGACATGCCTTTCACCTCGCAAGGCGTGATTCCCGACCTGGTCATCAACCCCCACGCCATCCCGTCGCGTATGACCGTGGCCCATGTCCTCGAGATGATCGGTGGAAAGGTTGGGTCCATGGAAGCTCGCCTGGTCGATGGTACCCCATTCTCCGGAGAGACGGAGCAGGCTCTGAGGGAAGCCCTAGTGCGCAACGGATACAAGCACTCAGGGAAGGAGGTCATGTACGATGGACGTACAGGCCGCATGATTCCGGCAGATATCTTCATCGGTGTGATCTATTACCAGAAACTTCATCACATGGTCTCAGGTAAGTTGCATGTTCGATCCCGTGGACCTGTTCAGATACTCACCAGGCAACCCACCGAAGGCCGGTCGAGACAGGGTGGCCTAAGGTTCGGAGAGATGGAGAGGGACTGCCTCATAGGCCATGGAGCGGCCATGGTCATAAAGGACCGTCTGCTCGACGAGTCGGACGGGACCATGCAGTATGTCTGCGGTAACCCCGACTGCGGGCACGTGGCCATGATGGACCGCAGGGGCGCACTGCGCTGCTCAGTATGTGGCAACAACACCAATGTCCACCTGGTGCAGACTTCGTATGCATTCAAACTGCTGCTTGATGAACTGCTGTCGCTTGGCGTTGCCATGCGACTTCAACTGGAGGATTTGCGATGATGAGGGGCGTGTCAAAGAGGATCGGAGGGATCAAGTTCTCCTGCCTCTCTCCCGAGGAAGTCAGGAAGATGTCCTCCACGAAGGTGATCACCGCGGACACCTACGACGATGATGGCTTCCCCATAGACATGGGACTAATGGATCCGCACATGGGCGTTATCGAACCCGGTCTTCGATGCAAGACCTGCGGACACAAGGTGGACGAGTGCCCCGGGCACTTCGGCCACATCGACCTCGCAATGCCGGTCATCCACGTGGGTTTCATAAAGGAGATCAAGAAGCTCCTGCAGTCCACCTGCCGTGTGTGCGGAAGATTGCTCCTCTCTGCGGATCAGGTGAAGGAGTACCAGGAGGCCATGGACATGGTCGAGGATCTGGGCGGGGACACTATAGAGATCCGCCTGCTCTCAAAGGAGACCGCAAAGGATGCCTCGTCCAAGCCCATTTGCCCCCACTGCGGTGCCGAGCAGCTGAAGATTACACTGGACAAGCCAACCACCTTCCGTGAGGACGGGCACAAGCTCACGCCCAAGGAGGTTCGGGAGCGGCTGGAGCGCATTCCGGATATGGACCTGCCCCCGCTGGGCATAGACCCCGCATCCTGCAGGCCGGAATGGATGGTGCTTACCGCACTTCCCGTGCCGCCAGTCACAGTCAGGCCTTCCATCACCTTGGAATCCGGAGACAGGTCAGAGGATGACCTGACCCACAAGCTCGTGGACGTTCTCAGGATAAACCAGAGGCTGAGGGAGAACAGGGACGCCGGCGCTCCCCAGCTGATCGTCGAGGATCTCTGGGAGCTTCTCCAGTATCATGTTACAACTTACTTCGACAATCAGACCTCGGGCATACCGCCCGCAAGGCACAGGTCGGGCAGACCTCTCAAGACGCTGGTGCAGAGGCTCAAGGGCAAGGAAGGCCGCTTCCGTTCCAACCTCTCGGGTAAGAGGGTGAACTTCTCAGCCAGAACGGTCATATCGCCCGATCCCATACTCTCGATCAACGAGGTGGGCGTTCCCTACAGAGCGGCCAGGGAACTGACCGTTCCGGTATTCGTTACCCCCGCGAACATGGAGATCCTGAGAGGAATGGTACTCAGAGGTCCTGAGCCAGCTAGTGAGAAGTATCTTCCCGGTGTGAACTACATCATTCGACCCGATGGCAGGAGGATAAGGGTGACGGACCGCAACGCTGAGACCGCGGCCGAGGGCCTAGAGGTAGGATACATCGTTGAGAGGCACCTCATGGACGGGGACGTTGTCCTGTTCAACAGGCAGCCCTCGCTGCACAGGATGTCGATGATGGCACATTCCGTACGCGTGATGCCATGGAAGACCTTCCGTCTGAATCTATGTGTCTGTCCTCCATACAACGCGGACTTCGACGGGGACGAGATGAACCTTCATGTACTACAGAGCGATGAGGCCAGGGCCGAGGCCCAGATACTCATGAAGGTCCAGGAGCACATCCTGTCGCCAAGGTTTGGAGGACCGGTCATAGGGGCCATACACGATCATATCACGGGCGCATTCATGCTCACACACAAGGACTCCAAGTTCACCAAGAGCGAGACGCTCTTGATACTATCAAGGGCAAGGCACAGACCACTACCCCCTCCAGGGGTCGTGAAGGACGGCGTGGAATACTGGACTGGCAAGCAGCTGATCTCGCTGGTACTACCAGAGGACTTAAAGATGAACTTCAAGTCCTCCATCTGCCGCAAGTGCACGGAATGCATGAAGGAGAAGTGCGACCTGGACTCATACGTCCGCATCCGCGACGGAGAGCTCATCTGCGGGACAATTGATGAGAACGCCATCGGGTCGTTCAAGGGCCGCATACTGGACAAGGTGGCCCGAGACTACGGCTCCGATGCCGCCAGGTCATTTTTAGACAACATCACCAAGCTGGCGATAGGGGCCATCATGATTCGCGGCTTCACAACCGGAATAAGCGATGAGGACATCCCCAGCGAGGCGAGAAGGCAGATCGAGGACGTTCTCGAGGAAGCCTCCAACCGGGTCGATGAACTTGTCGCCGCATACAGGGAAGGCATACTCGAGCAGCTTCCCGGCCGTTCGCTGGAGGAGACGCTCGAGGTGGAGGTCATGAAGGTGCTGGGTCAGGCCAGGGACGAGGCGGGTAACATCGCGGGTCGTCATCTCGGTCTGGAGAACAGCGCGGTGGTCATGGCCAGGTCGGGTGCCAGGGGTTCCATGCTGAACCTCTCACAGATGGCGGGTTGCATAGGGCAACAGGCGGTCCGTGGTGAGCGTTTGGCCCGTGGTTACTGGAACCGAACATTACCACACTTCAGGAAAGGCGACCTGGGAGCGGAGGCAAGGGGCTTCGTTCGCAACTCGTACAAGAGCGGCCTTTCACCCACAGAGTTCTTCTTCCACTCCATGGGAGGCAGGGAAGGACTGGTAGATACCGCGGTCAGGACATCAAGATCAGGTTACATGCAGAGGCGTCTCATCAACGCCCTCGAAGATCTCAAGCTGAAGCAGGATGGCACCGTGAGGAACACCGCTGATATGGTCGTCCAGTTCGAATACGGAGAGGACGGGATAGACCCGAGCAGGAGCGTGCAGGGCAAGCCCATAGATGTCGACGATCTCCTTCTCGATGTGCTGGGAGATGAGGCCGAGATACTGGCCAAGATCGAGGAGAAGAAGATTGGCGGCTACGCAATGATCGAAAAGGACCTGATGGAATTGGGGGACGAGGACGCCTTTGAAGAACCCGATTTCGATGGGGGTGAGGACTGATGGCACGGAAGGACACCATTAACGCGCTCAAGCGCAGAGGCTTGGAGGAAGAGGAGATCAATGTCCTCATGTCGGAGTTCAGCACACTGGGAGAAATCGCGTCCGCGGAGACCGAGAAGCTCGTCTCCATAGGCCTATCACAAGAGCAGGCGGCCGACGTCCTGGAGAATGTGGGCAAGAAGGTCCGTCAGGCCAAAAAATCCGCCAAGAAGAAGGAGGAGGCACCCAAGCGAAATATTGAGTTTTACGTTCCAGTCAAGTCACCGGAGCTGACCGAACTCGAGATCAAGATGAGGGACATGCAGGTCGAGATGGGCCTGAAATTGCCTCTCAGCGTGATCAGGACAATCGCCGGAAGGATCGAAGGAATCGACATTCCCGACGAGACCATCGGTAAGATATTGACCGGGGCCAAGCAGACGTTCTTTAAGCACAAGATGGACCCTAACGAGTCAGCAGGGATCCTGGCGGCGCAGAGCATCGGGGAGCCAGGTACACAGATGACGATGCGTACCTTCCACTATGCTGGAGTGGCTGAGATCAATGTTACGCTCGGACTGCCAAGGCTTATCGAGATCGTGGATGCCAGGCGCATACCGAGCACCCCCATGATGACGGTCTACATGGACAAGAAGGTGGCCGATGACGTGGATAGGGTGAGAGCAATAGCCTCCGAGATCGAGATGACCACGCTGATTGACACCGCGGACCTGGAGACCGACATAGTGAACATGAAGGTGATGGTGTATCCCGACGATCGCAAGCTGAGGCAGAAGCAGATCACCATGGAGGACATCTACAAGCGTCTCAACTCGATAAGGGGCATCAAGGGCTCCGTGGAGCTGGAAGAGACCAGGCTCAAGATATCCTCTCCTGAACCATCGTTCAAGAAGCTCCAGAGCATCGTGGACGTGGTGAAGAACGCCAAGATCAAGGGGATCGACAACATCAAGAGGGCGATCATCAGAAAGACAGGCAGCGAGTACGTGGTATACACTGAGGGATCGAACCTCCAGAAGGTGCTGGAGGTGGACATGGTGGACAAGACCCGCACCAGCACTAACTGCATACAGGAGATATTCGAAGTTCTGGGGGTAGAGGCGGCCCGTAACTCCATTGTCGCCGAGGCATCCAGAACCCTTGATGAACAGGGTCTGTCCGTGGACATAAGGCACATAATGCTGGTCGCGGACCTAATGACGAATGATGGTGACGTGAAGGCCATCGGCAGACACGGCATCTCCGGCAGGAAGTCGAGCGTATTGGCAAGGGCGGCCTTCGAGATCACGGCTGCGCATCTTCTGCATGCTGCCCTCACCGGCGAGATCGACCCTCTGGATGGAGTTGCAGAAAATATTATAGTAGGTCAACCGGTTACACTCGGAACAGGAGCAGTTAACCTCGTGTACACGCCCGTCAAGAGGGGGCAATGATATGATAGATATAGGAAGGGCTTTGAAGATAGCTGACTCCACCGGCAGGGTGGTATTCGGAGAGAGGGAGACTGAGAAAGCTGTAAGGTCTGGAGAGGCCCAGCTGGTCATCATTGCCAGCAATTACAAGAACGATTTCCTCACATCCGGTGAGCACGAAGTGAAGATGCACAGTTTCAAGGGCAACAACATGGAGCTGGGCGCCCTTTGCGGGAAACCCTTCTCCGTGTCGGCACTTGCTGTTGTTGACAAGGGTTCTTCCAACATTCTTTCCTTGGGATAATATGCCAGACATTACTTTCACCGCGGAAACCTTGAGGTACATCACGTTGTTCGAGAACGTTACCAAGACCAGGGTCAAGGATTGTTTGGAAGCCGAGGACAAGCTGGTGTTCGTGGTTGAGCCGGGACAGGCCAACCGGGCCGTAGGAAAGGCCGGTGAGAACGTTATCCGGCTGAAGAATACCACCGGAAAGAACATCCAGGTAATCGAGTATTCCGACGAGCCAGAGAAGTTCATCAGGAACGTGTTCTACTCCTATGGAGTGCAGAAGGTGGAGATCGAGAGCCGGGGCAACATCGTCCATGCCACAGTAACGGTCGATCCCAAGGTGAAGGGGCGGGCCATCGGCAAGAACGGTCGCAATCTCAAGATCGCAAGGGACGTGGTCAACAGACACCACGACATCCAGAGCATCAGCGTGGCTTAGGACGAGCAGGATCGTTCAAGGGCTCCCTTTCCACCTCTAATCTATCGGCAGTGGGATATTCCTCCACAAGGAAAGCTGGCAGCTTCAGTTCTTGAGCTATCTCCTCGAGGACCCAGGGAGCCACTTCTACCCTTCCCTTTTCAGGATCGATCCTCAAGAGGTCATCTGGCACATCATACTCTTCGACCAGCAGGTTGATCACCCCTTCCAGATCCTGGGACTCGATGACCCCCTTGTACAGCGTTCCATCGTCCGTTATCACGTCGAGGGGAAGGGCTACGTTCTCTGCCCGCCTCATTATCCTTTTTCTGAGCTGGACCCTATCCTTGAAGCTGGAGGAGCAGTAATGCCTCGGGATATCCAGGTCTAGGTGTAGCATCTTTATGCCCAGCCCCTCGCTGCCCTCTACCGCGCTGGATATGTCATCCTTCACCTCGAAACCCCTCTCCAGGAGCGCGTCGCAGTTGGTCTCCGAGAATTCGAGCTCGTTGAGATTGACAAAGTCCAGGCCGATCCCATCAGCGTATCTCATCAGCGATGTCAGCCTTCCTTCCTCACCCGGTATCACGGGGACCTCCAGGCCGATGTCCATATCGATGGACCGGCGGAAGCTTCCGAGTTCGGAGGTCTCCATTCTATCCCAGAGGGCCAGCGGTGGATGTACCCTCATCTCGTCCAGGCCTGCCTCTTCGAGCCTCAGGTACGAATCCGCGTCTATGATCGAGGTGTAGAGATGGATGTGGTGGGAATCGCCGAACGCGTTCTTCAAGAGCCTGATGATCTCGACGGTCCTTTCAAGTTCCCAAAGGGGGTCGCCGCCAGTTATACCGGTCCCCTCCGCCTCGATGAGCCCGGCTTCCTCCAGGATGTCACTCTCATCCTTGACAAGAAGCTCGTTGGCGAACACGACATCCTTCCCCTTCTTCCTCATGGAAAGAGGGCAGTAGAAGCACCCTGTCAGGCACCTTCCCGTGATTAGAAGGACCATTTTCGACCCTCGCTGGCAGAGCTCACATCCTTTTGGAAGGAGACCCACGAATGCGGAATCGGCCTCCATGTATTCTATAGCCACGGCTGAAAGAAAGCCGGGGCACTATTTATGATATCTCCTCCCACGCGGTGGCCTCTTTATAGTGGAAACTCCTACCCATCTTAGACCCTGAGCGGTCAAAGGGAGGACACTTCTTGAAAGAGGAATCCAGGTTAATTCTCGCCCTTGATGAGACCAGGAAGGGTAAGGCCCTTGAGGTGGCAGAGGAGGTCGCTGACCTCGTGGCGGCCATCAAGATCAACTGGCCACTCGTGCTCTCCTCCTCACCAGAGATCATCGATGAGCTCTCGCTCCTTTCAGATATCATATGCGACTTCAAGGTCGCCGACATACCCAACACCAACCGACTCATCGTGGAGCAGGCGGTAGCAAGAGGTGCCAAGGGCGTCATCGTTCACGGCTTTACCGGCAGCGATTCCGTGAGGGCTGCGGTCGAAGCAGCTGGGGATGCCGAGGTCTTCGTCGTCGTGGAGATGAGCCACCCGGGTGGGAAGGAATTCACCCAGGGCGCTTCGGAGAGGATCGCCAGGATCGCGAAGGAATCAGGCGCTGCGGGGGTGATAGCCCCCGCCACACGCCCCAACAGGATCAGGGAGATTCGTTCCATGGTCGGGGATCTCAAGATACTCTCGCCGGGCGTTGGTGCCCAGGGAGGGAGCGCCGCCGACGCCATTTCCATGGGCGCGGACTTCGTCATCGTGGGAAGGGCGATATACCAGGCCGACTCCCCCAGAGCCGTAGCCGAGGACATATGCGAGGAGTCAAGGAGAGCTTGGGCAAACCGCCCCGATTGAGGAAGTGTCCAGGCATGCACTCGAGGGGCATTCAGAATCCGGTAATCTATTTATATCGGGTCATTAATCAGATGGCACGATTTCCAGTAGGGAGACTGCACCATGGCTAGGAATAGAGGGGCCAGAGAAAGGCCCCCGTCCACAAATAGACAGTCGATGAAAGCGGGCTTCAAGCCCCGCTTCCAGCGTTCATGGTTCGGCAAGAACTGGCACATCATTGCCATTCTGGCCACCATCTTGTTCATAGCGTTCTTCGTCAGGACATACTTCGGGTACTCGATCTCCGTGGATAACGGATACCTCGTATCCGGAGGATCGGACTCCTATTATCATGAGAGGGTAATCGATCATGTCATGAACACGGGCCAGCACCTGGTCCAAGATCCCATGCTGAATTATCCAGGTGGGATGAGGAATGCGAGACCTCCACTCTATGACTGGTCCGTTGCCGTAACGGGGTCATTACTGAATGCCTTCGGTTTGGATTCGTTCGATGCTATGGGCTTCGCTCTGGTGATGTCAACGGCATTCTGGGGAACTCTTACTATAATACCCGTCTTCCTGATGGGCAGGGCCGCCTTTGGCAACAAGGCGGGACTGGTAGCCGCACTGCTGTTCGCTATCATGTCAGGTCACATCCAGAGGAGCGTGATGTCCAACGCCGATCACGATGCAATGGTGCTTTTCTTCGCAGTCTGCTCCTTCTACTTCCTGATGCTCGCCCTGATGAATGTCAAGGGCAACAAGTGGGTCTCTAAATGGGGAGACACAAGCTCCATACGGAGCGGTATCCGAAGTTATCTGGGTCAGAACAAGATCTCCCTGCTTTACGCAGTTCTATCGGGAACCATGCTGGCGGCAGTGGCCATGATATGGACCGGTTTCGCCTACTTGGTGGTAATCGTTCTTGTCTACCTGCTCGTGCAGGTTCTGGTCAATCGCTTCAGGGACATAGACTCCATGGGCGTGGTCTTCACGGTGGGATTGATGCTGCTGATGGGCTTTGCCATCATGGCTCCGGTCTACTACCAGATGAACTACTGGGACACCTGGTTCGACATTCCATTCTACATGTTCATGGCGGGTATGATCTTCGGTGGATACTTCGTG
>Ga0307379_10008730_pt1 | contig 13620 bp, 11 predicted proteins | sample UN2MG_FD_202237 | JGI IMG/M metagenome (GOLD analysis project Ga0307379, IMG submission 202237) | Soil microbial communities from Risofladan, Vaasa, Finland - UN-2 | ecosystem: Environmental > Terrestrial > Soil > Coastal area > Acid sulfate soil | place: Finland: Risofladan, Vaasa | collected...
TTCACCAAGGTGGGCCGCAAACACGGCGTCATATAAAAAACAGGACGGTTCTCAGCCGCGGCGTCTGATAAAAGTCATTTTTCAAAAATCCCTGAATGTGCTATAATAAAAAAAATGCAGAAGGAAAAACAGAGATGATGAACAAAATTACACAAAAGGCTCCGAAAGGCATCTTATTCTGGCTGATTTCACTGGTGATCCTCATCATGCTGTGGAACATGCTCAGTAACGTATCCAACAGCAAGACCAAGACACTGACATTTTCCGAATTCATGGACAAAGTCGAAAACGACCAGATATCCAGCGCCCAGATCGCCAGCAATGTTGTCAAGGGCGACATGAACCTGGAGGATGGGACCGCTTACACACGCTACGAGTCCACCATTCCCCTGGATTACCCGGATCTGATCAACAAGCTGCGCCAGCACAAAGTCAATATTGAAGTGGAAAAACTGAATAAGAACGAGTGGTTGAGCATCCTCCTTTCCTGGGCGCCATTCGTGATCATCATCGTTTTCTGGATCATGATCATGCGCCAGCAGGGTGGCAACAAAGCCTTCACCTTCGGTAAAAGCAAAGCCCGCATGTTCACCGGCGACAAAAACAAATTCACTTTCAAGGACGTGGCCGGGGTCGAGGAAGCCAAGGAGGAACTGGAAGAGATCATTGAATTCCTCAAGGAACCCAAAAAATTCCAGCGCCTGGGCGGCAAGATCCCCAAGGGCGTGCTGCTCATCGGGCCTCCCGGCACCGGTAAAACTCTCCTGGCCAAAGCCATCGCCGGCGAGGCCAACGTTCCTTTTTTCTCCATTTCCGGTTCCGATTTTGTCGAGCTTTTTGTGGGCGTAGGGGCTTCCCGGGTACGCGATCTGTTTGACGAAGGCAAAAAACATGCTCCCTGCATGATATTTATTGATGAAATTGATGCCGTGGGCCGGCAGCGCGGCACCGGCCTGGGCGGCGGCCACGATGAACGCGAGCAAACCCTGAACCAGCTGCTGGTGGAAATGGACGGCTTCGACGCCAACGAAGGGGTGATCATCATCGCCGCCACCAACCGCCCAGACATTCTCGACTCGGCCCTGCTGCGGCCGGGGCGCTTCGACCGCCGCATCGTCGTTTCAATCCCCGACGTCAAGGGCCGCGAAGAGATCCTCAAGGTGCACACGCGCAACACGCCTTTGTCCAAGGACGTCGACCTGCAGATACTGGGCCGCTCCACCCCTGGTTTCACCGGCGCCGATATCGCCAACATGGTCAACGAGGCCGCCCTGTACGCTTCACGCAACGGTAAAAAAAGCATCGCCATGGAGGATTTCGAATACGCCAAGGACAAGGTGCTGATGGGCAGCGAAAGAAAAAGCATGATCATCTCCGAAGAGGAAAAACGGATCACCGCCTACCACGAAGCCGGCCACGCCCTGATCGCCTCCCTGGAAAAGGAAGCCGACCCCCTGCACAAGGTTTCCATTATCCCTCGGGGCATGGCCTTGGGTCAGACCCAGCAACTGCCGCTCAACGACAAGTACACCTACTCCAAAACCTACCTGGACGCCCAGCTGTCAGTGCTTTTGGCCGGACGCGTCTCCGAGGAGACCTTTCTCGGCATGACCACCACCGGCGCCGGCAACGATTTCGAAAAGGCCACATCCATCGCTCGTAAAATGGTATGTGAGTGGGGCATGTCGGCCATGGGACCGATCAGTTTCGCCAAGAAGGAAGACATGATCTTCCTGGGCCGCGATTTGATGTCCCACAATGAATTCTCCGAGGAGACTTTGCAGATGATCGATATCGAGATCAAAAAGATCATCGACCAGGCCTACGCCAATGCCAAGAGGATCATTCTGGCAAACCGTGAGAAGCTGGAGACCATCGCCCTGGGCCTGCTGGAGAAGGAGTCCCTTACCTCGGACGACATCGCCGCCATCCTGGGCACCCAGAAAAAGTCTGAGCGCCTGCAAACGAAAAAAAAGAAACCCCGAAACGGAAACAGCCAACCAAACCCGAAATAGATGATCATTGAAAACATCATCAATGCCTTTTCCAAATTCAATGTGCGGGATATTCTCGATATTTTCCTGATCTTTCTGCTGATCTATTACCTGCTGCTGCTGATCAAAGGCACCAAATCATACCAGATGGCCCTGGGCCTGATGCTGATCGGCTTTTTCGCCCTGATCACCGACCTGCTCAAGCTCAGCGCTTTCGCCTTCATTTTAAACAACTTCTTCACCTACCTGGTTTTTGCCATCATCGTTCTTTTCCAGGGCGAATTTCGCAAGATACTGGCCGAGATCGGCGGCAAGCTCAAAACAAAATTCATCCCCACCGACATCTCACGTATCCGCGATGAGATCGTCAACGCTGTCGTAGCCATGGCGTTGGGAAAGGTCGGTGCCTTGATCGCCGTGGAAAGAGAAATCAAGCTGAAATCCTATATCGACAAACACATCAAGATCGACGCTTTGATCTCCAAGGACATGCTGTTGACCATTTTTTCTCCCAACACCCCCCTGCACGATGGAGCGGTGATCATTTCCGAAGGCCGGATCGCCGCCGCCAATTGTTTTTTTCCTTACCCACCGCTCTTGGAATTAACTCCGGCAGGGGGCCGACACCTGGCCGCCATCGGCATTAGCCAGGAATCGGACTGCGTGGCCATTGTCGTTTCCGAGCAGACCGGAAAGATATCCCTGGCCGTCAAGGGTGAATTGATCCGCGGCCTGGACCGCGAAGGCCTGAAGAACAGGTTAAAATTCCTGAAGATCTGACATGCCGGAAAACATTAAAAAAATATTTTTAAACAACTTGGGCCTGAAAGCCAGCGCCCTGATCCTGGCCGTGCTGGTCTGGGCCAGCATCAGCGGCCGGGAAAGGACATTTTCCGAAAAAACGCTGAAGGTTCCCGTGGAAATTTTCAATGTCTCCGAAAATATGGAAGTGGTCAGCCTGCGCCCCGAGGAAGTGACGGTGTCGCTAAAGGGCGCCAGCAAATTCGTTGCCGCCGCCGCCACGAAAATCAATCCCATCAAGATCGATCTGAAAAACATCAAAGAAAGCAGCAAACTCAATTATTTCGCCGAGGATTACCTGGAAATTCCCCCCGACGTCCAGTTCATCTCCATCCACCCGAAAATGATCGAGGTCTATGTCGAAGAATTCGCAACCAGGGAAGTGCCGGTGAAGATCCATTTCCGCGGCCGCCTGAAGCCGCCGCTGGTGCTGAAGGAGGCCCGCGTCATCCCTGACCGGGTCACGGTCATGGGCTACAAATCGCAGATCAACGACATCAAGCTGGTCATGACCGAAGAGGTGGACTTGAGTGAGATCGGGCAAAGCCTCAGCCGCCGCGTCGCCCTGAAACAAACCCGCGACATTCTGAAATTCAAGGACCGGCGCGACGTGGAACTCCAGCTGGAAATAGAAGACCGCAGTGCGAAAAAATGAAAGAGAACCTCTTCGGTACCGACGGCATCCGCTCCAGAGCCGGTTCCTTCCCCCTGGACCCGGCTTCGCTGCGCAAGTGGGGCGCGGTGATCGCCCACCTCACGCCTGATCCCGCCATCCTCATCGCCCGTGATACCCGCGTTTCGGGAGCGGCAATCGAAGCCCAGCTGGGCTGCGGCCTGGGCCGGCGCTCCCGCATCGCTTCGGCCGGCGTCCTGCCCACTTCGGGCCTGGCCTACCTGACCCGCAAGTACCATTTTGACTTCGGCATCATGGTCTCGGCTTCGCACAATCCCTACCGCGACAACGGCATCAAGATCTTCAACCGCCGCGGCGAAAAAATTTCCCAACTCCTGGAAATCAAGATCAGCACTGATTTCCACGCCAGAAAAAAAACAGCCGCCTCGCGGCCGACGTCGATAGGCACTGTCCCGGGAAGCGATTACCAGGAGTTTCTTCATGAGCACGGCCGGGAACTGGCCGGGCAAAAAATAAAAATCGCCGTGGACTGCGCCAATGGGGCCGCCGCCTCGATCACCGCCCCGCTTTGCCGGAGCCTGGGGCTGAATGCCGCGATCGGCCATGCCCGGCCTGACGGGCGCAATATCAATGCCGGCTGCGGCTCGACCTTCCCGCCGGCCCTGCAAAAACTGGTGCATGATGAAAAGGCCGACCTGGGCATTGCCTTTGACGGTGATGCCGACCGCGTGATCTTTGCGGATCGCGGCGGAAGAATTCTGCAAGGCGACCATGCCCTGTACCTCATTGCCCGCTACCTGGACGCGGTCGAGCCCCGATTCAACCGCAAGGTGGTCGGCACGATCATGGCCAACCTCGGCCTGGAAAGGGCGCTGCACGCCATGGGGATCGAATTTCTGCGCGCCGGGGTCGGCGACAAGCACGTGTTCCGGATGATGAAAAAGAGCGGCGCCATCCTGGGCGGGGAACCTTCCGGGCACATCATTTTGCGCCAGTGCCAGACGACCGGAGACGGTTTTTTGACGGCACTTTTCTTCATGAAAGCACTGGCTTTTTTCCGCTGCGACGCCGAAGAGATCCTCGACCAACTGCATTTGTTCCCCCAACTGACGGTGAATATACCAATCCGACGCAGGAAAGACCTAAAAAACTGGCAGGCGCTCAAGCTGGCGGCCCGGGACTTTGAAGCCGACAACGGCGAGCAGGCACGCCTGCTGATCCGCTATTCGGGGACCGAACCCAAGCTGCGCATCATGATGGAAGCCCGGGACCCGGATGTCATCGAAAAAAACATGCCCCTTTTTCGGTCATTGATTGAAAATGAAATCGGAGACCAACATGAAACTTAGCGTCAACATCGATCACATTGCCACGCTTCGCCAGGCCCGGATGACCAACGAACCCGATCCGGTTTACGCGGCGGTGCTGGCGGAAATGGGCGGCGCCGACGGCATCACCGTGCACTTGCGCCAGGATCGCAGGCATATCCAGGAAAGAGACGTCGAGATCCTGCGCCGGGTGATCAAGAGCAAACTGAACATGGAAATGGCCGTTTCCATGGAAATGGTCAAGATCGCCCTGAAATACAAGCCCGATATCTGCACCCTGGTGCCGGAGAGCAAGGATGAAGTCACAACCAGCGGCGGGCTCGACGTGATCATGTTCGCCGACAAGATCCAGGAAGTGGCGGGCAACCTTCTGGCGGCAGGCATAAGCGTCTCCCTGTTCATCGATCCGGGCATCGAACAGGTAAAGGCCTGCCACCGCCTCGGCATCCGCATCGTCGAACTGAATACCGGCGACTATGCCAAAAACGCCGGCAACAGCTACGCCAGGCTGGAACTGGAAAAAATCGGCAAAGCGGTGAATTACGCCAAGAAACTGAGCTTCACCCTGCTGGCCGGCCACGGACTGACCTATCAAAACATCCGTCCCATCGCCGCCATCACGGAGATCGAAGAACTGAACATCGGCCACTCCATCGTGGCCAATGCCGCTTTTCTTGGACTGAAGGAAGCCGTGGCCCGCATGAAGGAGCTGCTGGTTTGCTGAAAAAACTCTTCAAGGCCGGCCTGGCCGTCCTGGCCGTGGCCATCGCCGTCACCGCCTTCAACAGCCTCTCCTTTCAAAAAAGATACAACAACCGCCCCCTGCCCTCATTTTACAAGAAGGGGGTCTTTCACGTGCACTCCAATTTTTCCGACGGCTTCGGAAGCATCGAAGAGATCTGCCGCGATGCCGGCGCCCGGAACCTGGATTTTGTCATTCTTACCGACCACGGCCGTCCCAACCGCAAGGCTGCGGCCGCCACCGCCTGGATCCACGACACCCTGCTGATCGGCGCCTCGGAATTTTCCCTGCACTCCGGCCACATGGCCGCGGCCGGTTTCCCTGTCCCGGCCTATGTTTTCCCCCCCGAAGCGCAGGAAGCGATCGACGAGGTCAGCCGCGACGGGGGCGTGACGTTCCTCTCCCATCCCCTGGACCGCAAGATCCCCTGGACCGACTGGCAGGTCCGCGGCTTTACCGGCATTGAAATAATGAGCATGTATCAGCTGGCCAAGAAAAATCTTTTTTTCAGTATTGCGGTTTTCCCGCTGCAGTACATGATGAACCCGGACAGCGCCCTGACCTCGTTGATCGTCTATCCGGAAAAAGAGTTGCGCATCTGGGACCGATTCAACCAAAAAGGCAAATACTACGGGATCTACGCATTGGACTCCCATGCCAAGCTGCAGATCAGTAAAAAAGTCCGGCTGCGTTTTCCCTCATACGGAGCCACGTTCCGCATACTGAATATCTACGTGAAAGTGCAGCGCGAACTGGAAAAGAATCCGCAATCTGCCGCCTTGACCATCATTGCCGCCCTGCGCCGCGGCAATTTTTTCAACGCCATCGAATCCCTGGCCGCGGCCAACGGCTTCGAAAATTACTACCTTGAAAAAAACGGCCGCCAGGTGGAAATGGGGGGAGACGCCGAGGCCGGCGGTGGCGTGCTGGTTCTGAAATTGCCTTTCAACTTCCCAACTGACATCCTGATCAAAAAAGACGGAGAAAAATTTAAAACAATCCGGGACAACAACCGGCAGGAAATTGCCATTCCCATCAACCGGCCCGGGGTATATCGTTGCGAAATATCGCTGCATTCCGGCCCCGGCAGTGATCTGCCCTGGATCCTGGCCAATCCCATCTTCATCGCCCGCTCAGGCAATCCTGAAAAGCTTGAGACGATCGCGCCCAGCCATATTCTGGCCACGACTGAAAATTATTTCCATATCGAAAAGAATTCCCTTTCTCAGGCCACAATGCAGGTTGATAACCAAGCCTCCGACCAGACGGTCACCCGCTTCACCTATGTCCTGCGGCAAGAATCACCTACCCAGGTCGACTTCTGGACAGCCCTGGCCCGTAGGGAAAACCTCGATTTTTCAAATTATCGGGGCTTTGTTTTCGAAACCCGCGGCAGCCGTCCCATGCGTTTCTGGCTGCAATTTCGCAATGGCGAGGACCGACTGGAATCCGCGTTCCAACATTCATTTCTGGTCAGGGAAAACTGGCAGCGGATCGCGATCCCTTTTGACCGTTTTCACCGCCTTTACGGCCCCGAGGCTACACCCGATCTAAAAAAAATCAGCGCCTTTTTTTTCACGATCGACAACGGCAACTCCTACTCCGGTGCCAGGGGCGAGATCAGCTTGCGTTCTATCGGCCTGTATTGAAAATTTTCAGCAGCCGAAAGCGACGGCCGCTCGTTTCTACTTGACCTTACCTTTTTGTCCGCCTTTGTTTTTCGAGGCCCGTCCCTTGATCTCGGCGACGATCCTGTCAACCTGCGGCTGCTTGCTATTCAAAGCCAGAGAGGCATCGAAAGCTTTCAACGCCTCTTCCATGTCGTTGAGCTTGAAAAAAGAGAAACCGATCAAGTTCAGAACGCGGATGTCGCTGTTGTAAATTTTGTTTGCTTTGAGCAACTCGTCGAGCGCCGGCTCGATGCGATCCAGGCCGAACAGTGCAGTGCCCTTGATCAGGTGATAATCAAAAGCGAATTTATCGAATTTGCTGAGGTTCTCCACGGCAGCCAGTACCTGGGAATACTTCTGCTGTTTGTTGGCCAGTGTATACTGGGCCACATAGCCTTCCGCGAAATCGGGGTTGTTCTGTACGCTTTTTGTGAAATACAGTTCAGCATTCTCCAGGTCGCCGATCCCTTCGTACTGCTGGCCCAGGGCGTAATTGAAAAAATGGGGGCTGTCCACCAGGACCTGCTTGTAGGTTTCGATGGGATGGGCAATTCGCTGGATCGGGGAAATGGTGAAATTTGTTTTCTGGCTGTCCAGCAGGGCGCCTCCCGGGGCACGCAAACGCAAGGTCAATTCATAATAATCGGAACGCAGGTCCTTTTTATCAAGTGCAAGAATAAGGTGCATATCCTTGACAAATGGCCTTTCATTCAGCGGTTGGTTTACGGTGCGGCTGAATTTGAACCTTTCATTCAGGCCGCGTAATTCAATTTCGACCTCGCCCTTTTCCCAAACTTCCCGGGTCAGGTCGTAGATACCGACCAGCAGTTGGGGAATGTCGCTTAGACCGAAGGTCTTTTCGGTGTCCACGGACAGTTTTTTATCATGGAATTTGTAGGAATGAAAGAAATTGTTGTTTTCGATCTCCTGTTTGTAGCCGATAACGGGCTTGGCCAAATACGGCTGCTGACCGGGCTGGGGCACGTGAATGGCCTGGTCAAAGTAGGAGAATTCCTTGCCCACGGAGTTTTCAATGAACACCACCAACTGGTAATCTCCGGGGATCACCGGGAAGGAATCGTGGACCACTACCCCCCCGCCTTCTAGGTTCTGGACCTTGTCAGGTTCGAAATAAAATTCGAAATTCTTGGCATATTGATAAATGATCTTTTCGCTTTTGCGCAAACTGACATTCAGGTTAAGATTGAAAAAATATTTGTCCTTGTCTTCGCTGAAGCCCAGGGAGATCTTTTTCGGCCGCACGGAAACATTGATAAAATCACAACCGTAGCGTTCCTCGCGGGTGAGAGATACAAGGTTGGAATTGTCAATGAAATTGGCCGAGGATTCAATGTTGACATAGCCCTTGTATTTCAGGAAATTGGTGGCATAGGAAGCATTCAGCCTCTTGGTGGGTGATTCGAAAATATTGGCCAGGATGAAATTGTTGCGCAACGAAGGCCGGTTGTTTGGAGTGGCCTCATTGGGGATCATCGAAAAGGCAGGGCCGCAAAGGGCAGGCGCCAATCTGTATATTTGTTGATAAAGCGCATCGTAGTTATCAGCGTCTATGGGGGAATCCTTGATCAACAGTTCCGCCGGACCCTCGAGGGCCGGATTATACAGTTTCCACTCCCCGGCCCCGAAGCGTTTGTAAAACACGACATTGAAATAAGTTGGCAGGCCGAGGCTGGCGTCTCCGTAAAAATACCAGACCTGGACCGGATACAATCCTGCTTTATCGTCATAGCGCTCAATGCTGTTTGGCTTGCCCAGGATCATGTAGATCCGCCCCTGGTCGGTCATCCAGCCCGGACGCGTGGAACCGCGCTTAAAAATATCGCTGACGTAGGCGAACCGCTTTTCGATCTCGGACTTGAATTCATTATCTGGCGTGCCCGGAGTGGGATCGCGCTGCAGCCAGAAAATCTTGATGAAGGCGTCGCGGTCACGGTCATTGGTCAGTTTTAAAAAAACTTTGCGTTCCTCTGAATAGGTGATGTGGGTGATCATGTTGAGCCAGTTCTGGTATACGGCATTTAGCTCTTTATAAACCTCTTTTTCATCAAATTCCCGCTTTTTCCCGTGCTGCTCTTGCTGGCCGGCAGACCCGGCAGCCAAGAGGACCGACAAAACAATGAGTAAAATTGCTTTTTTCATGCCCGAATTATAATGGACCACCCTGGCAAAGTCAACCGGGGAAACGGCACGGCCAGGACCCGGAAAGATGTGAGAAAAAACCTCAGGGGATGTGTGAGGAACTGATTGACTAATGTCATGGATTTTGTTAAAGTGAAAACTAGTCAATTGACAGCCAAGAGGAAAACCATGGAAAAAACGATCGCTATCCGCCGCGAAGATAAAAATGAATGGGAAAGAAGAGTGCCTCTGGTGCCAGACGACGTGCGCTGGCTTAAGGAAAAGCACGGCATTCGCACCATTGTTCAGCCTTCAAAAATCAGGATCTTTGCCGATGAAGATTTCCGCTGCGCCGGAGCCGAGATCAGCGAAGACCTCGGAAAGGCAAGCGTCATTCTTGCCGTCAAGGAGATCCCGGCTGCCCTGTTTGCTAAGAACAAGACCTACGTGTTTTTCTCCCATACCATCAAGGGACAGGCCTACAATATGTCGATGCTGAAAGAAATGATCGACCGGCATTGCAACCTGATCGATTATGAACGCGTGCTCGACGAAAAAAACCAGCGCCTGATATTTTTCGGCCGTTACGCCGGGTTGGCCGGCATGCTCGACACCCTGCACGCTTACGGCCAGAAATTGCAGATCCGGGGCCTGGCCACCCCCTTCGCCAAAATCCGCCAGGCCTATCAGTACGATTCCCTGGAACAGGCCAAGGCCGAGATCACGGCCATCGGCAACGCGATCGACGAGCAGGGCTTTCCGCCGGAACTGTGCCCGCTGCTAGTTGGTTTTGCCGGTTACGGCAACGTTTCGCGCGGCGCCCAGGAGATATTCGACCTGCTGCCGCACAAGATCCTCTCGGCCGAAGCCATGCTCGAAATGGTCGAGAATTTTTCCAACGACAACCTGAACCTTTTCAAGGTCGTATTCAGTGAAGACGACCTGGTACGCCCCAAGCAGGGAACTTTCGATCTTCAGGACTATTACGACCATCCGGAAAAATACGAGTCGAAATTCGAAAACTACCTGCCCCTGCTCTCCATTCTAGTCAACTGCATCTACTGGACCGAAAAATACCCGCGCCTGGTCAGCAAGCGCTACCTGCAGGACCGCACCGTTCTGGAATCCAACCTCCGTCTCCAGGTCATCGGCGACATCAGCTGCGATATCGACGGTTCCATCGAGATCACCCGCAAGGCCACCAAACCCGACGCCGCCTATTACACCTATTTCGCCGAAAACGACCGTTTTGAGGACGGCGTCCTGCCCCTGGGCGTGACGGTCATGGCCGTGGACAACCTGCCCTGCGAATTTCCCCGCGAATCATCAGTCGAGTTTTCCGCGGTGCTGCGTAATTTTGTTCCGGAGATCGCCGCCGCCGATTTCAGCCGCGGCCCCGAAAACCTGCATTTGCCTTTCCCCATTCAAAAAGCGCTGGTCCTGCACCGCGGTGAATTCTGCCCTGAATACCGATACATGAAGGATTTTTTAAAATAGGAGAATGTCATGAAAAAAATACTGGTCTTGGGCGCCGGCCTGGTAAGCCGGCCGGGAGTGAATTATCTGCTGGAGCAGAAGAACCTGTCGGTCACGGTCGCTTCGCGCACGGTGAGCAAGGCCGAGAAACTGGTCAAAGGCCATGAGAACGGCCGGGCCGAGGCCTTGGACGTGAAAAATGAGGATGCCCTGGCCGCATTGATCAAGGAGCACGACATCGTCATCAGCCTGCTGCCCTGGATCCACCATGTCAAGGTGGCCGGCATGTGCCTGGAGTACGGAAAAAACATGGTGACCACTTCCTACGTCAGCGAAGGCATGAAAAAACTGGACCAGCCGGTGCGGGAAAAAGGGCTCCTCTTTCTCAACGAAATCGGCGTGGACCCGGGCATCGACCACATGTCGGCCATGAAGATCATCCACGCGGTCGCGGCCGAGGGCGGCAAAGTATTGCATTTCTTTTCTTATTGCGGCGGCCTGCCGGCTCCCGAGCACAATGATAATCCCTTCGGATACAAATTTTCCTGGAGCCCGCGCGGCGTAATACTGGCCTCGCGCAATTCAGCCCGTTTCCTGCGCGACGGCAGGATCGTGGAGATCGAAGGCAAGAACCTGTTCCTCGATCCCATAGTGGAAGAGATCGAAGGCCTGGGAAAATTCGAGGTCTATCCCAACCGCGATTCAATGCCCTACCAGGAATTATACGGACTGAAGGACGCGCTGACCGTCAAACGCGGCACCTACCGCAACCTTGGCTGGTGCGCGACCCTGAAGAAAATCGTCGACCTGGGACTGGTCGACGAAACCCCTCAGGCCAACCTCAAGGGCGTGACCTTCAAAAAAATGATGGCCGACCTGGTCGGCTGCCCGGCCGACCAGCATGTCAAGGAAGCGACGGCCAAGAAACTCGGCATCGCCGCCGATTCAGAGATCATCCAGCGCCTGGAATGGCTGGGCCTTTTCAGCGACGAGCCGGTCGCCGCTTTCGACAACCGCCTGGATATTCTTTGCCAGCGCCTGCAGGAAAAGCTCTTTTTCAAGGAAGGCGAAAAGGACATGCTCATCCTGCGCCACCGTTTCATCGTGGAAAACAAGGACAAGACACGCGACCTGATCACCTCCACCCTGATCGACTTCGGCATCCCCTTCGGCGATTCCTCCATGGCCCGTACCGTCAGCCTGCCCATAGCCATCGCCACGCACTTGATCGCCGAGGGCCGCATCACCATGAAGGGCGTGCAGACCCCGGTCCATCCCGAGATCTATGAACCGGTCCTGGACGAACTGGAAACCCTGAACATCAAGATGGTGGAAAAGAGGATCCCCCAGAAATAAATAACCTTGGATAAAAAAACCATCGGCCTGAACGGGGAACAGGCGGCGGCCGCCTACCTGAAGAACAAGGGCTTTAAAATCATCCAGGCCAATTACCGGGTGGCCGGGGCTGAAGTCGACATCATCGCCAGCACAGGCGATATCCTCTGTTTTATCGAGGTCAAGACGCGCAAGACCTGCGATTACGGCGCGCCGGAAGCGTTCGTCACCCGGGCCAAGCAGTTGAAGATCATCCGCGCCGCCAAGATCTTTTCAGCCCGCAAAGCCTACCGGCAATACCGGGTGCGCTTCGACGTGGTCTCGGTCCTGCGCTCTGCCGAGGCCATGGCCTGCGACCACTTGGAAAACGCCTTCGAGGAGTAGCCATGCCTGAACTGCGTAAGGATCCGATCACCGGCACTTGGGTCATCATTTCCGAGGAGCGGAAAAAAAGGCCGAAATACTACGAGATCGTGGTAGACAAGGACCTTTCCATTCCGGAAAATTGCCCCTTCTGCCCGGGCAATGAAGCCATGACTCCTCCCGAAACCTTCGCCCTGCGCCCCGACCATTCGCAGCCCAACGGACCCGGATGGGAACTGCGCGTGGTGCCCAACAAGTTCCCCGCCCTGCGCGTCGAGGGGAGCTTGCGCAAGAGCGGCGAAGGATTGTACGACAAAATGAGCGGCATCGGCGCCCACGAAGTGATCATCGAAACACCGCGCCACCAGCACACCTGGTTCGACGGCGACCCCGCGCTGATCCGCAACACCCTGCTGGCCGCCAAGGCCCGCATCCTGGATCTTGAGAAAGACACCCGTTTCAAGTACATCATGGTCTTCAAGAATTTCGGTCCCACGGCCGGCGCCACCCTTTCCCACTCCCACAGCCAGATCATCGCCCTGCCGGTGGTGCCGCTGCGCGTCCAAGAGGAGATCGACGGCGCCCGCGCCCACTTCCAGTTGAAGGAGCGCTGCATTTTCTGCGACATCATCCAGTACGAGAACGAAGCCGACCAGCGCTTGCTCATGGAGAACGAGCATTTCACCGTCCTGGCCCCCTACGCCCCGCGCTTTTCCTTCGAGCTGGCCGTATATCCCAAGCGCCACAACCCGGCCTTCGAAAGCACTCCCGACATTGAACTGGACAACCTGAGCTCAATCCTGAGCGAAACACTGGGCAAGGCGGCCAAGCTGCTGAACCGCCCCGATTACAACTTCATCATCCACAACGCTCCGTGCCGCAACAAGGTCGGCGATTTCTACCACTGGCACATCGAGTTCATGCCGGTGCTGGCGCGCGTGGCCGGCTTCGAGTGGGGCACCGGCTTCTACATCAACCCCATCTCGCCCGAGGAGTCGGTGCAGTCCCTGAAGTCGGTCTGAAATCTTCTCGCCCTTTTAAACTTGATAAATTTTTGTTTGAAATATATAATGGCACCATGGGAAATCACAGGGTTTTGCTGGCAAATTTCATCGATGAGTTCAATGGTTCCGCCAAA
>Ga0307379_10008732_pt1 | contig 13619 bp, 20 predicted proteins | sample UN2MG_FD_202237 | JGI IMG/M metagenome (GOLD analysis project Ga0307379, IMG submission 202237) | Soil microbial communities from Risofladan, Vaasa, Finland - UN-2 | ecosystem: Environmental > Terrestrial > Soil > Coastal area > Acid sulfate soil | place: Finland: Risofladan, Vaasa | collected...
AGTACAGCGACGCGCGTGGGTCGAGGATGTCATGCAGCTGCTTGGCATCCTCTAGCCTGTGGGCTGCGTCATCCCACCACACACGATGATGCCCGATGACCACCGATGGACCATCCTGGAGTAGCAGCGTGAGGTCTGCCAGCTGACGCGCGCCCACCTGCCCGCGCGCCAGGTCGATCTGCCAGTCCACACCGCTGGCTTGGTTGGTGTCCAGGCCGATGACGTAGAGCTCGCCACATTGCCAGCGCTGTGGCCACTTGTGGAGCAGATGCGCGCCAGCGATAGGCGCGATGTACTTAAGCCAAAGCGCATAGCTGGCGCGACTCGCCAGCCCTAGATCCAGCCCTGACGTGAAGATGTCATGGTTGCCAGGCACAGCCATCAACTTAAAGCCAGCGCGCACGAGCGGGTCTAGCGCCTGACGCAGCTGCACATACAGCTTGGTCACAGGATGCTCGACCAGATCACCCGTGATGGCGACTGCGGTATGCGCTGGGTTATGGTGCATGAGGATGTGCGCGACGATGAGCTTGAGCTCATCGAGCGCACCAGCTTTGCCGACATGCAGATCGCTTAGGTGGATGATGTGCATGCTATCCTACGCAGTCAATGCCGCCCGTCATGAGCACAAACTCACTGACGATGGTGTAGAACGGGCTGCCCGCATCGAGGTCAAACAACACCAGCGGACGCCACGGCGTGATGTACTCCAGCAACGTCTTGCGCAGGTGTTCCACGCTCTCAATCTCCCAAGCGTCTAACAACTTGTCATCCACACGCCACCAGCCACCGGCACGATGGGATAGCCCGCGCCCTTCGACCGTCTTAGCTAACACTGCGATGGTGGGATACCACACATCGTCAAGCTCTGGAGGGGGAGGTGGTGGCTCTGGCGCAGGGGGTGGCACGGGGTCGTCAGGCGGTGGCGGTACAGGATCAGGCTCTGGGGGAGGTGGTATAGGGTCAGGCGGTGGTGGGGGGATCGGATCATCAGGCGGTGGTGGGATGGGCTCGTCATCAGGATCGACGACGTACTTGTTGAGTAGGTCAATGCGCGCCACCATCGCCAAGTTGATGCCTAGGCGGTAGGTGTAAAACGGTTTGTACTTCACTCTTGGCCCCTCTTTTTGTTAAGTTTGCCCTGTTGTTGGAGGCCCCCGCGCACCTCAGCGAACGCCACATTGAGCGCCTGGATCTCGCGCAGCGTGGCGCCGTAATAGCTCTCGATCTTTTCGATGCTTTTACGAAGGCTTTCGATCTGGTCGCGGTTGGTGCGCACCTCGCCGCTCTGGAGTGAGACCGCCTTATCTAGCTGCTGGAGTGACTGGTCTTGGGCGGCGTCCTTGGCCTTAATGGCCACCACCTCCCCCTTGAGCTCTCGCACCTCAGCGCTAGTAATCGGACTGTCACGCCATATTGTGAGCGCAGCGCCCCCCGCAGCCGTCATCACGATAACGAGGACGGGCATCCACACGGTTTGCCACCAAGGTAAAAGTGTGGCGTGCCCTGGGTGTGGCTGCGCTTGAGCTTGCATTGTAGACTCGCTGGGCTCAGTGAGCGACATTGTGCGCTCCTTGGGGGTGAGTAGATCTGTGATGGCGCCCCCTCCCGCTCTCACGTCAGGCATCTCCTATCCTATCGGCTGACCACACGTCTTACATGTGACCTCTATCTTGACACTATACAACTTTGATGCGGCGTTAGCACGCCTGATGTACTCGCGTACATTGGGGATGCCTGACTTCTCGCGTGCGATGAGCGCCTGCTCAAGGCTCTTGCCCGCGCGCAGGTCAGCTTGCACGACGCGCGAGCTCCCAGCGCCTGCCTTCCACATGATGGCAATGCCCTCAATGGGGGTCACGCCAGCATAGAGAACGCGGCTCTTGTAGCGCTGGATGCACCGGCACAGCGCGAGCAGCGCCTGGTCTGGGTCAAGCGCTGGCTTGGCTGCGTCACGCTTCCAGCGCGAGAGGCGCTTACGTGCAGCCTCTCGCTGCTCTGGTGTGGATGCTGCCTTGAGCTCCTTGAGCATCTTATCATAAGGCTCACGCGAGATGATGCCACCGTCAATGGCCGCAGCCCAGCCCACCTGGGTGAGCCCATGATACTGTGACCCCTCGCGCCGGGCATCAGGCTGCCCAAGGCTCTCGACATGGATGATGGCGAGCAGCGCAGCAATGGGGACCTCTTGCTCGGAGAGCCCAGCTTGAGCGCGTGCGTGCTCAGCTTGAGCCCTCCATCTAGCGACTTGATCAGACATGGTGCCTCCTAATAGGCATAAGGTGAGTAGAGCGCAGGCCATCATGTGAGGATTTTGGCCAGACCTTCACCCACGCCCACGAGCGCACGCATCGGCTCCGCGCCGTGCTCGTCTGGTAGGCGGTCAGCGTAGACCTTGGGCAGGCCAGCAAGGGCGTAGAGAGGTACATGCTTGGCGTTAAAGTTGCTCATTCAAACTTCGTCAGGTGGGTCGGGCACAAAGCGCAGCCCCAAGCTGGCAAGCCAGCTGTCTAAGTTGATGAGCGTGGCTCTTGAGCCTGCGTTGCGCCAGATAGCCCACGCTGAATCAGCGAATGCCTGCTCAAGCTCCGGCAGCGCGTCAAGCGCCACCTGCGTCACGAGCGGCAGTCCGAGATAATGCGTGACCTCATCACTGTCCAGCGGGCAAAGCTCGCGCGGAAAGAACATCGGTGACGCGTCGGCAGGGTTGCCAGACAGCTGCGCTGCCTCTTGCGCTGCTCTCTCGCGATCATCAGCGCGCACCACGAGCACCACGTGCGCAACGTAAACCAACTCACTCATAACACACCCTCGGCTGCGAGCGCGTCACGCACGCTGGATAGGACGGCATCCGATGCCTCAAGCGTCAGCGCGACAAAATAACGTATATCACCCTCGAAGCGTGACGCAACCATAGCAGCGCTGACGCGACGCGCGCCGACTGTAAACAGGTCGTTAGAGTTGGCGACGGCAGGCCACGCCGCGGTGCTGAGCGACACGAGCGGGTCAGCAAGCTCAAGCCCTTCGCCATCCCCTGCGCCTGGCGTTGCGCTGCGACAGGCCAGGTCAAACGGGCCAACGCCCGTGGCGTCAAAGAGCCCTGTCAGGTTGACCTGGCCTGTCGCGCTGTTTCCGCCAAGCAGAAACCTCATCCGCGTGACGCTTGGCACCGTGCCGCAGCTCATGTTGATCTGCGAGCAGCGGCGCGTCGGCGAGCTTACGCCAGCCGTATAGGAGCCACACAGCTGACGCGTCGCGTTGATCACCGACAGGTTGTCGAGGCCCGCTGCGATGGTGTAAGCGGTGTTAAAGATAGCAGCCGAGTCGTCTGCGATCATGTAGTTGGTCACGCCATTAAAGCTGACTCCACCCGCCTCGCGTGTCGGCCTGCTGCCGCTGACGCTCTGCGTCATCGTCCAAGCGCCGTCGGCTGTGGTCCATGTCTCCACTGGCGTTGCCAGTGCCACGCCTGTGCCCTGCGTATGCACCCACACGCGGGCATCGGGATCGATCTGGTAGATCGCTCGCAGTGGTGAGCTGACCGCTGCGCTCGTGGCAGGCAGCGAAGCGCCGCCTGCGTTGCTGGCAGTGACGACGCACGCGATGAGCGCAGGGATGTCTGTCGGCGTGACGACGTAGGTAGAGCTCGTCGCACCCCCGATGTTGGAGCCGTCGCGCGTCCATTGATAGGCGAACGAGCTCGGGCTGTTGGTCCATGTGCCTGTAGATGAGGTGAGCGTCTCGCCAGAGCGATAGGTGCCTGTGATGGCAGGCAGGACGGTGTTGACGGGCACACCTCCAGCCTCCACGCCTCCACGGCGCGCAGCTCCGGGCAGCCCTCGCGAAGGGGCTGTTGCGTCCAGCCCTCTCATGGGATCACCTGCGCGATGGTCAGCGTGAGCGACTGAGCTGCGGCGGCGTAGAGGTAGATCGGCGCGCTGACCATCATAAACGTGGGTGAGCTGTAATTGTCCTCAAGCGCTGTGTCATTGGGGATGATGTAGGCGCCACCGCCCGACGCGGTGTTGCGTAGCTCGACATCGACCGCGCGACCGGGGCCAAAGGTGTAGGCGATGAGCGTAGTGTCGGCCAGACCCTGCGGGTACTGGATGAGCGCCGCAGGGTCATCAGCGGTGATGGTCTGTGTCGAGAGGATCTTGTAGTGCATGGCGAGCTCCTTAAGCGGGGCGATAGTCGAGGCGACATTGACGGATGGAGATGGTGGTCAGCGTGGCTGATCCTGTCAGACGCACGATGAGAGCTAAGCGCAGGCGCGCAGCGTCCACGATAGGGGTGTTGGTGATGGCGCGGCTGTCAGTGATCGCGCTTGTGGAGGCCACGGGCGGGTAAGTGCCCCCCTGTCGCACGATGCCCGTGCGTCCATTGGTGAAGCGGCACACGTCGACGGTGCCCCCCACAAAGTTCACGTTGGCCGCACTCGCAAATGCTGCACCCCAAGACTGCCTGTTGTGCTGGCGCGAGCCAGAGCCGCCCAAGCCCCATTCCATGCTCGCCAGCGCTTCGGTGCCACCCGCTGGATTGGACGGCGAGGCAGCCTCTGCTGTGGCGAAGTGATAGAGCGCAAGACCTGCAAAGCTGTTGTTGGTCGCGCTGCCCGTGTTGGCAGGTGAGCCTGCGCCATCGGTGTAGAGCTGTGAGGGTAGATTGATGTTCTGCTCAGTCAGCCAGGCGGCGCCAAAGGCGCCGACGCTTGCTCCAGCGGTGATCATGTCAGCCATGTTGATGACCAGCGCGCCAGAGCTAAGCGAGAGCCCAGCGAGCAGCTGCGCCTCGCTGATGCCAGAGCTTAAGCCCGCATCGAACGTCAGCGCGGGCAGCTCGAGCAGATTATCTTGCCAGCCAAATTGGGTAGCGGGCGGGTCAGCGGCGGGCTGTACCTGTGGCAAGAGCCCGCCGTTAAAAAAGCTCCTAGACATCGCATGGCCCCACGACAATGGCATCGATCGTGCCCGACGTGATGGCGGTCACCTCAATGTAGATGCGATCGACAGGCCCACCGCGCATGATCTCAGTCCAGCCGCCTGCGTCCACCAATGTGAACGCCCCTCCATTAGCTCGACACCACGTCGCGCGGGTGTTGTCGTAGGTCCAGATCTGGATCTCGACGCCTGCGTTGTCTGCTGACTCGATGCGCAGGGCCACGTCTACGGTGCTTCGGCCTGATGCGCCCTCGACTGGCACGCCATCACTGGCTGTGGTGGGCGCGTTATTGACAGCTGTCACAGCGCTGGCTTGCACCACCCACTGAGGGCGGCGCCCGCTGACCTGCGTCTGAATCTCCTGGATCTCACCGATAGTGACGGACATGCTACCTCCTACTGTGCGAGCACCATAAATTCGATGCGGTGGCCGATGGTGCCGCCCGCTGGATAGGCGCTGATTAGATTGGTCAGCGTCGTGCCATCAAAAGCCTGCGCGCTAAAGACGATGCCACTATTGGAGGCGGTCTGGACCTGTGGCGCGATCATACGGGGGATGACTGCACTAAGCGAATCGCGCAGAAAGAGCGGCGTGATCTGAGCAAAGAGGACCGTGATATTGGTGACATCACCAAAGAGCACAGTCACAAGCCCAGTACCTGCGCTGGCTGAGGCGCTGCTGACGTTGAAAGAGCTTAAGACAGTGGTATCCCAGCCAGTGCCGCCCGCGTTGACCTCAAGGCGCACATGCGCCAGCCCCTTGACATTGTTCGTGAGGTTGATGACCACGCCAGCAGCGGCATCGTCGTTGCCCAGGATGACGCCCTCATCAGTCTGTACGAAGTCACCCCTAAACTTCGAGCTCACGCTGATGCCCGTGGCCACATGTGTGTACGTGTGGAAGGCGCCTGCGCCAAGGTTGGCAGGGTCTGCGGTCAGCTCGATGTAGCCGTGCTGCGCCTCAAGCGTGAGTTGCCCGTTGTTGGCGCCGAACGCCTTGGCGCTAAAGTCGGAGTAGCGCCCGCCTGCGCGAAGCAAGTAGTTGAGGTTGTTGTAGGGGAGGGGGTCATTCTCGACCCAGCCATTGGCGCGCTTGGCGCTGGGGTCAAGCACATCGGTGCCGCCCGCGCTCTCGGCCCATAGGATGTCATCGGTCGGTTTGGTCGTGGCCATATCTTCAAGCTCCTCAGAAGGCGGCAGGCATGCCGTCGCCAGGATCACCAGCGGCAGGCATAGGGCTAATGTCAAGTCGGAATACATCATCGATCACCGGGCTCCCATTCACAAGGTCGACGCCCACAGCGGCGGCTGTCGCCTGCTCCATGCGCTCGCGTACGCGCGCCTTGAGAGTAGCAGACAGTGGCGAGGGTGTCACGATGAGCATGGTGTAGCCCGCTGGATAGGCGGGGCTCACCTGGATAAATCTGGCACCTGTCATCAGCTGCGCGATGCGGATCAAGCGCTCGTGCTCGCCTTGACTCCTATTGATCTGGATGCGCGCCTGAATGAAGCGCCTGTATGCTGCATCAGCGAGCCCGCCACGCAGCTCCCCTACGATGGCACCAAAGCGGTCAAGCCACTCGCCTGTCGCGCTATCAAGCTGGAGCGCCTGCCCCAGGTCGAACGTGGTGTTCTCAATGGTCTGGACCTCACCAGCCAGCGCGCGGGTGGTGGCTGCGGTGATAGGCTGCTTAGCGCGCGCTGCGGTCAGTAGCCCCACAGCGTCGCTCGCCACGTCTAGGATGTATCCGGCGTTGCTGCTCATGCGATGGTCACTCCGATGTTGGCCGTAGCTGTGCGTGCGATCTCGTCAATGTCAATGGCCAGGTCGCTCGTGGCCACGGGTGGGTCAATGATGTCAATGGCCAGCGCGCTCGCAGACAGCACATCATCACTCACCGCCTGGATGGCCTGATACACGCGCAGGACGCGCACGTCATCACCTACCTCCAGCGCGTTGACATAGGCCACGATAGCCGCCTGGATGTCGCTTGCCACGATGTCAGACCCCGGCGCGAGCGTGACGCTGACATCGATGAAGGTGTCGACCTCAGTGGCATAGTCCCACTCGATGATCTGGTCTACGCCCTGGCTGTCAGTCACTGTGGCGGTCACAGCTGTGCCCCATGCCTGGATGCCTGCGGGGAGCTGGCCAAAGTATGCGGTCGCGATCGTCGCCTCGACACTTGCGCTGCTCGGGTCTGGATAGAGGATCGCCCTGACTGCGTGCGCTGGGGTGCCATCTGCGGCGGTGCTGTTGGTCCTGTTGGAGAGGATGACAGCTTGCTCTACGATCTCAAGCAGCGCCGCGCGGATGCCACCGTCTGTGCCTGTGCCGCTGGCCTGGAGGCTGGCCTCGCGACGAGCTCTTAGCTGGAGGTCGCTCTCGATGTCCTGACCGGGCGTCAGCGCGGCGGCATTGGTGGAGCTCGACCAACCTGCCACGGGTGTGACGATGACGGTCAGCGTGCCCGCGCCTGCCTCAATGGGTCCAGTCACCAGCGCCTGCACTGACACAGGGGTGGCGCCAGCGATGGTCACCGCCTCAGTCGTCTCGACTGTCACAGTCGATGCTGTGTCGCGCACGCGAGAGCCCGCTGGAATGATCGTGCCGCCTGTGCCATTGACGGTGATGGTGCCTGTCGAGAACGTGGCCTGCTGTCTTGGCGTGATGCCTGAGAGCGCAGCCAGCGCGTCGAGGTAGACACCCACCGACTGGTCAGGATCAAGCGCCGCTGACACCTCAGCCAGCGCCTCCCAGACCAGGCTGATCTCTGTGCCGATGGCGCCCCTGATCTGGCCTAATACGCTGTCCGCGCCAAGGCGCAGGTTCTCACCCAGCTCAGTCCTCAAGCTCGCGTCGAGATCAGCCAAGACCTCTTGCAGCGTCTTGATCGTAAATCCTGTGCTATCTACTCCAGCCATTATATGAGCCCTCCCAGGGGCATCAGCGTGGCAGCAAGCTCCGCGCCGGGTGTCTCAGTGACGACGCCCTGCGTGAGCACGGCGCCGCTGTCGCTCTCGATGAGCGCATTAAAGGTGATGGTCAGCGCGCGCGTCGGTCTATCCAGCGTGGCCACCACATCGCTGACCCGGATCACGCCATCGACCTGCTCGACGATGGTCTTGATCAGCAGCCCGATGGTGGTCAAGCTGCGCCCCTTGCCTAGCACCTGTGCGCGCCATGGTACGCCCGCGCTGGTGTCTAGCTCGTACTCGCCCCGATGCGTCTGGAGCGTCACGGTGACAGCCTGCACGACATCTTCATAGCGGCGCCGCTCAAGCACGAGGTCGCCGCCCTCTATCGTCAGGTCGTTGTCAGTCAGCTGGAGGTCGCTCATTATTCTGCCTTGGTCTTGGTGGCTGCTGTCGAGGTGGGTACACCACCAGGGGGATAGGCTGTCGTGGTCGCGGCGATGTACGCAGCCTTGAGCGCTGCGCCACCATCCCCAGCGACCACGACCCAGGTTTTAAGCACCGTATCCAGCAACGTGACGTAGGTATCCACCCTAGAGGCCAGCGCCACGAGCTCGCTGGCGCCAGGCCCCCCCAGCTTGACACTTGCGGCTGTGACGATGACCTCGCCATCAGTGATGCGCAGCTGCGTAGACCCATCGCGGCGCGAGAGCACAAGCTCATCAGCGCGCGCGACATCGGAGCTTAGCGCATCGGCGTTGGGCCACAGGCCTGGGATGGCCACAGCGTCATCGAGCATACACAGGCGCTCGTCCTGCGCGTCTATGCCTGTGCCGCCGTTGACCTTCCATTCGTCAATGGAGCGCGTCGAGACGATGCACAGCACATAGTCACCTGCCACGAGGTCAGCGGTGATAACCCACTGGCCAAAGCTTGGCATGACGACTGGCACATCAAAGAGCACGCCAGACCAGTCGCGATACTCGCCAGTCTCCTCATCGCCATAGTACGCCCTGTTGACGGGCTGCACCTCTGCGCGCTGGGTGGTGCGGTCATAGCTGGTGACCTGCGCGACGAAGACCTGCGCGCGCTCACCTGTCCACGCCTTGATGGCGCGGGTGATGACCTGATCTAATGTGGGGGTGCGTTGCTCGGTCATGTGCCAATCCTGATTTCAGTACACTCGACCTCTGTATAGTACTCGGCAGCCCACCCGCTGTCACCTGCATGGCGCACGCGGCGTATCAGATAAAAGCCGTTGTAGTCTGCGCTCTCCAGCTTGATGATGCGGCGCAGCCTGGCCTCTGGGTTGAGCAGCATCTTGACGAGCACGCGCCCGCTCTCGCCAGGGGAGGGGCTACCCACCATACCAGTGGCAGGGCTGACCACCAGCGCGGGGAGCTGCGTGGCTGCACCGCGTGGCGTGATGACAATGCGCCCATCCTCAATGGTCCAGTCAAAGCGGTTGGCGCGCGCCACGCGATTAACCTGCGTGAGCACCTGCCCGTTAAGCGTGATGCCCGACGCGCTGGGCATAGACACCGAGGCGTCTACGGCGCTGGTGTCAAGCTTGAGTCCTGCAAGCTCCGCGAGCTGACCAAGCACGCCATCGACGGGCTGCTCTCCCTTGAGGCTTAGGCTCGTGCTCTTGGTGCGCGCAGCTTGGCCATCGCCTGACTCAAGCTCAAGGCGCGTCTCGGGACGCTCCTTAAAGTAGCCGCTGCGCGTGATGTCGCCCAAGAAGATCAAGCCCGCCGCATCGCCATAGCCTGCGTAGAGCTGGAGTGTGGTGCCTGCGCGCCTTGTCGCCTGGGAGGTCGTGACGCTGGCGTTGTAGACGGTGAGCTTGCAGGTGTTAAGCGCTTGGCCATCCTGCTTGACGACCTCAAACGCAATGCGCAGGCCGTTGATCTCTAGCCCATCCTCGCCTGGGATGCCAACGCGCAGGAAGGTGTTGCGGATAAACTGCGTCATGCGATGACCACCCGCGTGACTGCGTTGACGTTAGGCACAGGCAGCAGCGCATCTAGCTCCGCGCGCGCCATAAACTGAAGCAGCACGTTGGTGCCCAGCTCATCGCGTCCAGGGTCTTGGTCGCTGTCGCCTTGGCGCACCACGAGGTAGATCCCATCAGGTAGAGACGAGCTCACAAAGCGCAGCAGGGGCGACCAGTTGGATACGATGCGGCGCCCCGTGATGATCGGCGTCTCATTGGGCAGGAGCACGGACAAGTACCAGCTCTGCACGCGCTCACGCCACTGGAGGTCATAGATGAGCTCTACGCCATCGACCTGCTGGCGTGTCTGGTAGCGCAGGAGTGAGGGTCTAAGCGGTATGACTAAAGACATGACAGCGCTCCTAAAATGATGGGCGTATAAGATCGCCAATGCCTTTGGCTATCGTCTTGCGTCGCGCCTTGGCCTCTTTGGCTGTCTCATCCTTGGCCTGGTCTTGCGTCTTGTCCTTGCCCTTGGCGCTGCTCTTGCGCACCTGCGCGAGGATGGCCACAGGAATGGCGGCTGTCGTCGTCTGGGTGACGATGACCTGCTTAAAGCTCAGGTCGATGAGGATGGCGTTGCCCGTGCGGTCATTGTATGGGGCGCTCATCTGGGTGAGGATGACATCAGCGAGTGAGCGGCGCGAGGTGATGACCTGTAAAAATTGAGGTCTGAGCAAGAGCTGGTTGAGCGTATCGTATGCCTGCGCGCTGGCGCCTGGTGTGGCTGCGCCTGTGAGCGGGTTATCCGTCACACCGACCGTAATGCGGACCTCCTCGGGCAGTGGCTGCACGTGGTCAGTCGCTGCGGCGCCTTGCTCCACCGGATAGTCAGTCACGGTGGCGCTGCCCTCGTTGGTCATCGAGATGAGCTCGCCACCAAAGAGCTCCTCGAAGTTGTCATCCAGAATAAGCACGGTCATCAGCTACCTCCTGGCCCATCGCGAAACGCCCTGTCAGCCTCGCGCAGCATAGCATCATTGACGCCCGCTGTCGTGGCGCGCTGGAGTGCATCCTCACTTAAGCCCGTGCCATTGATCTGCACGCTAACGTTGTTGTTCTGCTGGGGACGCGAGTTGGCTTGTCGCTGGGCTCCTGCTGCCATATCTAGCGCTGGGGATTCAGCGCCACCGCCGACCATCCCAGCGATAGCATCAAAGGGCGAGTCAATGAATTTTGCCACATCACCCGCCAACCCCTTAACCTTGTTGATCATCTTGAGAAAGCGCGCGGTCATACTTTTGACCAAGCCATCCCACCCATCACCAAGCCATTTGTACGCATCCTTGAATGCATCCTTTAAGCCTTGCACGATGCCCTCCCACGTCTCGACGGCGCTGTCATACAGGCTCTCGAACACGTAGACGATGCCCTCTTTGAGCTCCTCCCAGTTGGCGATGAGTGTAGCAGCTGCCACAGCGAGGATGCCCACCAACGCGACGATAGCGATGGGGATGGCGCCCACGATGAGCGCGATGATGCCGACCACAGCGAGGATGCCGAGCATGCCCGCCTTGATGTTCTCCAGCAACTGCGGTGTGGCAGGTCCAACGAACTCGCCAAGCAGTGAGTCCTCACCACGCACGAACCCAACAAAATCCTCGACGATGAGGAAAAGCCCGGCGATGACGCCAGCGAGCAGGATGTACGGGGCGGCAGCGAGGATGCTGGACGCCGCGAGCTTAAGGTTGGCGAGCGTCAGGAGCTTGGCGCCGTTGGCCATCTGGATCAGATAGCGCGCAGCGAGCAGCGAGCCCATCGCAAGACCGAATAGCTTGACCGCATTACCTGCGCCGCCTAATGCCTCAGTCCACTCGCGCAGGGCCTTGAAGCCGCTGTGCAGATCCTTGATCATGCCGTTGAGCGTGCGCGCGACCTCCTTAAGGCTGGCGTTGAATGCCTTGGCGTCGGCCTTGCGCCACGCAGTCAAGTCGTCAAGCAGCGGCTGGATGCTCTCCAAGAGCTGGAGGATGAAGTTGAACTTCATGCCTTGGCCGATGAGCTTGAGCCTGTCCATCGAGTCGTTGAATGCTTCAGCTTTGACAGCGAGGTCATCGGGGATGATCATGCCGAGGTCTTGCGCGTCCTTGCGCATAGCAGCGATGCCAGCGCCACCGCCTGCAAACATCGATGCGAACTTTGGCCCTGCCTCCTCGAGCAGCTTCATCATGAGCGCAGCGCGCTTGCCCGGATCTTCGATCTTGGTGTAGGCGTCTGCCAGCTTCTCGATCTGCATGTCCGGCTTGAGCTTGGCGAAATCCTTGGCGTTGATGCCCAGCGCTTTGAACGTCTTGTTGAGCTCCTTGTTGCCGCCCGCCGCCTCGTAAGCATTCTTGGAGAGCTTGCGCATGGCGACGTTGAGCTCCTCACTCTTGACGCCGCTAAAGGCTGCCGCCTGTGTGAGCTCCTGATAAGATTCGGTCGTGATGCCGATGGTGCGCGCGGTCTTGGCGGCGACATCTGCCGCGGTCGCCGCCTCTTGTAGGAGCTTGGCTCCATAGCCAGCCAGCGCGGCAGGGGCAGCAACAGCAGCCAGGGCGGTGAGCTTGCCCTTGATGCCGTCGAGCACTTTATTGGTGGTCGCTAGCGCCTTGTCATCGGTCTTGACTTGGAGCAGGCTGACTAGTCTTTGTACGATCGTCTCTCCAGCCATCTGCTACCTCGTGCGCTGGCTCATTTGGTGGGCAAGCTGCTGGGTGTAGAGCTCAAGGTCAAGCACCTCGTGGGCGCTCAAGAGCTCGTAGAGTGTCCACTGCTCGCGCAGCTCGCGAGGGCTAAAGCCGCGCTCTTTAAAGAGGCGCAGGTAAAGCCACTCGCCAGGCTGGATGTTCAGTCGCTGGGCTGCGGCTCTTGCGCTTGCTGTAATTTGGCCCATGCGAGGGTCGCTAGGGCCTTGTAATCCCCCAGCTTTTCGCGCAAAAAAGGGGCATAGTTGACCTCCAGCACCCAAGCCACCACCTTGATCAGGAGCGTGATGCGCCCCTGAAAGATCACGTCCATGTCTTGGCCTGCATTGCGCTTGACCTCACCCAGCGCGTAGGTGTGCGACAGGATCTCGCGCAGCTTAGCCGACCCCCCATGCTTGACGATCTGGTCAGCGAGCGTGAGCAGGCTCTCGCGCACCTCACGCCCGCTCGTGTCACCCGCTTGGAGCTGACCGCCCACTGTCATGCTCTTGAGCAGGTCAGTCACGACACCCGCAGGGCCAGCGGCCAGGCTGATCATAAAGGGCATGAGGTCGATCGCTTTGCCCGAGGGGTAGAGCGTCGTCTCAAAGCGCTGGCCATCGAGCGTCACCTCGTAGTGAGTCTTGACGCCGTAGCTGTTGTTGGCATCCATTTAGGAGATCCTTTGGATGTTGGGTGACCTAAACATGTACTCCCTCGGGCTGGCCTCTTGGCCAAACGCGTAGCTTGGGCGGTCCTCTGGATAGGACTGTGAGGCGAGGATCTGCTCACCTGTGGCCAAGCTGCTGATGCTGATGGTGTGCGAGCCACCGACACCAAGCTCATGCGGACGCAAGATGCCCTCAAGCAGGCGACGCGAGACAGTGCTCGTCTGCATCAGGTTGAAGGTGATAGAGCCGCCCTGATCGTTGCTGTTGGCGCGGTGATAGCCGCCGTCAGCGCCCACCGTGGTATTATAGATCGGCGCGTTGTACTCGATGGTGACAGCATCGCCATCACCAAAGCCGTCAATCGGCAGACCATCGATGGTCACGGCGCACTGCGCTAGGTTCATCGTTCCTTGTAAGATGCCCATAGTTT
>Ga0307379_10008734_pt1 | contig 13616 bp, 12 predicted proteins | sample UN2MG_FD_202237 | JGI IMG/M metagenome (GOLD analysis project Ga0307379, IMG submission 202237) | Soil microbial communities from Risofladan, Vaasa, Finland - UN-2 | ecosystem: Environmental > Terrestrial > Soil > Coastal area > Acid sulfate soil | place: Finland: Risofladan, Vaasa | collected...
GTCGATCCTGATGGCCGAGCAGTCCGATCGGCTGGCCGCGGTGATCACCGAGCCCGTGCAGGGCGCCGCCGGCGTGTTCCCGCCGATCGACGGGTATCTCGCCGAGACGCGTCGGTTGTGCGATCAGCACGGCGCGTTGCTCATCTTCGACGAGGTGATCACCGGGTTCGGACGCATGGGGACCTGGTTCGCTGCCGACCACTACGGCGTCACGCCCGATCTCACCACGTTCGCGAAGGGCGTCACATCGGGCTACCAGCCGCTCGGTGGCGTGATCGTGGGTCGAACGGTGGGTGACGCGCTCGAAGCCGACCCGGACTTCATCCTGCGCCACGGCTACACCTATTCCGGGCATCCGGCCGCTTGCGCGGCAGCGCTGGCAAACATCGCCATCATCGAACGCGAGGGTCTGCTCGACGCCGCCACGACGATGGGTGCCCGCCTCGGGGCCGGGTTGCGATCGCTCGAGGCCGACGGCGCCTTCGACCACCTCCGTGGCGAGGTGGCGATCTTCGGCGCGGCGATGCGCCCCGACCAGAACGCGATCGCCGTGCGCGATCGGATGCTGGAACTCGGCGTGATCACCCGCGCCATCGGCACGGAGACCATCACGTTCTGCCCGCCGTTCGTCACCACCGACGCCCAGGTCGACCACATCGTCGACGCACTCGCAACAGCGCTCCGCTGAGCGTCGCGCGACGCAGCAGGCCAGCGATGAGCGAGACCACCGCATGCGGTCGCTTCGCTCATCGCGGACCGGATCGCGTCGGTTCCGATGAGCGAGACCACCACATACAGTCGCTTCGCTCATGGCTGGGCGCGGCTCGCCTGCCGCACTGCCGGCAGAGCGCTGGCGCAGAGTAGGTTCGAGGCTGTGGCAGGACTTCCCCGCTGGACCCATCTGGCGCTGTCGGTGACCGACATCGACGCCATGATCGACTGGTACACGACGCACACGCCACTCGAGCTGCTGGTGAAACGCGAGGACGCGAACGGCTACGGCGCCTGGCTCGGACACTCCGACGCTCCGGATACGCCCTTCATCCTGGTCTTCGCCCAGTTCTTCGCGGGTCACGAGCCCGACGAGCATGCGGGGCCGACGCCGCTCGGGTCGTTCGCTCACCTCGGCTTCGAAGTCGCCGATCGCAGCGACATCGATGCCATCGCGGCCGTAGCCGAGGAAGGCGGGTGGCTGGCCACTCCCCCGCTGCAACTGCCGCACCCGATCGGCTACATCTGCATGGTGCGCGACCCCGACGGCAACACCGTCGAGTTCTCCCACGACCAAGGCGTGTACGAGTTCGCCCAAGAACACTTCACCCGCCCCGGCTGAGTACGCCGAGGCCGCTCGCAGGTGTGGTCAGGCCGTGATCGACGCTGCCTCGTCGATCCACGGGCCGACGCCGCTCATCCGTTCGACGTCGACACGGACGACGACGCTCGTGTCGGAATCACGAAGCGCGAGCGGGTGCCGCCGCAGCCCGGTGTACTTGAGCGCAATCCGATCCATCAGGTCTGGATCCGGCCCGGGCTCGACCCGAGCACGACCGCGAATGACCAGGTGTCGCTGATAGCCGCGCTCGTTGCGCTCGACGTCCTCGATCGACAAGATGATGCGGTCGTTCCTCGTGAGGTTCTTCGCCTTCTGGCTTCGGGCGTCGGTTCCGAAGAGGATCTCGTCGCCCTGGGCGATCACCCAGACCACCGACACCTGAGGAGTGCCGTCGAGGTTCTCGGTCCACACGTGAGCAACGGCGTCGGACCCGAGTACCGCCTGTGCATTCGCTGGAATGGTCGACACTGCTGACCTCCTCGTCGGATGCCGCAATGCTAGTGCGTTCGTGAATTGCGCGCCAGGGCCAACCCGCGCGCCGATGTCACTGCAGCAGTCGGATGAGGCTGCTGGTGTCCCAGCGGTCGCCGCCGCGGGCGACGACGTCCTTGTAGAACTGGTCGACGAGCGCGGTCACCGGAAGGCGAGCGCCATTGCGGTCGGCTTCGTCGAGCACGATCCCGAGGTCTTTTCGCATCCACTCGACAGCGAACCCGAACTCGAAGTCGTCGGTTGCCATGGTGCGGGCCCGGTTGTCCATCTGCCAGCTCTGCGCGGCGCCCTTGCCGATCACGTCGACGACCTGGTCGACGTCGAGCCCGGCGAGCTTGGCGAAGTTCACACCCTCGGCGAGCCCCTGGAGCAGGCCGGCGATGCAGATCTGGTTGACCATCTTGGTGAGCTGACCGGCACCCGCCGGCCCGAGCTGCACACAGGACTTCGCGTAGGCATCGATCGCCGTCTTGGCGGCCTCGAACACCTCGGCGTCGTCGCAGCCGCACATCACCGTGAGCTGGCCGTTCTCAGCACCCGCCTGGCCGCCCGACACGGGCGCGTCGACGAAGCCAACGCCGCGTTCGGCGCTCGCCGCAGCGAGTTCGCGAGCCACGCCCGCCGATGCCGTGGTGTGGTCGATCAGGATCGATCCCGGCGCCATCGCCGCGAGCGCACCGTTCGGGCCGAGCACGACTTCGCGGACGTCGTCGTCGTTGCCGACGCAGAGCATCACGAGATCTGCACCGTTGACGGCCTCGGCCGGAGTGGGCGCCGCCTGGTTGCCGTTGAGGGCCACCCAGGCCAACGATTTCGACGCGGTGCGGTTGTACACCACGACGTGGTGGCCTGCCTTCGCGAGGTGGCGTGCCATCGGGGCCCCCATCACGCCGAGGCCGAGGAATGCGACGTTGCTCATGGTCGCCGAGTCTGGCACGGCGACGTGCGACACTCGGCGACATGTCGTTGGAAGACTCGAATCCCGGCCCGCCGGAGGCTTCGGACTGGACCGTCCTCACATGGAACGTTCACGGGTCTGCGGCCCCCGACGTCGACGCAATCGCAGCAACCATCCGGGAAGCATCGCCGGACGTCGTCGTCGTGCAAGAGATCCGCAAACGCCAGGCCACCTCACTCGCCGCGATGCTGCCCATGCGTTTCACATGGGCCCTCAAGCACTACCCGTACACGAAGGCGCTGTGGTGGCAGGCCGAGGGAATGGCGATCATGACACCGCACCTGCTCGACGCGGTCGGCCACACGGAGATCTCGGACGAGCAGCCGATGCGAAGCTGGCGTCGCCGTATTGCACAGTGGGGTCTGATCGGTCGAGCCGACCGATCGATGCTGATGATCTACAACCTGCACCTGTCGCCGCATGACGACGACGATTCGCGTCGGGCTGAAGCGGTCAGAGTGCGCTACCTGGTCGCGAGCATCGGCGACGAACCACCTGCCGTCGTGGCCGGTGACTTCAACGACGCCGGCGACCCCTCGATCATCGAGCGCCTCCCCGGCGTGGAGCACGTCGCCTCGCCGATGAGCAATCCATCCGAAGCGCCCACGCAATCACTCGACCACGTGCTGCTTCCCGAACACGCTCAGAACGTCGAAGTCTCTGCGCCTGACGGCAGCGAGCAGTGGGCAGCGATCTCCGATCACCTCCCAGTGACCGTCCGCTTCACCCTGCCAAGTGGCACGTCTGGGGTCTGACCCCAGACGTAGCGGTCACTTCTTCTTCTTCGCCTCGGCGGGCGGGGCCTTGAGCACGCCCTTGGCGAGCGCGTCATCGAGGTAGGCCTCGGCGTCTTCAGCGGACACCTTCAACGCCGGAGAGATCTCCGAGATCAGGTTGACCCGGGCACGTTCGTACATCGTGCGCTCGGCGGCCGACAGCGATGCATCGCGGTTGCGGGCGGCGAGGTTCCGGACGACCTCCGCGACCTGGTAGACGTCGCCGCTCTTGAGCTTCTCCTGGTGGTTCTTGAAGCGACGACTCCAGTTGGAGGGCACGCGGGGATCCGGCTTGGCCAGCACTGCCACGAGGTCTTCGAGTTCGTCGGCCGACACGGGGGGCCGCACGCCGACCTCGTCGGTGCTCGAGATCGGCACCTTCAACGTCATCTCGTTGATGACCGTCTTGAGGATCAGATAGTCCTGCTTCTCGCCGAAGAACTCCATCTTCTTGGTCCCTTGTACGACACATGCGCCGTGCTGGGGGTAGATGACGGTTTCGCCCTTCTTGAACTTCACGCAGAACCTCGCCTGATCGGGGGTGGGGTGGCGACGACTCCGTCGGCGCAGCAGGTGTCCAGGCTACAGCGCCCTCGGCACGATTCGAACGTGCGCGCTACGGATTAGAAGGCCGTTGCTCTATCCAACTGAGCTACGAGGGCTTTGACGCAACGCTAGCGGGCAGCCAGTTCGCTGCGCAGGAGGCCGAGGGCGGTGATCACCGAGAACTGGCGCATCTGCTCGCGCTGGCCGGGGAGCAGCGCGTGGCGCACCTCGTCGAAATCCGGTCCGACCAGACCCATGTAGAGCGTGCCGACGGGTTGGCCGTCCTGCTCGTCCGGGCCGGCGACACCGGTGAGCGACAGGCCGACGTCGGCGCCGAGCTGCTCACGAACACCGTGGGCCATCCGGCGCGCGGCCGCCTCGCTCACGACCGGCCCGTCCCCCACGCCGAGCATCGTGCGCTTGACCGCGGTGGCGTAGCTGACGATCGCCCCGCGGAACACATCGCTCGCTCCCGGAATCGCCGTCAGCCGGGCACCGACGAGTCCACCGGTGACCGACTCAGCGGTGGCGAGCGTCAACCCCTGCTGGCGACACAGGTCGAGCACCACCGACTCCATCGTGTCGCCGTCGGTGCCGAACACGAGGTCGCCGAGTTCGTCACGCACGACATCTTCCCAACGGTCGAGCTGCGTCGTGCACTCGTCGATCGTCGGCGCCTTGTGTGTCAGGCGCACCTTGAGGCCCTCCCAGCCACTGGCCAGGAACGCGAGCGTCGGAGTGTCGGGGCCCTCCAGCTGCTCGATCACGTGGTCGAGGCGCTCGTTCAGCCCGCTCTCGCTCTCACCCCACGTGCGCAACACCCGGCTGGCGATCACCGAGTCGTCGCCGCTGCGGCGCCGCAGGTCGGGCAGGACCGCCCGGTGCACCATGTCGTACATCTCATGGGGGACGCCGGGCACGGCGTACACGACCTTCTCGACGCCGTTCACGGTGACCGGGCAGATCAAGCCCGGTGCCGTGCCGCGGGTCTGCGGGATGATCGTGGCACCAACGGGCACGTGCGCCTGGCGCAAGTTGTTCTCCGCCATTCGACGGCCGCGGGCCTCGAACATCGAGCGGATCACCTCGGCCACTGCGTCATCGGGCACCAGGTCGACGCCCATCACCGCGGCGATCGCATCACGCGTCAGGTCATCGTGGGTCGGGCCGAGACCTCCGCACATGATCACCGCGTCGGCCGAGTCGAGCAGCCGCCGGAGTTGGGTCTCGATCCGTCCGACGTTGTCGCCGACCTTGACCTGCACGAGCGAGTCGATGCCATTGGCGGCCAGCTCGCCGCCGATCCACGCCGAGTTCGAGTCGATGATCTGGCCGAGCAACAACTCGGTGCCGACCGCCAGGACGTCGCAGCGCAGCGTCATTCGGCCGTTGCCGCTCGCCCGACCGGGTCGATGGATGCCTCAGGCGCGACCGCTTCGAGTTGGCGAGCCCGCAGCAGGTATTGGGCGCCGCTCACCAGTGCGAGCACGACGGCGAGCCACAGGAAACCGTTCCACAACCAGGTGGCGTCGACGGCCGTGAGCGGCAGCAGCGCGAATGCCACGGCCCCTTGCTGGCACACGGTCTTGTACTTGGCCAGCCTGATCGCCGGGACGCTGATGCCCTTGCCGCCCACGAGCACTCGGTAGACGCTGATGATGACCTCGCGGGCGGTGATGATCACGACCGGCACCACCCAGAAGACGCCGGTGCTCACCAGGGTGAACATCGCGCCGAGGATCAGGACCTTGTCGGCGAGCGGGTCGAGAAACGCACCAGCCGATGTGGTGCCCTGACGGCGGGCGAGGTAGCCGTCGAGGAAATCCGTGGAGCTGAACACGATCCACATCGTGAACGCGATCCACGAGCCGAACTCGTCGTTCGGGATCACCCAGAACATCAGCGGCGACAGCAGCAATCGGCCGACGGTGATCGCGTTCGCCCAGGTTGCGAGCTTGTCGGGCTCGACCATCAGATCGTCTCCAGCGCCTCGACGCTCACACCGGCCGCCACCAGATCGGGGCCGAGTGCGTCGACGATCTCGACGTCGACGATGTAGCCAGGGGCCAGTCCTTCGTCGAGATGGATGACGCCGTCGATCTCGGGCGCCTCGCGATGGCTGCGACCAACACCCGGGGTGTCGACGAGCACGCTGAGGGTCTGGCCGATCAGCGCATCGCGGCGGGTGGCGGTGATGTCGTCCTGCAGCTCACGCAGCTCGGCGAGCCGCTCGCTCATCAAGTTACCCTCGACGGCGCCGTCGAGGTCGGCGGCGTAGGTACCGTCTTCGCGGCTGTAGGAGAAGAACCCGCACCAGTCGAGCTGCGCCTCTTCGACGAAGTGAAGCAGCTGGTCGTGGTCGGCCTCGGTCTCGCCCGGATAGCCGACGATGAAGTTGCTCCGGAACGCCGCCTCCGGCTCGCGCTCTCGGATGTCGGCGATGCGGTCGAGGAAGCGTTGGCCGTCACCCCAGCGGCGCATCCGCCGCAGCAGGGGCTTGCTGACGTGCTGGAGGGAGAGGTCGAAGTAGGGCACGCCCGAGTCGCAGATCGCGTCGATCAGCCCGTCGGTGAGATCACTCGGGTACAGGTACAGCAACCGCACCCGGTCGACGGCGCTCGCCACGGCGTTCACCAGCGGCACGATCGAGCCGGCGCCGAGCTCGTCGGGGCGATCCTTGCCGTACGACGCGAGGTCCTGCGCGACCAGCACGATCTCGCGGGCTTCGAGCTGTTCGACCTCGGTGAGAATCGACGCCACGTCGCGGCTTCGCTGCGGTCCACGGAAGCTCGGGATCGCACAGAACCCGCACGACCGGTCGCAGCCCTCGGCGATCTTCACGTACGCCCACGGCACCGCCGACTTGGGGCGGGGCAGGTTGAGCAGGTCGAACTCGGGCAGCGGCGTGGACGACACCGGGATCAGCTTGCGTTGCGGCCCGTTGGGCACTTCCGTGCCGTCTCGAAGTTCGGGCGTCACGTTGAACGCCTTGCCGAATCCGGCGACCTGGTCGACTTCGGGAAGCTCCGCCGCCAGTTCGTCGCCGTACCGCTCGGCCATACAGCCCGTGACCACCAGGCGCGAGCCGTTGCGGCGCTGCTCGTCGAGGGCGAGGATCGTGTCGATCGATTCGCGGCGGGCATCGTCGATGAAGGCGCAGGTGTTCACCACCACGAGGTCAGCGAGCGCAGCGTCGTCGGTCGCTTCCATGCCGTCCGCGAGGAGCGCGCCGACCAGCTTGTCGGAATCGACGTCGTTCTTCGGGCAGCCGAGCGTCTCGATGTAGAACCGCTGGGACACGGCCGACCAGGCTACCCGAGGGGCCTCCCAGCGAGGCCGATCCCGCCCCGTCCCGAGCGATGAGCCAAACCGCCGCATACGGTCGCTTCGCTCATCGCACCCGCCGGCGCGCCCACACCGATGAGCCAAACCGCCGCATACGGTCGCTTCGCTCATCGCACCGACGTCACACCACGGTCGAGCGGAACTTCTCCATGAGGTGACGGCCGGCGGTGGTCGGCGGATACTTGGGGGTCTCACCGTCTGCCACGATGCACGCCACTCGGGCGTCCCAGTTCGCGTTGTGGAAGAACGGGATCGACAATCGACTGCCGACCTCGGCCGCAGCCACGACGCGGTGCATCGTCGACCGCCACCGATCGTTCGTCCAACGCTGCATCAGATCACCCAGGTTCACGATCAAGCCACCGTCGACCGGTTCGACGGCCAGCCAGGTCCCGTCGACCGCCTGCACCTCGAGCCCTGGCTCGCCGTCGGTCCACAAGATCGTGAGCGTCCCGTAGTCGGTGTGGGCACCTGCACGGAACTGCCCCGGCACCGGCCTCTCGTCGAGCGCCGGATAGTGCGCGAGGCGCAACGCCGACCCGTGGGCGTCGATCAGATGATCGAAGGTCCGGACATCGAGACCCAACGCCACCGCGAACGCCTCCATCAGCGTCGCGGCGAGGTCGGCCATCGATCGGTAGTACGCCTCGGCTGCAGGCCGCAGCGACGGTACCGCAGGCGGCCACAGGTTCGGCGCGTACACCGCCCGCTCATCGGGGTCCTCCATATCGCCGCGTGGCCGCGGTGGCGGGTCGATCGGGCCGACGTTGAACGTCTCTTTGAGGTCCGCGAGCGCCACCCCGCCGATCGACCGGTTGAGCGACTCCGCCCGCATCGGGTTGTAACCATACGGAGAGCCGGGCTCGGGCATCGCCACTGCGAGCCGGTCCTCGAGCGGCGCGTCGAAGAAGTCCTGCGCCGCCGATCGCAGCGTCTCGACGGTGGCGTCGTTCACGCCATGACCGACCACGGTGAAGAAGCCGACCTCCCGGCACGCGCGATCGATCCGCTCGCCAAGTGCACGACGTTGCCGAATGTCGCCGTCGCGGAACCCGCTCAGGTCGATGATCGGTACCGATGCCGACGGCGTTCTGGTCACTGGTGGGCGAGACGCAGACCGGGACGGGGCCAGCGGAACGACACGAGTTGACCCGAGCTCGAACAGGTGACGTAGGCCGTGCGGAGATCGTCGCCGCCAAAGCAGATGTTGGTGGTGATCGGGTCGCCGGTTTCGTAGAACTCGACCTCGGAACCGTCGGGCGAGATCGCCGTGATGCCTCCGTTGACGAGGGTGGCCACGCAGACCCAGCCCTCGGCATCGACCGCGAGCGAACTGAGCAGTTGGTAGCCGGGAAAGCCGTAGAGCACAGCGGAGAGGTCGAGCGGCGCGGGCGCGAGCACTTCGCCGGGTTGCGTGATCGTGCGCCGATGGACCCGGCCGTTGTGGGTCTCTGCCCAGTACAGCGTGTCGGTGTCGGGCGACAGGCCGATGCCGTTCGGCGAGTCGGTGGGATACACGACTTCGGAGATCCCGCTGCCGTCGACGTGCCCGTAGTAGATCCCCGACAGGTCAGCCCGGCGGCCACGGGTGTCGCGGATCCCGTGGTCGGTGAACCAGAACCCGCCGTGGCCGTCCATGACGATGTCGTTCGGGCCCCGCAACGCATGGCCGTCGCACTCGGTGTACAGGTCGGTCACCGTGCCGTCGTGCACATCGACGCGTTGGATACTCCCGCCGAGGTAGCGCTCGGAGTCGAACGGCCCGGGAAACATCATGCCGCCGAGGTCGACCGGAGTGAAGACGCCGCCGTTGTTGCAGACATAGATGGCACCATCCGGACCGACCGCGGCACCGTTGGGGCCACCGGGCATCTCGGCGATCGTCTCGGTCGAGCCGTCGGGGTGCACGCGGGTGAGGCGTGGCCCGAACATCTCGACCACGACCACCGAACCATCCGGCATCGCGATCGGGCCTTCCGGGAACCTGAGCCCGTGGGCGATCTCGGTCAACTCGGGGGTGAACTCACGAACGACGGGTGCGGGCATCGAGACATGATGCCACCGGAGGTGTCGTGGGTCAGACCTGGCCGTTCTGCTGGAGGAGCTCGAACTCCTCCACTGTCATCAGCACCGACCGGGCCTTCGAACCCTCGCTCGGCCCGACGACCCCGCGCTGCTCGAGGAGATCCATGATTCGACCGGCACGAGCGAACCCGACCTTGAGCTTGCGCTGCAGCATCGAGGTCGACCCGAGCTGGCTGCGCACGACGAGTTCCATCGCCTGACGCATCATCGCGGTGTCTTCGTCTTCTTCCCCGGCCGAGAACGCATTGGCGTCGGAGGTGACGTCGGCGTCATCGAACCCCGCCATCGAGCCGGAGGTGGGTGTACTGGCACCAGCAGAGGCATCGGCGCGCGGCGGCACCAGCGACGACTGTCCCGACGACCCGGAGCCGGCCGGTCCGGCGCCATCGCTCTCGCCACCCGACTCGACGTCGTTGGAATAGATCGGTTCGGGCGACTGGGCTCGCCAATGGGCGACAACCTGACGGACCTCGTCCTCGCTGACGAACGAACCCTGGATGCGGTTGGCGACCGACGAGTTGCCGGGCAGCAGCAGCATGTCGCCCTTGCCGACGAGTTTCTCGGCGCCGGGCTGGTCGAGGATGACCCGACTGTCGGTGAGGCTCGATACGGCGAACGCCATGCGGGCCGGGATGTTGGCCTTGATCACGCCGGTGATCACATTGACCGACGGGCGTTGCGTCGCGACGATCAAGTGGATTCCGACGGCGCGGGCCTTCTGGGCGATACGGGTGATCGACTCTTCGACGTCGCGAGCGGCGACCATCATCAGGTCGTTGAGCTCGTCGACGACCACCACGATGTAGGGCATGTGCTCGTAGTCGATCTCGGACCCGAGCGGTGGCTGGATCTGCCCCTTGGCGAAGGCCTTGTTGTAGCCGGTGATGTCGCGGTAGCCGAGTTCGGAGAGCACGTCGTAGCGTCGCTCCATCTCTTTGACGGCCCAGCCGAGCGCGTTGGCGGCCTTCTTCGGATTGGTCACCGGCTGCGTGAGCAGGTGCGGCAGGCGCGCGTACTGGCCCATCTCGACCTGCTTCGGGTCGATGAGGATCAGCCGCACGTTGTCGGGGGTCGTGCGCATCAAGAGCGAGGTGATGATGCAGTTGATGCCGCTCGACTTGCCGGCGCCGGTGGCACCCGCGATCAGCATGTGCGGCGTGGCCGCGAGGTCGAGGAAGACGGCCTTGCCGGCGATGTCCTTGCCGATGGCCACGTCGAGTGGGTTGCCGGCCTTCGCCGCCTCGGCCGACGTCAGCAGATCACCGAGCGCGACGAGTTGGCGTTGATGGTTGGGCACCTCGACGCCGATCGCCGAACGCCCTGGAATCGGCGCCAGGATGCGCACATCGACCGCGGCCATCGCGTACGCGATGTCCTTCTGCAGGCTGGTGACCCGAGCAACCTTGACCCCTGGGCCGAGTTCGAGTTCGTAGCGGGTCACCGTCGGACCGACAGTCATGCCGAGCAGCGTGGTTTCGACTCCGTGCGACGCGAGTGATTCGTGCAGCATCTGGCCGCGCGCCTCGACGGCCTTGCGATCGATGGTCTGCTCGCCCGGGCGGTCGAGGAACGTCATGGGTGGCAGCACCCACTCGCCCACCTGCGCCCCGTCGCCGACGGCGGTCGCAGCAGGTTGGCTCCCCGCGTTGATCTTCGGCTTCTTCGTCCGGCGAGTCTTCGGCGGTGGCAGCGCACCACCGCCCAGGTCGTCGCCTTCCGCAGCGAAGTCGTACAGCCCTGGCGACAACGGCGACGCCTCGCCCGTCACGCCGATGTCACCCGATGCGGATCGGGCTGCCGCATCGGCCTCGCGGTCGCTGTTCAGCGTCGAGATGTTGCTGATGCCTGACTTGGCGGCACGACCCAGCGGAGCGCCGATCGCCGCGAAGAAGCCACCGGTGTGCTGGGCGAACGTCTTGATCGATGTGCGTGTGACCAGTAGCGCGCCGCCGGCGAATGCAGTCACGAGCACCACGGCGGCGCCGGCCGTCCCCAAGAGCGCTTCGAAGGGAATGCCGACGAGCGCGCCGATCCAGCCGCCGGCCTCGTCGATCCCGTCGGCGGCGTCGCTGAACTGCTCGGCACCTCGGGCGACCTGCAGCAGGCCGAGGATGGCCAGCGACATCATCGACCAGCCGACGACGAGTTGGGACGGGCTTGCGGAGCGTCCCTTTCGCAGGAACGAAACGCCGATGGCGACGAGCATCACCGGGACGGCGTAGCGACCCAGGCCGAACAACCAGCCGGCGAGAGTTTCGATGCCTCTCCCCAATGGTCCGGCGAGGTTCACATAGACCGCGAGCCCAAGCAGGACGGCCAGACCGATCAGGCCGAGCCCGACGAACTCGTGCTCTCGTCCGCCAACCGCCTCTCGAAGTTCCGCTGTTGCCTGGTCGCGTCGCGAACTCGAACCCTCCGGAGGCGTCAGATCACGAACGCTGCCCGATGCTGCCGCCGACCCCTTGCGGGTCGAGGACTTGCCGGTCGACTTGCCGGTCGAGGATTTGCTGCTCGAGGACTTGCTGGTGGTGTTCGCGGACGTCGTCGAGCCCTTCTTGGCTGCCGACTTCTTGCCGGCCGACGTCGATTTCTTCTTGGAGGCACCCCAGGTGGACATGACGTCGTACACGGTACCAATCGTGCGTCACCCCCAACCGTGACCCTGGGGGTTACGGGAGTAGCACGAGCTTGCCGACGAAGTCGCCGACGACGAAGCGGGCTTGCGCCGTTGCGATCTCGGGTAACGGGTAGGTCGCGTCCAGCAACGGCTGGACACCACCGACCGTCGCGATCTCGGCCAGCCGCGCAAAGACCGTCGGAGTGTGCATGGTCGATCCGATGAGCGTCCGTTGTGGCAGGTAGAGCCGTCGCAGATCGAACGCCACGACCGGCCCGGCGATCGCTCCCGCAGTGACCAGTCGCCCTCCGTCACGTACCCGATCGAGCGCCGCGCCGAACTCGTCGCCGCCCACCACGTCGACCACCACATCGACGTGCTGCAGCTCGGTGAGGTCGTCGACACCGCGGACCGACACGTCGGCTACACCGAACCCGGCGATCAATGCCCGGTGCGGGGCGCTGGTCCTCGCCACCACCTCGCAACCCCGATCGAGGAGCAGCTGCACGGCCGCCATCCCGACGCCGCCGGATGCGCCCGTCACCAGGACGCGCTCCCCCGACTCGATGTCGGCACGGGTGAGCATGCCGAGCGCCGTGCCGTAGGCGGTCGGGAGGCAGGCGAGTTGGGCATCGGTGAGCGGCGATGCCGTCACGTCGTGCAGTTGCCGGACAGAGCAGACGTGGAACTCGGCGAAGCCACCGTCGACCTCGCTGCCGACGATGTCGACCGGTCGACCGTCCTCGTAGCGAGCGGCAGAGTCGACGATCACGCGTTTGCCGATCCAGTGGTCGTCGGCGACGGACCCGACCGCAACGACCTCACCGGCCACGTCGATGCCTTGGATGCGAGGGAAATCGAGCGGCACACCCTTCCAGCCGACGACCGCATCCGGGTCCGCTGCGGTTCCGTACGCGCCCTCCCGCGACCAGATGTCGGTGTTGTTCAGCGCTGCTGCGGTCACCCTGACGAGGGCCTGACCCACCTCTGGCTCCGGACACGGCCAGGATGCGCGGACCTCGATCTGGTCGGGCCCACCGTGACCGAACGTCACAGCGGCGGTCATCGTGGTCGGTGAGCCCATCCCCGCACCCTTCCAGAGAACGCGGCCGTCCAGCCCACCAGTCGAGCTGGCACCATGGACCCCATGGATCCCATGGAGTCATCCGAGTTCGAACCGACCGCTGATTCCTGGGCCGAGTATGCGCCCGGATGGGACGACGACCCTGGCGCCCGTGCGTATTCCTCAGCGGCGTACGGATCGCTGATCGAGGTGCTGGCGACGCGCGACTACTCGGTCGCCGGAATGAGTGTCATCGACTTCGGTTGCGGCACCGGGCTGCTCGCCGAGCAGCTGGTCGACGAGGTCGAGTCGATCGACGCGGTCGATGCGTCACCCGCGATGCTCGAGGTGCTCGACGCCAAGATCGCCGCGCGCCAGTGGACCAACGTTCACATCGGCCG
>Ga0307379_10008736_pt1 | contig 13615 bp, 14 predicted proteins | sample UN2MG_FD_202237 | JGI IMG/M metagenome (GOLD analysis project Ga0307379, IMG submission 202237) | Soil microbial communities from Risofladan, Vaasa, Finland - UN-2 | ecosystem: Environmental > Terrestrial > Soil > Coastal area > Acid sulfate soil | place: Finland: Risofladan, Vaasa | collected...
CTCACTTGACCACCATGGGTAAGAAATTGGTGTGCTCATCCGGTTCTCCTTTCAGGACCGTTATGTAACTGCTCCTGGTCTCGATAACACCACCAAAGCTGTTGGCGACGGTCAGAATGACATCGTAATGCCCCGGATTCAGATAGGTATATTGCACCACCGGCCCGCTATAGTCTTTGTGTCCATCACCAAAAACCCATTCCCAACTTTCGACGGTGCCCGTGGTCACGGCCGTGAAGGTGACGGTCAGCGGTACGGTGCCACTGATAATATCAGCGCTGAAAGTGGCATTGAAACTTTTCTTACATTCTTTTGATACTGTCCCGATAGAATAGTCGAAACACCTTAAATCGTATCGGAGGAAAAAATTATGTCTGATTGGAACAAACGAATTATTGAAGAATTTCGCGCGAACGAGGGCAAAGTAAATGGCCACTTCGCTAAGAATACGCTACTGCTCCTGCACACTGTTGGGGCCAGGAGCGGGATGGAGCGGGTTACTCCTTTGGTAACTTTTGAGGACAAAGGCCGATTGGTGATTGTCGCCTCAAAAGGCGGTGCAACTACCGCGCCCGATTGGTATCACAATCTCTTGGCTAACCCGATGGTTAGCGTCGAGTATGGCCCAGAAACGTTTCAGGTCCGGGCCAGCGTGACTGCGGAACCGGAGCGTACGGAATTGTATGCCAACATGGAGGGTCGCATGGCCTCCTTCAGCGATTACAAAAAGACGGCCGGCCGGGTCATTCCGGTGATTGCGCTCGAACGACTTTCGTAAATAAACGGTCGGTTCGGGCCTATATCGGCTGAACAACGCCCGCAGTTCGACGTTTAAATGCTTCGCCCATCGCCCCCACGGTAGATGGGCGATTTTTTTGTATCACACTCGATCCAGGCAAGCCAGGCTTGCAGCTAGATCGATATCAGACAACGTGCCCAAGGTTTTTACCCTCATTAAGACTCTGTTAATTCCTGTTATTGCCTTGATTTATTGGGTAGAATCGGAGATCGCTGTGCTTTAATTCAGCTCTTGCGCGGGAGCCGTAGGCATTCTAGTGGGTAAGCAACTCTGATCCGTCATGCCAACCGCCCCACGTTGGGGAAAAAAAGTTGATGAACTATCGAGAAATGGGTATTCGAAGCAAGTCCGTGGATCGCTGACAGTCCCAGCTGTTTAGAATGATTGGAGGAAATATGAAGAGAAAGATTATTACCCTGCTTATACTAACCTTGTTGTTAATCCTGGCAGCCTGCTCCGAAGAACCTACACCGGAGCCAACCCAGGTTCCCGAAGTCGCCCCGCCGACAGAGGCGCCGCCTACTGAAGCGCCCCCGCCCACCGCTGAGCCGGCGGCCGAGCCCACTGAAGAACCGGCCGTGGAAGTGGTCGCCGAACCGGCCCTGGTACCCGGGGCCGAACCGGTGGAAGAAATGGTCGTCGAATCGGACCTGGCCGGCAGGCAATGGTACTGGGAAGAATTCCAGGATACGGCCGACATCACCTCCTTCGACGTACCAGATCCGGGTCAATATAAGATCCTCTTCAACGCCGACGGCACGGCCGGTATCAAGGCCGACTGCAACAATGTCCTGGCCGAGTACACGACCGATGGCAGCTCGCTGACCCTCGCCTTAGGTCCAACAACCACGGCCTTTTGTGGCGAGGAGTCGCTGGACAATATCTACCTGGCCCGGCTGACCGAGGTGGTCAGCTATGTGATCCACGAGGGCAAGCTGCACCTGAATTTGATGGCCGACGGCGGTAACCTGGTATTCGGAACCGGTCCGCTGACGATCACGCCAGAGCAGATCAACCTGGATAGCCAGGGATTGGGCACAACCTGGGAAGCTTTTGTAATTCCCGAAACGCCCTATGACCAAAGCCAACCGCCGGGTCCGAAGGGCATGCCCGAACATATCGAGATCCGCTTTGGTGGGGCTAACCCGGATAATAATCAGCCTTTAGGTCCGGTGATGTATGTAATTCCGGTGAATGCCTATCGCGCGATGTGGGATCAGGCGGGCAATGCGACGGTTTCGAACAACATCGAGTCGATCCAGGATGTTGGTTTCAACCTTTCGCTGGCCGAAATCAATGGCCTGGCGACCCTGCCGGTCGAAGAAATTCCTGGACCAAACGACCTGGCTGTTCAGCTGGGGCGAGCGGTTCCCTTTGGGCAGGTGAATGAAATCAGCGCCACTCAGACCGGTTACCGTTTTGTCGGCCGCTGGGCGCAAGATGCCAACCCGGTTACCGACCAGAATTTATATTATGTCTACCAAGGCTATACCAACGATGGTTATTACCTCGTCTCCTTCTGGTACCCGGTCTCCAGCCCGGAGATCGCCGATGATATGAGCGGCGTTTCGCCCGAGACAATGGAGCAATTCAACAACGATTACAGCGGCTACATGGTTGCCGAAACCGAGCGACTGAATGGGCTTGGCACAGATGCCTGGGCGCCGGACCTGGCCGTCCTGGATACCGTCGTGGCTTCGCTTGAAATTGAAGAGATGCCATCGGCCGGGCTGCAGGGAAAGACCTGGCTCTGGACTCAGGGTCCGTCCCAACCGGGCAGCAGTGAGCTGGTCGAGATCGCCGATCCGACCCTGTACCAGGTCACCTATGGCCAGGAAAATACTCTTGCCGGCACCGTGCAGGTCGCGGCCGATTGCAACCTGGCCAGCTTGCCTTACGAGATAAACCAGACTGGTCAGAGCGGTGGGATGTTGGCCCAACCGGGTCCGGTAACATTGGCCTTTTGCGGCGAGGAATCCTACTCCGAAGGCTTCATCTACAGCATCCAGGCCTCCCAGGATTACCGGGTCCTGGCCGGAGGTGACAGGCTGGAGCTGGTCTTGCCTGCCGGGGGCGGCACACTCACACTGGTCGACCTGGCCTCCTATGAAGGAAGCGTTACCCCACCCGAACCGGAAATCGGCGAACCCAAGGCGACAGTCACTTCGGCTGTTGGGGCCAATGTCCGCACCGGTCCGGGCACCAATTACCCCATCCTGGGCGTGGCTCCTTTCGGGGTCAGTGGCCGGGTCGTTGGGGTAAGTGAGGATGGCGTCTGGTGGGCGGTCTTTATCCCTGGCGCGCCCAACAACCAGGGCTGGGTCTCTAGCTCAGTGGTTGCCGTAGAGAATGTGGAGAACGTGCCCGTCACGCCGGCGCCAGCCCCACCTCCACCGGCCCCTGCGCCCACGGCGACTTTGCCGCCGGCGGCCAACATTACTTTCAACGCCAGCCGGACGACCATCAATGCCGGTGAAACAGCCCTGTTGAGCTGGAGCGTGGAGAATGTCAGCGCGGTCTACATGTTCCCGGTCGGGGCCAGCTACGTGAATTACCCGACCAGCGGCCAGGGCGGTAAGGAAGTCCGGCCGGGCATCACCACCACCTATGTGCTGCTGGTTTTTAATACCGATGGCTCGCAAAGCTCAGCCTCGATCGAGATCACCGTGATCAATGGTCTGACGGCCAACCAGTGGACCCTACAATCATACAGTTCGCCGGAAACCGGCTACCGGACGCCATTGCCGGGCACCCAGATCACCGCCCGCTTCGAAGCCAATGGCGACCTGAGCGGTACTGGCGGCTGCAATAGTTACAACAGCGGTTTCATGGCCTACGATCAGACTTTGCGCGTTTATACTTTAGGCGCCAGCCAGACCTTATGCATCGACCCCGCCGGTATCATGGAGCAGGAGGCAGCCTACACAACTTTACTCGCGAAGGCAGCCACCTTCACCATCTCGGCCGGGCAATTGAGCGTCTTTGACAACGCCGGCAACCGCATCCTGGTTTACAGCGCGGGCTAAAGCCCGGCCGCCTCAAAAGAGACGCGGATTAATTGGATTGGCATGACTTCGGCCCGGTTTACTCCGGGGTTGAGTCATGCCTTTTTAATTTGGCTGGGTTGATTTTAGGTTTTTTGGTGTCATTGGCTGCGACGCTGAAAGGATGGCCAACAGAACACTATCCCTGTTGTTCAACGATATTCTTTAATCGCTGAAGGTTCTGCTGGCGCACTTTTTTGATTCTGCCCAGCATGAATCCCCCTAACGGCTTGGATAACCCGGGAGGATCCTCCATTTCGATGACCTCAGTGACCGTACTCTTGCCGTTATTATCTACGTAGCGGCGGTGGGCGGTGTAGGTCAACAACCTTCCGCTGGTTCTCACCGTGACCTGGGCCATGGGTTCCAGGGCCACAACCTCATAGACAAAGGTTCGGCGGTTGTTTCCTCCTTCTCCCTGCTGGATTCGATATCTTGAACCTGGCGCCAGCGGGCCATCGTCGACGAATAGCTGTTTTTTATCGTCCACGAGCCATTCAGACATATGGCTGGGATCGACCGAAAAGTCATAGACAACGTCGAGCGGTCTATCAATTTCAATTGAGTATTCAGTTGTACGCATTCTATTCTCCTGCCAGGGGTAATTCAAAGGAAGGCAGGCCTCTCGCTGGCTTTAGGCCTACTTGCCTTATAGCGCTTTTCTAGCTATTGACCCAGGCTACATGGCCATCTCAAAAATTGAGAGAATGTTCCCTTCAGGATCTTTAAACCAGGCAGCCTTGAAACCTCCCTGGGAGACGCCGCGATCGTCCCAGGTCACATTGGGCATATCCTCGTAGACTTCGAAAGTGATCCCCCGGCTAAGCAGATCGTCGGCGACCTCATCAAAATTGGCGACAGACCACCCCGCGGCCGTGTGATCAGCCCTGGTGGGTGTGGCCCGGGCATAGACGACCAGCACCGTTCCCCGGCCACATTCGTACATTGCCGCTTCTTCGGCCGCTTGCTCAGCCACCTCGGGCGGCAGGCCAGGCATGGGAATCTCTTTCAGTCCTAACGTCTCTCCGTAGAATTTACGGGCTGCTGCCAGATCAACGCAGGGTAAAGTCGCATTAACAGGTGAATTTCCTAACATGATTTAACTCCATTTTATTCTGGGATTAGCCGGTAGATTGTTTAGCTTAGGGGAAATCTATGGTCTACGGCCTAATCGGGACAAGGATTGATTATAAGATACCGTAAATTGGCCAATTAGGCCAAAATTTCGGCAGAGGCAACGGAGCGGTGAACATATCACCGGTCGCAATACCTTCGTCCTGCACCGGCCGCAATACCTATGTCCTTCACCGCCACCGTGCCCTCTTCGCCCCTGGAAATCCAGCCTCGACCGTATGGCGGAATGCCATTCCGCCGCTACCAAAGTATTCGTCCATCGTCGCAGGGGAAATGACTCCGGCCGCGACACCTTGTCCGTCACCGATGCCTTGCCATCTTCGCCCCCTGGAAATCCAGCCCCGGCTTCGACACCTTCTTCCTCCACCGATGCCGCGAAGAGCCTTCAAGATGTCATTCCCGTCTTCACGGGAATCCATCTTCACCACACGCTACATTCACTCCTGCGCAGAGCCTGCCCTCACCTAGGTGGGGGAATGACAAATGCTGACAAGACTTTCAATTACCGTAACCTCCACACACCTTTGTCAAAATAGAACATATGAGCTATATTTACCCCTGTGTGAACGCCTTCTTCGTTTCCTTCGCCCTTCCCAGGAGTCTCCCATGCCCCGTAACCCCAACAAAAAACAATGCGCCCATCCCAACTGCCGCAACTACGCCATGCGCGGCCGCGAACTCTGCCGCCCCCATCTCGACCCCATTCTCGGTCCTCGTGGCGCCGGCGCCCCCAAAGGCAACCTCAACGCAATAAAGACAGGCTCGGCCGCGCATTTCAACCCGGATAAACTCAAAGACCTGGCCCAACGCATCATCGACGACCCCCACCACTACCACCGCCGCCTTCTCCAATACCTCGAGCAAGTCGCCCGCCCGCCCGCCGACCCCGTGAAATCCCTCGTCGTCCTCCGCTCGTTGATCGAGACGTTGATCCCCATCGTCGCCGAAAACCTCTTCACCGGCGAAACCGATGAGCTCATCCTAAGCTACCCCGTCCACATCCGGCCCTCCATTCAAGTCTTGATCTGGCGCGCTTTCCTTCCCCTGCCGCCCCTCAAAAGGCTTCTCAAATTCCGCAAAATGCGCGACCAACTCCTCGCCAAACGCCGGCTGCGAAAAATGGCCGTCGCCTACAAAACAATTAAAGGTTCCCAATGACTGGTACCAAACAATTACCGGGACTCTTGAATCCCTTGCGCCATTTACTCTGGTTAATGCTCGGCCGTGGCTGTACCATTCCCCCTAATTCAACCAAAAAAAAACTTTTCCGGAAACAATTACCGGGAACCGGCCGCCTCCACGGCGCCCCGTCTCCCACGCCCTCCCTCTCCGGCGTCCTGCCAGAGAGTTGCCTGATCGGCCGAACTCATCTATCTTTCAATTATAAGTCGGAGGCTATCGAATTATGGCGGGTAAGATATTTCTGAGCGTCGGTAAAACATCCAACGAACGGCAAGAGAAGTTCGTCCTGGATATCGAGGGCTATTTGCGAGCCAATGATTTAACCCCGCAAACGGTCGGCCGGACTTATTTCACCAGCCAGCAACCCCTAAAGGCGATTAACGAGTTGATGGGTCAATGTATCGGCAGCGTCATCATCGCCTATGAGCGACTGCACATCGATCACGGTTTTGACCGGCCGGGCCACCCTGAGCAAAAAGAGGTTCAGAAGCTGAAATTGCCCACCGTCTGGAACCAGATTGAAGCGGCCATGGCCTACAACTTTGGCCACCCACTCCTGGTCATCGTCGAAAAGGGGTTAAAAAGCGAGGGCTTGTTGGAAGTCGGCTATGATTGGTATGTGATCTGGAGCGATCTCGATCCGGCCATGCTCACTGAGCCCTCCTTCGTCGGCGCTTTTTCTGACTGGAAACGTCGCTGTGAGGCTTACGCGGAGCAACGAGAGCAGAAGACGGCCGCGCCTTCCCGGCCATTTTCAGACCACGCCCAGGCAATCCAAGGGCGCGAGCAGCTTATCGCCTTGCGCCAGATCTTGAGCAATCGATTTAGCGAAGGGGAACTGCGTGTCCTCTGTTTTGATTTGGGGATAGATTTTGAAAACCTGCCAGGCGAGGAGAAGATAGTCAAAGCGATGGAGCTGGTTAGCTTCCTACAAAGAACAAACCGGCTTGATCAGCTTGTTCTACTGGGCCAACAAATTCGCCCTGACATCGATTGGCCCGGGAGTTGAGCATCAATTCAAAGCCTGGACAAACGTGACCCCGTTTTCTTATAGGCACCACTTTACCTCATCAGGCCGAGTATATAACTCGGCCGTGAGCTAAAAACGACAGCTTCCTAAAACAGTTCCCCTTGCCGCCCTTCCTCGCCCAACAGCTCCCGGATCCGCTCTTCCAACAAATCCAGGTTCCAATGGCCTTGCTCGCGGATGATAGTGCGCAACATGGGGTTGACCTCGCTGACATTATCCAGGATATCGGCCAGTAACTGGAACTGCTCCCGGGCGCGAGTGATTTCACCCGGCGCTTCCACCATATCACGCAAGATCACCCCTTCTGAACGTGAGGCTACGAAAGCTTCCGAATGGCCTTCGATAAACACATAGGTGCGCCGGCCGGGCCCCCGGCCCTCCTCGATAGGCTCTAGGCCAATTATCACATCCGATTTGAAATACTTGCCGTAGCCCAGGGCCACCATACTGCCGTATTCGATCTTCATGCCGCTACCTCCGACTGCTTTATTGGCCAATAATCGAAGCATACTGGATCGCCGCTATTTTTGCCGGCCGTCTGGCTGGCGAACTCATCAGCCGCGATGCGAGTGGTGGTGACCGCCTGCTCCTCCTCCGACGGACCGCACGCCGAGAACAATAATACGGTGGCTAAGGCGATGGCGATCAGGTAGGTCCCTGATTTCATTGGTTTCTCTCCATTTCGAAATGTTTGTCAGGGAAGCCGCTAGCCAACTTTCGCAAACCGCGGCAAAGTTGCTTTTTCTCCCCGCAAAAAAGAACCTTCCCTGTCCAATTCGAAGGCTCCAAGAGCCTTGTCTGATATGGCACTAATAATGATCAGTATAGATTAATTGCCGGCCTTTCAGCAAGTGACATTCGTCACGATATATCAGGTCGAGGTGATGAAATCGATGACCACTTTCGCCAATTCGGGTCCTTTGTCCTCTTGTAAATAATGGCCGGCGCCGCTGATGGTGGTGTGGGGCTGGCCCTTGGCGCCGGGCACCATCAGCCGAAAGGCGCGATCGCCACCGGCCGTAATCGGGTCGCCATCGCTGAAGGCGGTTAGAAACGGCTTATCAAAGCGCTTGAGAGCAATCCAGGCCAACCGATTGGCCGGGGCAGCCGGATCCTTGGGTGTCGTCGGGACGAGCCCAGGCATAATACGCGCACCCGCCTTGTAGCTTTCATCAGGAAAAGGCGCTTCGTAACCGGCGAGAACTTCCTCTGACAACTCTGTGGTTGTGCCGCTGTTGATTATCCGGCCGATGGGCAGTTTGGCCGTGACCTGGCAGAATCGCTGCCAGCGCAGAAACTCTTCTGACAACGTTTGATCGCCGGTCGGCAAACCGCCATTGGCCACCACCACCCGGGCAAACCATTCTGGATGGGTGGCCACCAATCTCAACCCTAACAGCGCCCCCCAATCCTGGCAGACTAGGTTAATCTCACTCAAGGCCAGCGCCTTCACCGCCTCGCGCAACCAATCAACCTGTCCCTGGTAGCTGAAATCCGACGCCTTGGCCGGTTTGTCCGACTTGCCAAAGCCAACCAGGTCCGGGGCCACAGTCCGAAAACCGGCCTCCACTAACAAGGGGATCATATACCGGTAAAGGAACGACCAGCTCGGCTCGCCATGCAACAATAAGACGAGCGGCCCATCCCGTGGCCCTTCATCCACATAGTGGATCCGCAGTTCGCCCACCGTCACATAGTGCGGGGCAAAGGGATAATCTGGCAAATTGTCGAAACGCTCTTCTGGTGTGCGTAGGATTTTCATAACCATCTCCATCAAGGGCATTAAAGAAAGCGGCGCAGCTTTGAGTCTCTATGGGAATATACTCAGATCTGTCAATTCCGGCCATTCTTGCGCTGAAAAGTCAAATAGATGGCCATCAGCAAGATCCAGATCAAAATAGCCAGGACCATCACCCACTCAATGACCGCCAGCGCGAAAACGTCCGGCCGGTTTTGTAAGAAGCCGGACATGCCCACCTCGAAATCTATCTCCAGGGGAATGGCGGATGGGAAGAGGGTGAACCAGGAGAAAGATAGGGCATAGATTAAGCCGGGTATGGCCAGCCATTTAGGGAAAGGTTGCCGGCGGCTGAAGAGGATGACCAGGGAGTACAGGACGGCAAACGCCAACCCCAGGTTGAAGAAGGTCAGCGCGGCAAAGGTATGGGGGTTGGTGTAATTCATGGGGAAGATGCCCACCAGGATGGCGAATACGGCCGCCAATACCCCCAGCAAGCCCAGGGGCCAGCGCGCCCAGAAGCGGATCTGACCGGCCAGGTAAACCATGAACGGGAGGGTGATCAGACCGCCAAGGATCAAGGCCCAATTGAAGGCGCCCGACAGGTTTGCTACGCCGACTTCCCCCAATTCGGAGACAAAGTGATTCAGGGGGCTATAAGCCTGCCCATCAATGCCGCGATAGGTCACGGCCGACAGGCTCATGCCCAGGGCGATGATGCCCGGGCCAAGCATGCCACAGAGTGGAGCATTTCTAATTATTTGTGACTTAATATTGGTGCTCAATGGTCTGTTCCTTGGCAATCAACCGGATAACTTATCTCTACGCGCCGCCTTGACCCGGGTAACGAGCTCCTCCACGAGTAAGGGATCCAGCTCGCTCCAGCTTCGGCTGATGCCTGAAGCGACCAGGAAGCAGTCGGCGATTGCGAGATATTGATGCACGTTGGATGGGGTAATGCCGCTGGCAATGGCTAAGGGAAAAGGACCCAGCGCTCGTTTCAGGGTCTGGATTTTTTCCAGGCTGGCGGCCTGGGCCGTACCCGGACCACTGGTGGTGATCACATCCATGTATTGGCTGGCCAGGTGAGCAGCCTGTTCAAGTTGATCTACGGGCCGCTGGTATTTGAAGGCCACGCCGCCAAAGTATATACCCGTCCAGGCGCTTTTTACCCGAGCCGTGGCAATCCTGTCCGCGGCCGGCTGCTGATCAACCCGTTCATCTATGTAGGCGTTATCGACCCAAAGGCCGGCCACTTCCTCAGAAAGCTGGTCGAAAGCGTCCCAGGGAGCCAGGTCCAGGCAGTTCAGCCCGATCCACCATTCGGGGAACTCGCAGAATACCTCGTGGTGTATGGCCAGCAGTTCAGGATAGGCCAGTCCATGATTGATCAGAAAGACGCCGTCGCATCCCTTCTCCCGGGCAATCCGGGCATTCCGTAAGGCCTGGTCCAGCGACTCGACATGGATGACCGGCAATATGACCGGGTATCTCTTGAAAGTTTGGGTAAATGATGGCATGCTACAAACCTACGATACTTTCTGGGATGAGCAAAGTTATGATGAATTCAAATCAACTAACCGGCCGGGGTAGTTGTTGTCTCCTGGCCTTCTCGGGCAGCGGCCAACAAGACGAAAAGCAGCATAAAGGCGAGGAAGGTCAGGTAGCGGTTCATTATCACCTCCCTGGAGAAGAACGGGTTGAGCATTGAAGCTGGTAAGTTAAAACCGCCGCAGAAGCCGCCTCTGCGACCCCTTATATCGCAACTATTTTAGCACATCGGGTATGAGGTCCGGTAGCCGAGGTTTCAGACCTCGTCATAGGCGAGATGATCATCCTCAGAGTCTCAAGAGCGTGCTATGCCCGAACCCCATCGTCTCAATCCGGCCAGGATTGCCGGATCGTTCTGGGGTAATTCCCGATTCTAAATTGATCGCCCGGGATATGAAGCGGATCTATAATCCAACCTTCTTCGTTAACCTAGGCGGGAGTCTAAGGAGAAAGAAATGGATATTCTAATCAGGCAGGCGGAACCAGATGATTTTACGGCCGTTCACCAAATATATTCTGGCTCGAATGTTATAAGATGGGATACAGAATTGCCTTATCCCTCACTTGATGATTATCGCAAAAGGTTGCAGCCGGCCGAACACAGAATCAAATTGGTCGCAGAAGTAGACAGTGCGGTAGTTGGTTATACAGAGATTCAGACGTTTGCCCATCCAAGAATGCGCCATACAGCTAGAGTTGCAAACATGGCGGTTCGGGATGATATGCTGGGTCAAGGCATTGGTTCCGAATCAATGAAAGCCAATATCGACCTGGCTGACAATTATTTGCAGGAACAACGTTTTTTCCTGGAAGTTTGGAGTGACAATAAGCCTGCGATAAACCTCTATCGAAAGTACGGCTTTGAAGTTGAAGGCACTCACCAAAGTTTTGGCATTCGAGATGGGGAGTTCGCCGATGCCTATACCATGGCGCGCCTGAAGAAATAGGTAGCACTCTCTCAACAGTAGTGGAAACCACGTTGTCGATTTCGCCACAGGTTCTCAAAAACTACATGACAATCCACCAGGGTGAAGCAGGCCCCAAACTTCCCTGTTGAAGAATGGCTGGGTCCAAACTTCGGAAGTTTACAAAACGAGACACTCGCCTCTCTTAGCAAACCAACTCCTTTAGACACAAAAAGACGGCGAATTTTGGCTCGGTTCGGTTTATCGGTAACAGCGAGCTTTGAAAGGGAGGCAAGAAACCGCGGTTACGAACCCGGGCTACGAATATTATTCGAGCGATAAAGATAAATCTAACCGCGAGTATTAGCCGAAAGAAAAATAATTACGAGGTTGAAAATATTATTTCCCAGGTTGGAAACCCTGGCGAGTGGGGTCTCAAAAAAAATGGGTGAAGGTGGTCCACACGATCACCTTCACCCATGGACTTACCCAACAACAGGCAGCTAAAGGTCTCAAACCTTGTAGAAGCTCTAATCTCGTCTAAGCGGTGACCTCGTCTTGGTCTACGCACGCTGCCAGATCTTCACCGGCCGGGCATGGATGGAGGATAACAAGACGGCGTAGCCCAGGCCTTGTTCGATGTCAGCTTCAGTAATCGGTAAAACGTTCAGGAATGAGGTGCGTCCGGCAAAAGGTTCGGAGGGCAACTCATTCAGAACCTCCGTCAATGTGCGATCGAGAGAGACGACGAAGGCCTCCAGGGCGGCCGAAGCGGAAGAGACCAAGATCAAGAGGTGAATGGTCAAATCCTTCACTGCTGGGTACTCTTCAGTCTGCGCATCAGGATTGGCCGATTCCTCGAATAAATAGACCGTCCGGACGCGCTGATCGTGGCTGGCGATAACCCTGGCGACCTCAAGGGCTAGATGGTAGTTGAGGTAATCGACAAAATCGCGGCGGGCCAATAAGCCGGCCAGTTCCCTTTGCCGTTCCCTTGGAGGAAGCTTCGTGCGCGCGCGCTCCAGGGAGTTTTTTTTGATGGTCTCAGCCGTATCCATCAAGGAGGTGACCTGCTTCTCCTCGAATTGTCTTTTTTGTTCAGGTAATGAGACTTCAGTTAACATGGATGTGCCTCCCAAATTATTTACGGAAAAATCCCGCGCTGTTCGATGGCGCTGGCGACACGTTCGACGGCCAGCAGAAAAGCGGCTGAACGCAGGTCAATCTGGCGTCTTTCGGCGACCGACCAGACTTCGGCGAAAGCCCGTTGCATCATGGTATTCAAGCGGGCGTGGACTTCACTGATATCCAGGAACAGCCATTGTAGACCCTGGACCCATTCCAGGTAAGAGACCATGACCCCGCCGGCATTAGCCAGGATGTCGGGCACCACGTGAATGCCGCGTTCCCGCAGGATAGCGTCGGCCTCAAAGGAGGTTGGCCCATTGGCCCCTTCCACCAGGATCTGGGCGCGGACCAAGCCGGCATTTTCATCGTTGATCTGGTCCTCAATGGCGGCCGGGATCAACACATCCACATCCAACGTAAGGAGTTCCTCATTGGTTATCCTATCCAGTCGGCCATTATTGCCATAGTTACTTAAAAGATTCGCCGGATTGTGAGCGACGTGATCTTCCAACTCCTTCAGCGGTAGGCCCTTGGGGTCGTACAAACCGCCGCTAACGTCGCTGATGCTAACGATCTTGCAAGCATACTCCTGGGAGAGGATTTGTGCGGCGTAGTAGCCCACGTTACCATAACCCTGCACGGCTACCCGGGTGCCTTCAGGAGAACGCCCCAAGCGCTTTAGCATTTCGATGGTGGAGATGGCCACGCCCCGGCCGGTAGCGTCCATCCGTCCCTGGCTGCCGCCTAATTCGATGGGCTTACCGGTGATGGCTTCCGGCGAGTGATAGCCCTGAATCATGGAAATCGTATCCATGAACCAGGCCATTATCTTGGGATTGGTATTGACGTCTGGCGCCGGAATATCCCGCTTACCGCCCAATATGGGCAAGATCATGGCTGCATAGCGACGGGTGAGACGCTCTAACTCCTGCTCCGATAAGGCGGAGGGATCAACCGAGATGCCGCCCTTCGCACCGCCATAGGGCAGATTGGCTACAGCGCATTTGATGGTCATTAGTGTGGCCAGCGCCCGGATTTCGTCCAGATCCACCACCGGATGAAAGCGGATGCCGCCTTTGCACGGGCCGCGGGCCGAGGAGTGTT
>Ga0307379_10008737_pt1 | contig 13615 bp, 8 predicted proteins | sample UN2MG_FD_202237 | JGI IMG/M metagenome (GOLD analysis project Ga0307379, IMG submission 202237) | Soil microbial communities from Risofladan, Vaasa, Finland - UN-2 | ecosystem: Environmental > Terrestrial > Soil > Coastal area > Acid sulfate soil | place: Finland: Risofladan, Vaasa | collected...
CGGCGGATATTGTCGAGGCTGGTGGCGTATGACAGGCGGATGACGCTGTCGTCGCCGAAGGCGCAGCCGGGCACCACGGCTATTTTTGCTTTCTCGAGGCACAACTGCGCGAAATCCATCGAGCCGTTTACTTTTCTCCCCTTGATCTCGCGGCCGTAGAAGGACGAGACATTCGGCAGGGCGTAGAAGGCGCCCTTCGGCTCGACGCAGGTGATGCCATTTATCGCATTGAGGCCTTCGACGATGTACCTGCGGCGGCGGTCAAACTCGGCCCGCATCTCCTCGACGCAGGTCTGGTCGCCGGTGAGGGCAGCCAGGCCGGCGGCCTGCGATATGGTGCATGGCCCGCTGGTTGCGTGGCTCTGCAGCCTGATGGCCGCCTTGATGATCTCGGCATGACCGGCGGCATAGCCCAGCCGCCAGCCGGTCATAGCATAGGCCTTCGAGAAGCCATTTACCACCACCGTCCGCTCGAACATGCCGGGCATGCTTGCAATGCTCACGTGCTTCACGCCGTCGTACACGAGCGCCTCGTATATCTCGTCCGACAGCACCAGGACGGCAGGATGATCCGCCACCACTGCCGCAAGTGCGGCCAGCTCCGACGCGTTGTATACGCTGCCGGTGGGGTTGGAGGGGCTGTTCATGATCAGCATACGGCTTCTCGGCGTGAGGGCGTTGGCGAGCTGGTCGGGCGATATCTTAAACTGGTTCTCTTCGCTTGTGGGCAGAAACACGCATTCCGCGCCGGCCGCCTTGACCATTTCGGGATAGCTGAGCCAGTATGGCGTTGGGATGATGACTTCGTCGCCTTCCTCGCAGCAGGCGAGGATGATGTTGAACAGCGAATGTTTTGCTCCGCAGGATAGAAATATCTGCGCGGGGTCGTACTTGAGGCCGTTGTCCTTCTTGAACTTCTCTGCAACGGCCTGGCGAAGCTGCGGAGTGCCGGCGGCAGGCGTATACTTGGTGCAACCCTGGTTGATCGCCTCGATCGCAGCGAGCTTGATGTGCTGGGGCGTGTCGAAATCAGGTTCGCCGAGGCCGAAATCTATGATGTCGGCCCCTTCGGCCTTGAGAGCCTTCGCCCTGCTGCTGATGGCGATTGTCATTGATTCGCTGATCGACGCGATTCTTCTCGAAAGGCTGGTTATCCGGCTCACTGTTCTTCCTCTAAGGCTTGTCCGTTGATGAACTTCCGCACGTTTGGATTCTCGCTGCTGCGTATCTCGTCGGGCGTGCCTTCGGCGATGAACCGACCGCCCTTGAGCATGTATATTCTGTCGGCTATCTTGAAAGCGCTGGCCATGTCGTGTGTCACGGCCACGGCCGTCGACTGCATGTTCTTCTGCAGCTTTATGATCAGGTTGTTGATCGAGTCGGCCGTTCGGGGGTCCAATCCGGCCGTCGGCTCGTCATACAACATCACTTCCGGTTCCAGCACGATGGCCCTTGCAAGCGCCACACGCTTCTTCATTCCGCCGCTTAGCTCGGAAGGCATCTTGTGCTCGATGCCTTTCAGGCCCATCAGCTCGAGCTTCTCCCTGACGATCTCCTCGATTCGCAAATCAGTGTAATTGGTGTGCTCGCGAAGAGCGAACGCAACGTTTTCGGCCACATTGAGCGAATCGAACAAGGCCGATCCCTGAAATACCATCCCTACGCGGAGCCGGAATCTGTTCAGCTCCGACTCATGCAGCGATGAAACGCGCAGGCCGTCCACCACTACCTCGCCCGCGTCCGGCTGAACAAGGCCGTTGATGTGCCGCAGCAGCACGCTCTTGCCCGCGCCGCTGCCGCCGATGATCACCGCTGTGGCACCGCGCGGCACCGACAGCGACACTCCCTTCAGGACGGGCTGATCGTCGAACGACTTCTTGAGGTCTCGTATTACTATCACGCGGTCAACAACGCGCCTCGCTCGCCTTCCCGTAGCCGGCACGGACGCGCTCTCGCTGGACAATGGAGCATATTATAGACGAATAGCCTGCACTAAGCAAGCAGTTTCAGCCAATTGGCTGCGGTGCAAACTCCCCGCTTCCCCCCTTCCCCCTTCACACTTCAATCAACAGTCCGGCTTTGCGGATGGTTCGATACCGCCGGCTTTCTGCCGCGCATCAGGTGGCGGAGCGGCATAGGCTTTTTCCTCGGTTTGTCCGCCTCGCGCGCAGAAGTTGACACCACCAGGGTAACAGAGTCGCCGTGCAACCGTCACATGCCACAAGCTGGCGCGAGGATTGCACGGCTGTGATGGCCAACCACTGTGTGCATTCTTCGGACGTGTCTGGAATCAGCCACGCCCTTCTTCTTTCACACTTCACACTTCAGACTTCACACTTCCTGTTCCGTTTCCACCGCCTGGCTCGCAGCCGCAGGCTCCTCGCATTCGGGCCTGAAGCTTTGCATCATCATCCACGCACCCATCAGGATGAACAGCACCGCAGCAGCACGGCGAATCCAGACGACGTCGATTGCTCCCTGCTTCCGCAGCACACAACCCACCAGCACTGCGAAAAACGAGCAGACCGTCATTGCCGCCGCGGAACCGATAAACACCGACCACGGCGATTTGCCCGTCGCCATGCATACCGTTGCCACCTGAGTCTTGTCGGCCATTTCCGCAAGGAAGATCACACTGAACGCAGCAAGCATTACCTTGATGTCCAATCAAACTCTCCAATCACCGAAGCTTGTCACATTGTTTCGTAGATCGCGGCGGTCGCCACGTTGGTCCGCACCAGATGCCTGACCATCGCAACCTTCGCGCTGTCGCTGGGCATGATTTTGGCGGTCAGGTCATGGATTCTGCTGGCCGTCTCGTAGCTGTCGGTTTCCACCACAATCACGGGAATCTCGGTGCCCAGCAGAAGATTCAGAATGCTCGGGTGCGGCCTGATGCCGCCTGTCAGCACCAACCCTGAAACACTCGCGCCCGATGAAACATGATCGCAGCAGGTCATCGCCGCCAGGATCAGGTCTTCGCGGTCGCCACCCGTGATAACTAAAACGTGCGGCGCACAGTAGTCGAGGAACTGGTGCGGCGTCATCGCCCCCACCACGATCCTGTCCACACGATTACCCAGCATGTGCTCGCCGTGCAGAAGCTCGCCGCGTGTTTCACTCAAAATCTGGCCGATTGTCGGCCCCGACAGCACCGGCTCGTCCGGCACCACGCCAAGCAGCGGCAGCCCCAGCCGCTCCAGGCCCTTGCCTGCGATCTCGCGAATGTCGGCCGCCTTCTCCGGTATCACGCGATTCAGCACCACTCCCAGCACTTGCACGTTCTCGCGGTGGAAGAACTCCAGATTCAGCGCGACCTCGTCGATCGGCCGGCCGATCCCGCCCGGCGCCACCAGCAGAACCGGCGAATCGAGCAGGCTCGCAACATGCGCGTTGGACAGCCCGATAACGCTCCCGACTCCCGCGTGGCCGGTACCCTCGATCACCACCACGTCCGCTTCCGCCGCCACCCTCCCATAGGCCTCGACGATCCGCGCGGCCAAGTCTTCGGTCTGCCTGCCGAGGATGTAATCGCGCGTGAAACCCCGTCCCACCGTCACCGGGCTCATATCCTCCAGTTCGCAAGCAAGCTCGCAAACCTCCTCCATCAGCACCGCGTCCTCGTCGAACGCCTTCAGTTCAGGCGGATCGCCGCGCAGAACCTCGACATACCGCTGCCCCACCGGCTTGATGAACGACACACGGCTGCCCCGCTGCCGGAACGCCTCGATCAGCCCCAGCGAGACCGTCGTCTTGCCCGCGTTCTGGCCCGTAGCAGCAATGAAAATGTTCTTAGCCATCGCACGAATGCCCCACCCGCATAACCGTAGCTAATCGCGAAACCGCCCGGAAATCAGGCTTGCCGCCCCAAACGCATCGCCGAGGTGGCTATTCCTGCTGCCAGCACGATCTTCACAATCTCCCCCGGCACAAACGGAAACGCGCCGAGTTGGATCGCCCTTACAGGGCCTATCCGCATCACAGCAGCCAACTGCGCGACACCCACCAGGTAGATGATGCCCGCTGCAATCGTCATAGCCCCGACCATCGGCAGATAGCGCCGCATCGCCGGGAAACGGCTGATCCAGCCGACGAACAACGCCGCCGGGATGAATCCGATCAGATAGCCGCCGCTGGCGAGCGGAAAGCCCGACACCCCACCGGCAAGCCACGGGATACCTGCGACACCGAGGCCGACGTACATTCCCATGCTGAGTGCGCCGAACGATCTGCCAAGCAGAGCGCCGGCAAGCAGCACGCTGAATACCTGGCCGGTGATCGGCACGGGCGTGAATGGCAGAACGATGCCAACTCGAGCTAACAACTCTGATGGCAGAACGCTAACCTGCGCCAGCAATCCGGTAGCCGCGGCCATACCGACTGCCGCCGCGATCTTCACCGGCAGCGCCGCGTCGGCACGGCGTGCGAAACACAACGGGCCGTACTGTCTGGAATCGAGCACACATTCCATATTGCTCATCGCATTTCTCCGAAACCCGGCCGGCTCGGAAACCGGCCATGTCCAGTACCACCGCCCAAGAATTTGAGGATGCGGGCGAGACGCCCGCGATCCCAGCAGAGGCGGGCAATATCTGAGTTTATCCACAAACCGCCGCAGTTGCAAGAAAAATTGGTTTCCTCAACAACTTGTGGTGCGCAGGCAGGACTGCGCACCACAAGTTGTTGAGGAAACCGAATGTGAAGCGTTCCAACCTGGTGCGGAGCCAGATTATCTTGCCGCACTCTGAGGTGCTCCAACGCTCGATAAATCCTTGATCCTGCCGAAAATAACCGGTAGAATATCATAATTCAATCACGAATTCGCGGAGCAGGGCAAAACGTTCAGCCGCCCGCGCGTGAAAGCCAAACCCATAATAACGGGGGCTTGTTGCATGTACAGACCCGAAATCAAGGTGCTCGACTGCACAATCAGAGACGGCGGCCTGATGAACAAGTGGCAGTTCGAAGACACATTCGTCAAGGCCGTATTCGAAGCCTGCTGCAAGGCTGGAATCGACTACATCGAAGTAGGCTACAAAAGCTCCGAGAAGAATTTCTCGCGCGAAGAACACGGCGCATGGAAATTCTGCACCGACGACGACATCCTGCGTGTGCTCGGCGACGACTGCGCAAACCGCGGCATCAAGATAGCCGCAATGGCCGACATCGGCCGCATCGAATACGAAGACATCCCCCCCCAATCGGAAAGCGCTATCACGCTCATCCGCGTCGCATGCTACGTCCACCAGATCGACAAGGCCATAGCGCTCGCCGAGCACTGCCTCGACAAGGGCTATGAAGCCACCATCAATCTCATGGCAGTATCCAAGGCGATGGAACGCGACCTCGATGAAGCACTCGACGACGTCGCCGCCTCGCGGGTGCCGGTTTTCTACCTCGTCGACAGCTACGGTGCGATGTATTGCGAGCAGGTCGAGCGCCTCGCGAAAAAATACGTCCAAGCCCTGCCCGGTAAGACGATCGGATTCCACGGGCACAACAACCAGCAGCTCGCCTTCGCCAACACCATCGAAGCCATCATCCACAACTGCAACTATCTCGACGGCAGCCTGTTTGGGATCGGCCGGGGCGCCGGCAATTGCCCCCTCGAGCTGCTGATGTCTTTCCTCAAGAACCCCAAGTTCGACCCGCGGCCCCTCTACGACGTCGTCCACGATCAGCTCCTGCCGCTGCGCCGCAAGATAGAATGGGGATACCACGTCCCATACCTCATCACCGGTGTGCTCAATGAACACCCCCGCAGCGCGATGAAGTACATGGACGACCCTGAGGACAAGCGATCCAGCATCGTCGAATTCTACAACGCCATCGCCGACGGCACGATTCTGGACTGATCCAGAATCGGCACGCGGCAGTGCTCGATCCGTCCGCAGGAATAGGGGCAGGAAGCCCTTGGCGGTTACAGCCTTCGCTCCGCCGAACAATCCAAGCTCTGCCATTGAGCAAACTGAAATGATGAAGCGTCTCAAATGATCAGGAACCAGGCGGCACCCGCATGCGCAGCATCGCCGTTTCCACTTGAACCTTCCCGCCGGGCTGATACAATAGTAGCCGTTCGGCCGGCCTCGACATACGCGAACGGAGTTCGTTTGGCGAGTTTGGCATAGCACCGGCGCCTGAGCCGGGTGTGCCCGCCTCGTAGATTTGTACTTGGAGATTTGAGGAAACATCTGATGAAACCGATTGCCATTCAGTTGTACACGGTTCGGGAAGCGTGCGCGAAAGACTTCATCGACACGCTCAAGAAGATCGCCGACATCGGCTACAAGGGCGTGGAATTTGCCGGGCTGCACGACCATTCCCCGCAGGAGATAGCCAAGGTTGTTGCCGATCTCGGAATGATGGTGGCAAGCTCCCACACGCAGCTTCCCACGAAGGAAAATGTGGCGGAGGTCGTTGACGAGCAGAAAACGCTGGGCAACAAGCGGATCGTCACCGGAATGGGCCCCGACCAGTTCAAGACGCTCGACGACTGCAAGCGCGCGGCGGAAGCTTTCAACGCGGGCGCCGAGCTTGTCAAGTCGGAAGGAATGGAAGTCGGCTACCACAACCATTGGTGGGAGTTCGAAAAGATCGACGGCAAGATTCCGCACGAGGTAATGTTCTCGCACACTGCCGACAACGTGTTCGCGCAGCTCGACGTCTACTGGGTGGCCACCGGCGGCTGCGATCCCGTCGAGATCGTCGGCAAGATGAAAAGCCGCGTGCCGCTGCTGCACGTCAAGGACGGCCCGCTCGTCAAGGGCGAGCCGCACACCGCCGTCGGCTCGGGCGTGATGGACATGCACGCCATCATCGGCGCAGCCGATCCCAACGTGCTCGACTGGCTGATCGTTGAGCTGGATAGCTGCGCGACGGACATGATGGATGCCGCGAAAGAAAGCTACCGCTACCTCACCACTGAGGGTCTGGCTGCAGGCAACAAGTAGTAAACCTCCATACCAGGCCGCGAACCTCCTGCATCGAAGTTTGTGCGGAGGTTCGCGGTCTTTCCTCAAATTGTAGGGGCGGGCATCTGTTGCCCGCTCGACGCAGAATTTCAGGAGTTCAAAGGCAATGGCTGCCCTCGTCACGCGCCCGCTCAACGATTGGGAAAACCACAAACTCCCCCACCGCAACCGCCTGCAACCGCGGGCATATTTCACACCGTTCCACAGCGTTCAGGCTGCGCTTTCGGCCGAGCGCGGCGCGTCGGAATGGTTCCGCCTGCTCAACGGCACCTGGAAATTCCACCACGCACCCAGCGTGGCCGAGGCGCCCGAGCAGTTCTTCGACGAAGAATGCGACGTGAGCGGATGGGACGACATCCACGTGCCGTGGAGCTGGCAGTGCCAGGGCTATGATTACCCCCACTACACGAACTGCCCGTTCCCATTCCCCACCGATCCGCCGCGCGTTCCAACCGAGAACCCCACCGGATCCTACCGCCGGGAATTTTTCGTCCCGAAAAACTGGACCGACCGCCAGGTGGTTCTGCATTTCGAGGGGGTGGACTCGGCGTTTTACGTGTGGGTGAACGGCCGCGAGGTCGGCTTCAGCAAGGGCAGCCGAATACCTGCGGAGTTCGACATCTCGCAGTTCATCCGCCCCGGTGCGAATACGCTGGCCGTGCGCGTGATGCGCTGGTCCGACGGCAGCTACCTCGAGGCCCAGGATATGTGGTGGCTCAGCGGCATTTTCCGCGACGTCTACCTAGTCGCCTTCCCGAAGGTGAGCCTGTTTGATTTCGCAGTGCAGACCGATCTCGACGCCGATTACCGCGACTCGGTGCTGAGGGTGAAGGCGCTGCTGAACAACACGATGCCGGCCGACGCGCCGGGCTGCAAGCTTTCGGCCCAACTGCTGGACGCTCAGGGCAAGGCCGTTGCCGCCGAGGGGCTGGCGAAGTCGGCGGACGTGCCCGCGAACTCGCAGGTGCAGGTCGAATTGGCTGCGAGCATCAGCAACCCGCATAAGTGGAACGCCGAGCAGCCATACCTGTACACGCTGGTGCTGACTCTGGCAGACGCAGACGGTAACGTGGTCGAAGTCGCCTCAACGAAGGTGGGCTTCCGCAAGGTTGAGCTGACGGATAGCAACTTCCTCGTCAACGGCAAGGCCATAATGCTGAAGGGCGCCAATCGGCACGACCATCATCCCGACACGGGCAAGGCGGTTTCGCTCGATGCCATGCTCGAGGACGTGCTGCTGATGAAACAGCACAACCTCAACGCAGTGCGGACATCGCACTATCCCAACGACGCCCGCTTCCTCGACCTGTGCGACGAGCATGGGCTGTATGTCATCGACGAGTGCGACGTCGAAACGCACGGATTCGCGCTCGTAGGCGACATAAGCCGCGTGAGCAATGACCCCGAGTGGGAAACGGTATACGTCGACCGGATGCAACGCATGGTGCAGCGCGACAAGAACCACCCCTGCGTCATCATGTGGTCGCTCGGCAACGAGGCCGGCTTCGGCTGCAACCACGAAACGATGGCGGCCTACGGCCGAAAGGTCGACCCGACGCGCCTTATACATTATGAGGCCGATCGCTTACTGAAAACCGCCGACGTCCTCAGCGTCATGTATCCCACGCTCGAGTACGTGACGCAGGTGGGCGAAGGCACAAACAACCCCCCGCACGAGCCGCAGAACGACGAGGAGAAGGCCCTGGCCGTCAAGCTCTCACGCGCGCCGTTCATCTGCTGCGAATACGCCCACGCAATGGGCAACGGACCCGGCAACCTCAAGGAATACTGGGAGCTGTTCTACAAGTACGATAGAATCCAAGGCGGCTGCGTGTGGGACTGGATCGACCAGGGGCTGCGCAAGTGGACGCCCGACGGCGAGGACTATTTTGCATACGGCGGCGATTTTGGAGACGAACCCAACGATGCGCAGTTCCTCATCAACGGCCTGATATTCCCCGACCGAACGCCATCGCCCGGCCTGATCGAATACAAGAAAGTGCTCGAGCCGGTGCAGACCGAAGCGATCGACCTCGCACGGGGCAAGCTGCGGCTGATCAACCGCTACGACTTCGCGGACCTCAGCGGCCTGCGCTGCTCGTGGAGCGTGGAAGCCGACGGCAAGGTCATCGAAAGCGGCGGCCTCGCCCTGCCCGGCGTGCCCGCCGGAAAGACCGGTGAGCTGACGGTGCCGTTTTCGATGCCCGCCGCGCCGATGCCGGGATCCGAGTATCATCTGAACGTCAGCTACACGCTCGCCGCCGACACCTCCTGGGCGCCCGCCGGCCACGAACTCGCCTGGGCGCAATTCCGCCTGCCCGTCGACGCGCCCGCTGCGCCTGCGGTGCACACAGCTTCCACACCCACCATTCGCTGCGGCAAGGTGTGCAACTCGATCGAAGTGTCGGGCGCGGATTTCGACCTCGTATTCGATACCGTCTACGGCAGGATCGCCTCCTGGCGGCACCATGGAATGCCCCTGCTGCAGGCAGGGCCGAGGCTCAATTTCTGGCGCGCGCCCACAGACAACGACGCGTGGTTCAAGAAGCCTTGGACCGACGCCGGCCTGAACAATATGAAGCACCGGATCGACTCGGTGGAATGCGAATGCCTAGGCGATACCGCCGCGCGGATAACCGTTGCCACGCGGATCGCACCGCCTGTTTACGATCGTGCCTTCGTGTGCGAGCTTGTCTACACCGTCTTCGGCAGCGGCGACGTGATCGTGCAGGTGCAGGGCGTCCCCCAGGGCGAATGGCCGGAAAACATCCCGCGTATCGGCCTGCAGATGGCGCTCGCACCGGAACTTGAAAACGTGAGCTGGTACGGGCGCGGCCCGGGCGAGAGCTACGTCGACATCCGCGAGGCGGCGCGCGTCGGGCTGTATTCCTGCACGGTCGACGACCTCTACACGCCATACGTCTTCCCGCAGGAAAACGGCAACCGCACCGACGTCCGCTGGGCGGCGTTCGCGAATATCCGCGGGATGGGCCTGATGGCGCAGGGCGATCCCCTCCTGAATTTCAGCGCACACTGGTTCACCACGCAAGACTTCGACCAGGCGCGGCATACGTGCGAGCTTGAGCCGCGCGACTGGATTACGCTCAACCTCGACCACGCACATCACGGCATAGGCAGCGGAAGCTGCGGCCCGGCCACACTCGAGAAATATTGGCTGAGGCCCGAGGAATTCAGCTTCCGCATGCGGCTCAAGCCTTTCTCCGTCGATGCTGTATCGCCCGAGGCGCTCGGCAGGCAGGCCATCGAAATGCCGTAACAGGAATGGGGTCATACGATGCCCAACGCACACAAATGGCGACCGATACTGCTGATTGCGGCCGCAGCCGCTGCATTGCTGATATCGATGCTCGGCCCGCGAACGGTCGAGCAGCGGCCGAGCCGCCCCACGCTGGATGAGAGGAAGAAAACAGTTGCCGCCGCAAGCCAGCTCAACATCGCTGCCGCACAGTTGCTGCGAAGCGCGCCGCAGGACCTCCGCCCCGCGCTCTTCAGCACTATCGCTGCCATAAACGCCCAGATCGCCGAACTGCTCGAGTCGGTGCCGAGAAGGAACGCACCCGAGCCGGACGAAATCCTGCGGATACTGCAGCAGGCCAAGGCCGATCTCGCCGCCCTGCAGCAGAGCAACGATCCGCTTGCCGGCCGCACCGGCGAGATCATCCGCGGCTACGAATCAAGCATCGGCGGCCTCCAGGGCTACACGATGAACATCCCCGCCGACTACCGCCCCGGCAAGCCCATGCCCGTGGCCGTCGCACTGCACGGATTCGGCTCAGCCCAACGCTGGATTCTGCCTTCCGCAACCGAATACCCCGGAATGATAACGGTGGCACCGCGAGCGTTCGGGCAGACCGACTTCAAGTTCATCGGCGAACAGGACGTGCTCGACGTGCTCGACGACGTCCGGCGGCACTACGCCATCGACGAAGACCGCATCTACCTGCTGGGCGGCTCGATGGGCGGCACCGGCTGCTGGGCGCTCGCCATGCATTACCCCGACGTGTTCGCAGGCATCGCCCCCGTAATGGGCCACGCCGACTTCCGCGTGTGGGCGAAGCAGGATCCGCCCATCCCCGAGGGCGAAATCGGCCGGCTCGTCCATTTCGTCAGAGCCGCCGCATCCCCCACCTTCCTCGGCGCAAACCTCGCCAACATGCCGATCTACTGCCTCCACGGCAGCGACGACACAGTAGTCCCCGTCGAAAGCTCGCGGTGGATGCTCGATGCAGTGCGAGCCGCCGGCAACAGCAACATCGTGTATTGGGAATTCCCCGGCTTCACCCACGGGCGATTCCCGACGGCCTTCACGCGCGAACGCATCCACTGGCTCGCCCGTCATCAGCGCGTGCGCGAACCCCAGCGAGTGATCTACACGACGGCATCGATGCGGCATGCCGGCGCCTGGTGGATCACGATTGAAGAACGGCCCCTGCAGGCGGAATTTTCGAAGGTGGACGCCTCCATCGATCAGGCGCGCATCCGCGTTTCCACCAGCAACGTCGCACGCTTCCGCATCGACACGCCGCAGCGCCTCCGCGGGGCCGAGGAAATCACCGTGACCATCGACGGCAGCATCGCCTACAAGGGAAGCCCCGAGCCGCAGCTTGTGTTCGCGTCCGATCCCGAGGGCTGGCAGCGGACGCTCGACAAGCCCGGCGGGCTTACCAAGCGGCCGGGGATGTCAGGCCCGATCGAAGACGCCTTCATGTCACGCTTCATGATCGTGCACGGCACCGGCCACGAGCAAACGTCCGGCGCCCTCGCCAACCTCGTCATGCGATGGAAGCAGCAGATCGACTTCCCCGTCAAGCCCGCCGACGCCGTGACCGACGACGACATCGCCGCATACAACCTGATCGTCATCGGCTCGCCCGAGTCGAACAAGCTGATGGCCCGCATCATGCCCGACCTGCCGGTGCGCCTGGAAGGCTCCAGCATCACGTGCGGCGACCGAACGTGGAGCGGCCCCGACCTCGGCCTCAAGCTGTGCTATCCTAACCCGCTCAACCCCGAGCGCTACGTCGTGGTGATCGCATCGACCGGCTACACCGGCATGCTGGGCATAAACAGCCGCTTCGGCAACTGGTTCAGGTGGATCGTCCACCGCAATCGCGACTGGTTCGACTATGCCGTTTTCGACGACCGCACATTCGGCCCCGAAACATTCATCGAGGTCGGATTCTTCGATTCGCACTGGAAGCTGAGCGACTCGAACCGATGGAATCGCCCCGACGACTACGATGACGCAGATGAGGGCGGGCCTCTGTCGCCCGCCCGCGCCGACTCTGGTAGGCCTCTGTTGCCCGCCCGCGCCGAAGGTACCGGTGATGGCGATTCGCCGTCGCCCGCCCGCGACGAATCTGGTAGGGGCGGGCCTCTGTCGCCCGCCCGTCTGGAACGGCCGCGGCGCGTCGTGCCGTCGATTCCCTCCATAGACGACGCACCTGACACCTTCAGCCTCAGCAGCCTGCGGCCCGCGCAATACCTCATTCAGAAGGGATTCATCGGATTCGACCAGACCCCGGACGGCCGCCCGCTTATTGACAGCGACGGCAACGAATGCACCGGCCTGATGATGCTCGCGCCGGCCTCGATAACATATGCGTTGAACGGCGCCGCCGGGGAATTGACCTTCACGCCCTGCGTGCCGCCGAATCCTCCCGCCAAAGTCGGGGCCGGTCCGTCCCCCGCCGGTGCAGGGGCGGAAGAAGAATCAGACAGGATTCACACGATTGACAGGATGAGTGAAGGCCGGCCCGCTGGGATCGCGGGCGTCTCGCCCGCATCCTCAGATGCTCGCAGCGTCGAGTCTGCGCCCGATGCAGGGGCGGATTCTCCCGCCAAGCCAGGCACGGCTGGCCCGGCCGATGTAGGGGCGGGTCTCTGTGCCCGCCCGGATATGGCGGCGGCGGGCCGCCCCATCAAGCAGGGAATCTCCGGGCTGTTCTTCGTCATCACCACCGAACAGGGCAGAATCTACGAGTCCCCTCCCCTGCTGTCAGGCGTCGCATCCCGGCAGGTGACCGTTCCGCTGCACGGCTCCCAGCGCATGACGCTGCACCTCGAGCGTGCCGGTGGCCGCCAATGGCAATTCATCAACGGAGCCTGGCTCAACGCCACCATCACAAAGACCGCCGCAACGCCGGACAGACCGTAACGGACCGATGCTTGGATGCGGCTCCTTGTGCACGCCGATGCAGAGATGCGGCTCTTTGTGCACGCCGATGCAGGGGATGGCGTAGAAGTGACGACCCAATTTCAGCCCACCGTTGACCCAATTCTTAGCACAGCGAAGACAGAGATAATCTTGAAAAAACGTATATGATTCCGTCCCGCCGCTGTAAAGTGGCTTTCTTGCTGCGCAATCACGTCGAGGTTGTTCTTTTTTGCTTGACATCGTTACTATTTCGTGATACATTACCCTTGGTGGCAGTTGGGCAAGGCGTGGAAATACTGATTGCTACAACGGCGGCTGATCAAATCCCCCCGATTCGTGGCTCCGATTTTTGAGCAAGGAGGCCCTAGCCCAACTTCCGCAGTTTGGCGTTTCCCGTCTCGGCCTCTGTAATAAGATGTAAGGTCGGCGAGCGTAACTCCTTTGCCATCGGTTCGCCCGGGCACAA
>Ga0307379_10008739_pt1 | contig 13613 bp, 9 predicted proteins | sample UN2MG_FD_202237 | JGI IMG/M metagenome (GOLD analysis project Ga0307379, IMG submission 202237) | Soil microbial communities from Risofladan, Vaasa, Finland - UN-2 | ecosystem: Environmental > Terrestrial > Soil > Coastal area > Acid sulfate soil | place: Finland: Risofladan, Vaasa | collected...
TCCTGTAGATAAAAAACAAGTGGATAAAACAGGTAGTATTGTAGTATGGGAAAGACCTGTAAAAAATCCTGAATTTAGTGCTTACTATGCATCCATTGACCCTGTTTCAGAAGGAAAAACAACTACATCTGATTCATTGTGTAGTATATTTGTATATAAAAATGCTACTGAAGTAACTAGAACTACAGCATCTGGTGATGTTGAACAGTTTTTAGAAAAGGATAAAATTGTTGCATCTTGGTGTGGTAGATTTGATGATATTAATAAAACTCATGAAAGATTAGAATTAATTATAGAATGGTATAATGCCTGGACTATAGTTGAGAATAACATATCTTTGTTTATACAACATATGATTTCCAGAAAGAAGCAAAGATACTTAGTACCTAAACAACAAATATTATTTTTAAAAGATCTTGGTTCAAACAATACTGTATACCAAGAGTATGGATGGAAGAATACAGGTACATTATTTAAGAGTCATTTAATTTCATATGCAATAGAATTTATAAGAGAAATAATAAATGAAGAAACAGATATAAACGGTGTTGTAGTAAGTCAAACGTTGGGTGTAGAAAGAATCCCTGATGGAATGCTTATTAAAGAAATGTTGGCATATTATCCAGGATTAAACGTGGACAGGTTGGTAGCATTTGGCGCATTAATTGCATTTGTTAAAATACAACAATCAAATAGAGGATATACAAAAAGACAAGAATCAGAAGAAGATTCTTTGGTAAAGTCAAATAATTTTAGTAAATTAAAGTATAGTCCTTTTAAAAATATTGGACAAACTAAAACAGCAAATAATAGTAGTAATAGACCTATTAGAAGTGGATTTAAAAATTATAAATAGATTAACTAAATATATTTAGAATGAAAGTACTTAATGCAATGCAATTGAAAAATGGAGCTACAGCTAAAGATATATCTACTTTTTCTAATTTAACTCAACCTATACAGTTCTTACCTGCTTCGGAAAAAACTGATGATTGGGCGGCATGGAATTTAGATTGGCTTGAATTAAAAGGTGTAGAATTTTTACGTGTTAATGCTAGAAGACTTTTAAAGAATTATAAATTAGCTAAAGGTATTATTGATAAATCAGATTATATAGTAGAACCAGATAATGAGTATAAAGATATGATGGATGTTTTAACTAAAGAGAATGACTCTGCGTTAGAACTTAAATTTTATCCAATTGTTCCAAATGTAATAAATGTTTTAGGAGGAGAATTTTCTAAAAGATATAATAAAGTTCAGTTTAGAGCTGTTGATGACAAATCATATAATGAAATGTTGGAGCAAAAAAAAATTCAGATTGAGGAATCATTATTAGCTGATGCTGAAAAAAACCTTATACAAACAATGATTGAAATGGGCATGGACCCAGCATCTGAGGAAGCTAAACAGCAATTATCACCAGAATCATTAAAATCCCTTCCAGAGATAGAAGATTTTTTTAGTAAGTCTTATAGAAGCATGGTAGAAGAATGGGCATCTCATCAACATAATATTGATGAAGAAAGATTTAAAATGCAAGAACTAGAAGAAAGAGCATTTAAAGATATGCTTATTTCAGATAGAGAGTTTTGGCATTTTCGTATGTTAGAAGATGATTATGATGTAGAGTTGTGGAATCCTGTTTTGACATTTTATCAAAAATCCCCAGATCAAAGATATATTTCAGATTCTGCGTATGTAGGAAAGATTGATTTAATGACTGTATCAGATGTCGTAGATAAATATGGATATCTTATGACAGAGAAACAATTAACTTCTTTACAAAAAATATATCCTATACGTTCTGCACAATATCAAGTTAATGGTTATCAAAATGACGGTTCTTATTATGATGCTACCAAATCTCATGATTGGAATACTAATATGCCAGGCTTAGCATATAGACAATATGTAAGTAATTATATAAGTGATCCTATAAAAGGTGGTGATATTGTTTCACAAATACTTTCTCAAAGTGAGGACATTGATGGATTTGGTGATAGTAATCTAATGCGAGTATCTACAATTTATTGGAAGACACAAAGAAAGGTTGGACATTTAACTAAAATTGAATTTGATGGTGAAGTTACTCAAGAAATAATTGATGAAACATATAAATTAACTGAAAAACCGGTTTATGATACTTCTATTTTCAAAAACAAAAGTAAAGAAACATTATTACAAGGTGAGCATATAGATTGGATTTGGATTAATGAAGTTTGGGGAGGAGTAAAAATTGGACCAAATGTTCCAGCTATGTGGAGAACAACAGTAGATGATAATGTGAATCCTATATATTTAGGAGTTAATAGAACTAAACCTGGAAGATTACCATTTCAGTTTAAAGGAAACAATTCTTTATACGGATGCAAATTACCTGTAGAAGGTAGAGTATTCTCTGATAGAAATACAAGATCCACATCTTTAGTTGACTTAATGAAAGCATATCAAGTAGGATATAACATGGTTAATAATCAAATTGCTGATATATTAATTGATGAATTAGGTACAGTGATTATGTTTGATCAAAACGCATTACCACGTCATTCAATGGGTGAAGATTGGGGTAAGAATAATTATGCTAAAGCGTATGTAGCTATGAAGGATTTTCAAATGCTTCCTCTTGATACTTCAATTACTAATACAGAAAATGCTGTAAACTTTCAACACTATCAGACTCTAAACATGGAACAAACTAATAGATTGATGAGTAGAATACAATTAGCTAATTATTTTAAACAACAATGTTTTGATGCAATAGGTATTAATCCTCAAAGGTTAGGTGGTCCTGTATCAGCTCAAACAGCTACAGGAGTTGTTAATGCAATGCAGCAATCATATGCACAAACAGAAATTTATTTTGTACAACACTCAGATCATTTGATGCCTAGAGTTCATCAGATGAGAACTGACTTAGCACAATATTATAATAGTAAAAATCCAAGTATTAGGTTATCCTATATTACGACAGAAGCAGATAAAGTTAACTTTATAATAAATGGTACGGATTTATTACTTAGAGATTTTAATGTATTTGCAACTACTAAAACTAATCATAGACAAGTACTTGAGCAATTAAAACAAATGGCTTTAACTAATAATACAACAGGAGCATCAATTTATGAACTAGGTAATATTGTTAAAGCAGATTCTATTGCAGAAGTATCAGATATATTAAAAGATTCAGAAACAAGAATAGAAAAACAAAGAGCTCAACAAATGCAACAAGAACGTGAAATGCAAGAAAAACAACTTCAATCTAAAGCTGAAGAAGCACAAATGAAGTTACAAGCTGAGATGGAAGAAAATGAAAAGAATAGACAAAATGAAATAACCGTTGCAGAAATAAGAGCCGCTGGATTTGGTGCACAATCTGATATTAATCAAAATCAAGTATCTGACTATCAAGATGCTATGAAAGACATCAGAGAAAGTACTAGATATCAAGAACAGTCAAATTTAAAACGTGAAGAATTGAATAGCAAAAGTGTTATTGAAAGAGGAAGGTTAGATGTAGAAAAACAAAAAATTTCAGCAGATATAGCAATTTCACAAAATGAATTACAAATAGCAAGAGAAAATAAAAATAAGTATGATAACCCTAAGTCTAAAAAAAATAAAGATAAATAATTAGTGTTAGCTATATACTGCAAAAAACATTTTAATAAGTTCAAATTATATAAGTTTATTTTTTGTGATAATCAATAAACTTTATGTATATTGTATATATAAGTATTAAATATTAAAAAAAACCAATAAAATATGAATACAAAAGAAAACAACGTGAATAGTGATGTACAAACATTAGATATTAATTTAGATGAGATCTTTAATGGAACTCCAGGAGCTGACGGAGTTACATTACCTAATGAAAAATCTAATAAAAAAAATATCTTATCAGGAATAAACAAAAAAGCAGATTTTTCATTTGCTGATCCAGATGTTGATGATGCTGATGATTTATCAAAAAAAGAAACTGTTAGTAATGATGATAAATCTGAAACTGAAGATTTTAAAATGACTAAAGAGGAAACTAATAGTATTATGGACTCTTTAACAGATGAAGATGAAGATGAAGATGAAATAAAAGAAACAAGAGGAAGAAAACCAATTTCTGGAATTTCAGATGTATTTTCAAAAATGATTAAAGAAGATAAATTAGTACCATTTGATGATGAAAAATCTTTAGATGAATATACAGCAAAAGACTGGGAAGAATTAATTGAAGCTAACTTAGAAGAAAAAGGTAATCAAGTAAGACGTGAAACTCCAAAACAATTTTTTGCAAGTTTACCTGAAGAACTTCAAATTGCTGCTAGATATGTAGCAGATGGAGGACAAGATTTAAAAGGTTTATTTTCAACTTTATCACAAGTAGAAGAAACTAGATCTTTAGATGTTAAAAAAGAACAAGACCAAGAAATAATTATTAGAGAATATTTATTTGCAACTGGTTATGGCACATCTGATGAAATTGCTGAAGAAATTGAAATTTGGAAAGACTTAGGAAAATTAGAAACTCAAGCTTTAAAGTTTAAACCAAAATTAGATAAAATGTCAGAATCTGTTGTTGCAAAAAAACTTGAAGAGCAACAACTCAAAAGAAAACAACAAGAATATGCATCTAAAACATACATGTCTAATGTATATGAAACACTTAAAGATGGTAATTTAGGAGATATTAGAATAGATAAAAGAACACAAGCAATGTTGTATAACGGGTTAGTACAACCAAGTTATCCATCAGTAAGTGGAAGAAATACTAATTTATTAGGACATCTTTTGGAAAAGTATCAATTTGTAGAACCAAATTATGCATTAATATCAGAAGCATTATGGTTGCTACAAGATCCTGAAGGATACAAAGCAAAAATAATGGATAAAGGAGCTCAAAAAAGTATTGAACAAACTGTAAGAAAACTTAAAACGGAACAATCTAATTCAGGTGGAACCAATTCTTTAGGTGTTCAAGATAAAGATGATACAAACACAAAACCAATTGGTAAGAAATTACCTAGAACCAATAACATATTCAAACGGATTTAATAATCAAAAATAGATAACAATCAAAAACAAGTAATAACAATTAAAACAATCAAAATTATGGCAACTCCAGTATTAAACAATGGAATTTTCCTAAGAGATACAAGCTACAAAGCTAGTTCTCATGTTGATTCTTACCACCTTACCCAAATGCTCGGCAATGCTGAACCTATGGATATGGGACCAGTTGATCTTTGGGCTATGACCCAAAAGGTAGAAATGCCTTTGTATCAAATGGCTTCTTTTGGAGGAAAGAATACTATCATGGTGGACAATGCACGTGGTGAGTATAAATGGCAAACTCCTGTTGCTCAAGATCTTCCCTACATTGTAGCAGATATTGAGGCAGCAAACGAAAAAAAAGGTATTGATGGTACTACCTTTAAAATTAAAATTTCCAAAAGAACTTTTGGTCACGGTGATATTATCACTTATGACAAATATAATGGATTAGAACTTTACATCACAGCTGATGATATTATCCCTGCTGGTGACGGTTTTATCTATACTGTTCAATTGGTAAACAACAACAATGCAGCTGTTTTGGATAACAAGTATTTAACTAAAGGTACAAAGTTTTTCAGAAAAGGTTCTGCAAGAGGTGAGTATGGAGAAAGATTCTCTGACATTGAAACTGGTTCTGGTTTCCGTGAATTCTACAACTTTGTAGGAGGAGCTGAAGCACATGTACATTATTCTATTTCTAGCCGTGCTGATCTTATGATCAAAGGTGGTTTGAATGCTGATGGTACTGTACCAGTAACTGAAATTTGGAGAAACTTTAACACAGATTCCAACAATCCTTCCGTTCCTTCTATTGAAGGTCTGATTGCTAATATGGGTAAAGCTGGTGCAAGAGAAGCATTTGAAAATGGTACTCTTACTAGAACTTTCATTACAAATATGGAAGCAGCTCACCTTAGTAAAATTGCTACAGACATTGAAACTTATCTTATGTGGGGTAAAGGTGGTAGAGTAAAACAAGATGGACCAGATGATATTAGATTATCTGTTGGTTTATGGTCTCAGTTGGATAACTCATTTAAAAGAGTTTACAACAAGTCTTCTTTCACACTTGATATGTTTAAATCTGAACTTTACAATTTCTATCAAGGTAAAGTTGAATTTAAAGGACCAGATCCACAAAGATCATTGGTTGTACAAACAGGTATTGCTGGTATGCAATTGATTAACAAAGCTATTGCTGATGAAGTATATGGTTCTGGTTTAGTTCAAAATGCTACTGATATTGGAGCTGTTAAAGGTTCTGGAATGGATTTAGATTATGGATTTGCTTACACTTCATTTACTATTCCTTTCTTAGCTAATGTTAAGTTTGTACTTAACCCTGCTTTTGATAACTTAAACACTAATGATATTGAGAATCCATTAATTGATGGAAGACCTTTAAGTTCATTTAGCTTTATTATCTTTGATGTTACTGATGAAGGAAATGATAACATTCATTTGTTAAAACTTTCATGGGATAATCAATTAAAATGGTTCTACCAAAATGGTACTATGGACTACATGGGAAGAACTCAAGGGTTTGCATCTACTGGAAACTTTAATGGTTACCGTGTAATGATGTCACAAACAATGCCTGCTATTTGGGTTAAAGATCCAACTAAAGTTCTTAAAATTGTAATGAGAAACCCAATTACTGGCGGATCATTCTAATTAATAATATTTAAAAAAGGGGAGGTGGATTAAACTTCCTCCCCTTTTCTAATTTAATAAAATAATGTCAAAAAACTTTAGCATAATTAAATATTATGCTTTAGAAATATTAATAATAATTGTACATAATTATGTACTTTTGACTATCAAATAATTATTAATTAAACAAACCAAAAAAAAATGAACGATTACACAATTGTAGAAAAGTATCAACAGAATAAAGATCAAACCGTTGCCATTAAACCCTTCTTTAATCCTACTAAAGAAAATATGGGTTTAGAACAATACGGTTTGTCACTTCATGATGGAGTATTTCATGAGGAATCATTAGCATGTTTAGAAATGAATGGGGTTAAACGTTATGTTACAGGATTAAATGAATTTTCTCCTGAAGTAAAAAAGTTACCTAAAGCAGAAAGAGAAATAAAAATAAAAGAAATTAGAAAAGTTGTTTCTCAATTAGAAGCTGAATTAGCTGCAAATGTAGTTGATCCAGAAGATAAAGAGTTTTGGAATAAACTTACAATAATGAAACCCGATAATTCTAAATTCTGGGATAAAATTAGTTTAAGATGTGGAAATGAACCTGTATTTTTAGATCCAAATAAAGATCCGTATGACTTAATTAAATTACATGCTATTAATGCAGGAGGTTTTTCTATTGTTGCAAAGTCATTGAGAGAGGCAAAAGAAATGCATAATTCTCCAAAATTTTATTTAGATACTGCAGAAGAATCATTAAACACTAGAACAGAACTTAGCAAATTAAAAAATAAAGCACTAGTTGAACTACAAAAAATGTATGATTCAAATATTTCAAAATTAATGTATGTTGCTAAAATTTGTGATGTTGATAGTGTACAATATGTAAAAAATACTCCTAATGATATATTATATGAAAATATGGATACATATATTAATGGTTTTGGTACAGAATCCTCAAAGAAAAGAGCGGCTACTCAGTTTTTAGATGTTTCTGGTCTTACAATGGAAGAATTAAAAATAAGAGCATTAATTAAAGATGCACTTTACTATAGATTTATTACAACAAAAGCTGGAGGTTGGATAGAACCAATAGACAGTGGTGTTAGACTTGGTAAAAATCCAGCTGAATGTTTAGAGTTTTTAAAACAACCTGAGAATGAAGAATCATTAATGTCACTTTTAAATAAAGTTGAGCCATATTGGAATTCTTAAAATATTAAAAAATGAATAACAATACTTTATTACTTAAACTAAAACAAAGACTTAATAAACTTGATAGTCAAGATTTTGACAATATAGAATGTTGGCAATTTGTTGAAGCTTTTAATAAAGTTCAATTAGAATGGTGTAGAAGAACTTTACACGGTGGAAATATTTATAAAGAAGGAGATGAATTATCTAAAAGAAGAATAGATGATTTACAACCTTTATTAAGAGAGTTATCTTTAACTGGAACTATTACAGAAACATATTTTGAATCAAATAATTTTCCTGTAAATACATATTTAGAATATAAAAAAGTTAGTACTGATGCTATTTCAGAATGTTGTAAAGATCCTAGATCTATGACTGTATACTTATCTGAGGTTGCTAATGTTTCATTATTACTTAGAGATCCTTTAAAAAATCCTGATTTTGATTGGGGTGAAACATTTTGTACAATACAGAATAATACAATAAGAATTTATAAAAATTCTAATTTTAGTATTGTTACTCCTGTTTTAACCTATTACAGAAAACCTGTATATATAGAAGTACAAAATTGTACTGATCCCTACACAGGAAATGTAAGTCCAGTAAATATAAATTGTGAATTTAAAGATGATGTAGTTGAACTTATGTTAGATGATACAGCATCTTTAATTGCTGGAGATATTGAAAATATATTTCAACAACAAAGAGGTCAAGCATCTGCTGAAAGAAATAATTAAAAAAAATAAAAAAATTAATAATAAATTTGATAAATTAAAAATATTTTCTTATATTGATAGTGTACAATAGTACAAAAAATATATATATAACTTAAAAAACAAAAAATTATGGCTTATTTTAACAATGCGTTTAACAAAACGTTTATTGCAGACAGCACGTTATTGACGGCTGGTACTGCTACAAGTAACCTAACTGGAGGGCAATTAGCATTAATAGATGGATCTACATGGGATTCTGTTGCATTACCTGGTGGTGCTGGTGTACCTGCTATTTCTCCAGCTAGTTTAGGATACTTAGCTCAAGGTTCTTTTTATACTAATGACAACATTGGAAACAATCCTGGTCATGGTGGATATAAAGAATCAGTAAAATCTAAAGGAATTAATCCTAAGTACATCACAAGACTTTGGAAAGCAAATTGTCTTACTGCTATGCAAGCAACTGCTTCATTAACATTAGGACCAGAATGCACTCCTTGTGGAACAACACAATTTATAAGACTTGATGTGAAAGGTTCTCCGGCATTACGTTTTTTAAATCACAATTCTTATGCAATTGGTGATTCAGGAAACCTTTGCTGTCATGACACAGAAGAGTTTGATCAAGAATATCTTGATCCAACATTAGTATTAGCTACTGCAGGTTCAATGGTATTAAGTAATCCATTAATTACTCCTTTTGTAGACTGTGGTAGTGTAAATGGTGTTTTGACTGGTGGAGAACCATTAGCTGCGGGTTCAGGTTATGTACCTGCTGATGATGTTGCAACTGAATGTGTTGATTGTACTGGATCTGGTGCTACAATTGATATTTTAACTGTTGGTACTGGTGGAGATATTCTTACTTATAGTATTAGTGCTATTGGTTCTGGATATGAAGTTGGTGATGTATTAACAATAACTGATGGTAGTCATGGTGATGCTACTTTAACTGTTACTGCTGTAACTGAAGGTTGTATTACAGTTACTATAACAGATGAAGATGGAATAGTATCACAAACTGTATATACTATTGAACAAGCACTAGGTAATGCTGTTTCAGGTAATTATGTACCTACTACACGTCCTAATCTTGCTTCGGCTATGGTAAGTGCAACTATTTATTTTGTAGGTGCATATGTTGATACTCAATTTGGAGATTGTTCTTTTGATACAAGAGATCATTTTAACAAAGAGCCTATAGTTATAATTCCTACTCTTCTTGATGAAACCGGAGATCCGTGTAATGATTGTGGAGTTGCTACTAGTACTCCTGGTCAAATGCAACAAACGCAAGGTGAAGAAGTAATGAGAGAATTAATTTTATCTGAAAGATACCGTCAGTCTCCTTTTAATCAAGGAAATTCTGATAGTTCTCGAATAAGAGAAATTGAAATGTCAGATAAAATATTATCTGCTGTTGACAGAACTGCTACTTATAAAGCATACTATATTCAACATACTGTACCAAGATTTAATAATCCAACTGGTGTATTTGATAATGATCAATATTTATATAAAATATATGTAAAATGTTCAGATACTGAAAAAGTAGCAGATATGGATAAATTAATGGATGGTTTAGTAGCATGGGCTGGTGACAATGGTAACAAACTTGTTGTTGAAACAGGAACATACTGGTAATAATTTATTATAGTAAATAGATAAAGACAGGAGAAATAAAAAACTCCTGTCTTTTTTTTTATATTGTATTTATTTTTTGTATATTATACATATAGATTATTATAAAAAATATGCAATGGCAAATAAACATATATTAAGTTTAGAAATACCTACAGTATCTAACTGCAATCTTTTATGTATTAAAGATACTAGTCAGTATTCTTCTGAACTTGCTGTTGATTGTGAAGAATTATTAATTACACTTCCAGGATTTACAGTACCGGTATTAATTAAAGTAACACAAGGTTTTGACATGTGTTTAACGGCATGTACACTTGCATTACAAACAATTGATTGTGGAACTAAACAACAAGAAATTCCTGATGGAATATATATTGTTAGGTACAGTGTATCTCCTAATTTAAAAGTTTATGTAGAATATAATCATTTAAGAATTACAAGTTTAATGACTAACTATTATAATGTTTTATGTGGGTTGAACATTCAAGCATGTCAACCGGAATATAAAAAACAAGAATTATTAAATGAAATGAATTTTATAAAAATTATGATAGATGCAGCTGTTTCAAATGCAGAATATTGTTCTTCATCTGCACAAGCAATGCAACTATATAACTATGCCAAAGAAAGATTAAATAAAATAAATTGTCAAACAGGAAACTGTTAAATAATAAGATAATAAATATATAAATTAATAAAAAGTTAAAATTATGAGCTGTGTACTTTGTAATAAAGGTTTTAGTTGTGGATGTCAGAAGATGGTTATTGATGGTGTAACTATTCATAAAACATGTCAAGCAGAATGGAAAAAAAGAAAACTTGCTACTAAACCAGTTTTTACATCAGAAAAAATAATTTCTAATTTAAATAGTGATTTAAGTTTAGAACCAGTAAATGAACAAGTTAAAGATTTAAAATAAAAAAATGCCAATTATACAAACATCTAATTCAGATTATCAAAAAGAACAATGTCTCATTGAAAGAATTGATGTTGAACAAAAATTTGCTAAACAAGTATATTCAGTCTTTAAAGAAAAAAAATTTGGTATAGCATCAGATTGTTATTTTGACTATGAATATGCAATAATCAACAAAGCAATTTCAGATTGGAAGTACAGTAATAAATCAAAAATGGTTATTTCTACTGATCAAACTGGAGTCTTTGTTGAACCTTTAGCATCAATTAATAAAGAAGCAAGTATTTCATGTCCGGTAACTCCAAGTAATATTTGTTCAGTAATAGATTTAAAAGAGTTATTAAATAATAGAGCTACATTTATATTTTCACAATTAACTCCATTATCAGTTTGGACTATTACACATAATTTAGGTGAATATCCATCAGTAACAATTGTAGATTTAAATAATAACGTTATTATTGGAGACATTACATATATTAATAATAATGTTGTATCAATAACTTTTTTAACTCCAGTTGTAGGATATGCATATTTAAATTAAAAAATAATAAAATAATAAAATAATAAATTAAAATAAGAAAACATGGCAATTAAATTTTTAAATGATATAGACTTAAACCGTAATGAATTACAGTTTGCAGCTATACACAATAACAATGGCAATCCTTCAGGTACTGCTGTAGTAGGACAGATGTCTTACAATACAGCGGATAATAAACTTTATGTATATAATGGAACATGGTCCGCACTAACAACTAGTGTCGATACAAACACAACTTATACTATGGCTACAGGTCCTGCAGGAGTTACAACAATTAGATTAACAGGTAGTGATTCTACTACTAATGATGTTACTCTAACTGGTGCAGGTACTACTACTATTACAAGAACTTCTGGTACAGAATTAACTATTTCATCAGCAGATCAATATAATGGTACGGTAACTTCTATTACATTAGCTGCTGGAACAGGAACTGGTACTGCTATAAGCAGTTTTGGAACATTTACATTTACTGGAGGTACTGGAATTACAACTTCAGTATCAGGAACTACTGTAACTATAGCTGCTACAAATACAAGTGCAGGAACAGTTACATCGGTAGCTGCTTTGACTTTAGGGACAACAGGAACTGATTTGAGTTCTTCAGTAGCTAATGGGGGAACTACCCCTGTAATTACTTTAAATGTACCTACAGCATCAGCTGTAAATAGAGGAGCATTATCAAGTACGGATTGGTCTACTTTTAATAACAAGCAGTCTGCATTAACTTTTAGTACTCCATTAGTAAACACAACGGGAACTGTATCTATTAATGCTGCCTCAACTAGTGTGAGTGGTTATTTAACTACCACAGATTGGAATACATTTAATAACAAACAAGCAACAGGAGTATCAGTGCTATTAGCTGGTAGTACAATGAATGGACTTCTTGTCCTTTCAGCAGATCCATCAGCAGCACTTGGTGCAGCAACAAAGCAGTATGTTGATAATGTTGCTCAGGGGCTTGATGTTAAAGGTAGTGTAGTGGTTGCAACTACTGCAAATATTTCACTTAGTGGTACTCAAACAATTGATGGTGTCGGTGTTGTTAATGGTGATCGTGTTCTTGTTAAGAATCAAACTACTGCTTCTCAGAACGGTATTTACCGAGTTACTTCTGGGGGGGCATGGACACGTGCAGTTGATATGGATACTTGGGCAGAAGTACCTGGTGCGTTTACATTTATAGAAAAGGGAACTGCATACACTGACACTGGTTGGGTATGTACATCAAATTCAGGTGGTACAATTGGTACAACTGCTATAACATTTACTCAATTTTCTGGTGCTGGTGCTGGTGTTACTCAGGGTACAGGTATAACTATTACTGCTGGTGTTATTTCAACAAATGTTGCACAAACACATGTTACAAGTTTAGGAACATTATCAGGATTAACAGTAACTGCTCCAATAGCAGGAAGTGTAACAGGAAATGCCGCTACAGTAACTACCAATGCTGACTTAGATGGTGTAGTTACAAGTGTGGGCAATACTACTGCTATAGCAAATGGGGTAATTACCAACGCAATGTTGGCTAATAATCAACTCACAGTTGGTACAACAGCAATTCATTTAGGTGCAACTTCAACTACACTAGCTGGTTTAACAAGTGTTACATCAACTGGATTTACTGGGGCTTTAACTGGGAATGCTTCTACAGCTACTAGCATTGCAGGTGGTTCTGCAGGAACAATTCCTTATCAAACAGGTGCTGGTGCAACTAGTTTTACAGCTTTAGGTACAGCAGGAGTAGTTGCATCTGGTTTAACAACAACTCCAGAATCTGTATTAACTACTAATGGTGCTTCTGCTCCTTCATGGAAAAAAAGAACTTATGCAGTTACGCTTACTGGTTCAGCAGCTTCTGAAACTATAACACACGGTTTG
>Ga0307379_10008741_pt1 | contig 13611 bp, 11 predicted proteins | sample UN2MG_FD_202237 | JGI IMG/M metagenome (GOLD analysis project Ga0307379, IMG submission 202237) | Soil microbial communities from Risofladan, Vaasa, Finland - UN-2 | ecosystem: Environmental > Terrestrial > Soil > Coastal area > Acid sulfate soil | place: Finland: Risofladan, Vaasa | collected...
GAAAAAACTGAAAGCCTTGCGGGATGAAATCTCCTGAACAGCTCGATCCGGGTAAACAAAGCGAGGGAGTATGAGAAGACGGGCTTTTTTAAGTCAAATTTCTCTTGCCTCAGCCGGTGCTCTCGTTCCGCTTCTGGCGGATAAGCAAGATTCGCATGCGGCTTATTTAAAGCATTTCAACCTGGGAATAATCTCCGATGAAGTGCACGAGGATCTAGATACAGCATTCGAGTTTATCAGCCAGTTCGGCCTGAATTGGGTGGAGATCAGAGATGTCTGGGGAAAGTATGTGACTGATCTGGATGAGGCTTCAGTCAGCCGGCTGAAAAATCTCCTGAAAGTCCACGGCCTCAGGGTCTCAGTAGTGGATACCGCCCTTTTCAAGACCACTCTGCCGGGAACTCATCCCAGCTTTGGACAACAAGACTCTTATCCTTACAGCGAGCAATTCGATCTCTTGAAAAGGGCAGTGGATAAGGCGCTGGCCTTGGGCGCGCCTTACCTGAGGATTTTCGATTTCTGGCGCTGCCGCGAGCAGAAATCCATTATGGACCACGTATGCGAGCACCTTCTGCGGGCTATCGAGATTGCCCGGCCCGCCGGAGTGCGGCTGCTTTTAGAAAACGAGCCTTCATGTCACACAGCCACCGGCGCTGAAATGGCTCTCCTGGCCCGGCGCATCGTCCATCCCTATCTGGGTTTTATCTGGGATCCACTGAACTGTCTCGTCGCCGGGGCCAAACCCTATCCCACAGAGTATGGGAAGTGTGACAAGGCCCGTATCTTCCACGTGCATATCAAGGATGCGGCAGTGGATGCCTCGACCGGCAAATACAAGGGCGTGCGGGTCGGAAGCGGCGAGGTGGACTGGATCGGGCAGTTCGGCGCCATGCTGAAAGACGGTTTTCGCGGGACCCTGAGCCTCGAGACCCACTATAACGGTCCGGACGGCACCCGCTACTCGGCAAGCCTCGAATCGATCGTCTCTATATTCGAGCTGATTAAAAAGGCCTGAAGAAAACCCCTGTCCCGCCTATGTCAGGGAGTATTTTATACCTTAGAGGCTGCTTAGTCGGCGTTGGCATCTGTCTCCCACAACCCGAACACATTGTTTTCTGTATCCTCAATCAGCGCGAAATAGCCCAGGCCCGGCACAGCCCTTTTCTCAACCACCACTTTGCCTCCCAAAGATACCGCTCTTTCCAGATAGCCGCTCACTGATTCCACCTCGACATAACTCATCCATCCCTGCTGTGAGCCATGGCGGCCCTCCAGGCCCCCCTGAATACCCTCCGGCGTTTTTATCGTCCGGTAAGGGGTGCTCCCCAAAGTCATTTCATAGAAAGTCCAGCCGAAAAGCTGGTGATAGAACTTTTCCGCCCGGTCCAAAACATCCGCCGGGATCTCGAAATAGCAGATTTGGTTCAATAGTCCTGCTCCTTAAGGTTTGAGTTGTCAGGGTTTGCCTCAACAGCTCATTCAAGCTTAAAATAATAGCAGGTTTTCCTCCCGGATTAAAGTATTTTTATCGACTCAACCTTCCGCATCATTAATCCTTATCGCAGGCATAGACTAAACTCTTTTGAGCTTCCCAAGTCCGGCATCAGCTCCAGCTCTGCCTGGCCGCCCATTCATCCAGCTTCGCAGGGTGAACCTCAAACTCCTTTGTAAGTTCCGGAATATTGACCGAGTACCCGACCCTGTCGAACCATTCGAGCATGATCGCGAAATCTTCGCTGAACTTTCGCACCTCCTCGATCGGTATACGAACGAACTCGATCGTTCTGCCTGCAGCCTGGCTTAGAATGCGGGTTGTTTCGGGCATGGTACGCTCGTCGCCGGCGATATCGATCTCGAGCCCGTTCAGCCGGTCGTGTTTCTCGAAAGCCAGCAAGCCGTAGCTGCCGATATCGTCCACTGCAATCATCTGCAGCACTGTGTCGGGTTTGAGCCCGATCATAAGCTGCCCTTGATCGATACCCGGCTTGAACCACGGGGCGAGAAAATTTTCCATGAAGAATACCGGCCGGAGAATAGTGTAGGATGGAAACCCGAGTCCGCGGACAGTTTCCTCGACCCGCCACTTGTTGTCGAAATGCGGAATCCCGGTCTTGCGGCCGGCGGACCCGACCGAGCTGTAGACAAAATGCTGCACTCCCGCCTTTTTCGCTGTCTCAGCGATATGCTTGCCTTGTGTCTCTTCACCTTCCACCCCTGCCTCCCAGGTATTCTGTACTGCGAAGAGGCCCCAAACCCCCTGGACCGCTCGCTCCAGCGAAGCTGCGTCGTTCAGGTCGCCCTGAACTATCCCGGCGCCGAGCGCCGCAAGCGCCCGGGCGGCCCCGCTATCAGGTTTTCTAGTCATTGCCTGCACCTTGTGACCGTGCGCCAGAAGCTTGCGGGCAACTGCACCACCCTGCTGGCCGGTTGCCCCGGTGACCAGAATCGTATCCTTTCCCGTTTTCATGATTCACTCTCCATTCGTTTTCCAGCCTCGTTTAATCAAGGCTGATTAAAGTTCCCGATTTGCGATGAATACAATTTATAATATAATGATAATGCTTCTCATTGTCAATCTAAATCCGCTTCTCCAATTCGAGGTTTTACAAGGCCTGTAGTCTAGACTCCGGAATGTCAACTCGCGGTTGGTTTGTTGCCATTCCAGTAAAACTTCTTAACTTGCCATATTTTAATAAATTATGTTGTTTCTTTTTTCCCTGTTGTCTTGATTTTTACAAACCTGGACATTATATACTAAATAACGTCAGCGTACGAAGCCTTTTGTTCTTGGCATTCAGAAACAGCTTTATTGATCCTGCAGCGAATTTTTTGATTATTGATGCTTATCAGGAGATAATTGTGGTGAATGAGATTACGATAATGTTAGGCGGCGAGGCCGGTCAGGGGTTGCACTCCATGGGGCAGGTGCTTGCCCGCTCGCTTTCCAGGACCGGCTTGCACGTATTCGCCATCCAGGATTACGAGTCAAGGATCCGCGGCGGGCATACCTTTTTTCAATTGCGCGCCGCGGGCCACCGCCTGGATGCACACGTGGACACAGTCGATATCCTTGTCGCCCTTAATGAGGAGACAGTGCACCTGCACAAGGAACAACTGGCGCCGCAGGGAATAATCATTTACGATTCGGACCGGATCAAGAGCGAGTTTTCAGGTTCGCAGTTTTTTCCGGTCAAGCTGACCACTATCAGCCGGGAACAGGGCGCCGGCGCCGCCATGGCCAACACCGTGGCTCTCGGCGTAGTCTGGTCGATTATGGGGCTGGACTTGAAAGTGGTCGAGGGTGTGCTCGATTCTTTTTTTGGCGCCAAGAGCGCGGAGATTGTCCGGCAGAATGTCGAGGCTGCCCGGGCCGGATATGAGCTGGGGAAAGCCAGAGACAGGGAGGCTTTTGCTCTTGAGCCTCCCGGCGGCCCTGCCCGCCTGGTTCTCTCGGGCACTGAAGCTGTCAGCCTGGGCGCGATTGCCGCAGACTGCCGGTTCTACAGCTCCTATCCGATGACCCCGGCCACCGGGGTGATGGAATTTCTCAGCCGCTACAGCAAGAAATACGGGATTGTTGTCGAGCAGGCCGAGGATGAGATATCCGCTCTGAACATGGTCGTGGGCGCGGCCTTTATGGGAGTCCGCAGCATGGCGGGTACCTCGGGCGGCGGTTTTTGCCTGATGACAGAGGCCCTGGGCCTTGCCGGCTGCGTGGAGGTCCCGGTGGTTATCCTGGAAGCCCAGAGGCCGGGACCGTCAACCGGAATGCCCACGCGCACAGGGCAGGCGGACCTGCTGTTTACGATTTTCGCTTCCCAGGACGAGTTCCCGCGCGTGGTCCTTGCCCCGGGATGCCCGGAATCTGCATTCTATTTGACTGTGGAAGCTTTCAACCTGGCAGACCGTCTGCAGACTCCGGTAATCATTTTGAGTGACCATCACCTGTCCTCTTCCTACTGGACAGTTGACGACCTCCCGGTTGATAAGGTCACCGTGGATCAGGGAGTCCTCGCCTCCAAAGAAGAGCTTGCCTCGGGTGATAAATATCTGCGCTACCGCCTGACCGAATCCGGTGTCTCTCCGAGAGCCTGGCCCGGACAGGGCACGGCTCTGGTGGTCTCGAGCGGCGATGAGCACGATGAAAGCGGCCATATCACCGAGGAGCCGGAGCTGCGCAGCGCAATGGTCGAAAAGCGCTGGAAAAAACTCGAGCAGGTTGGCTCCAATCCAGCACTCGCAATGGACATTCAGTCCGGGGCCGAAACAGTGCTTGTGGGCTGGGGCTCGACTTGCGGAGTGTTGACCGAGGTGGTGGACATTTTGAGGGGGAGAGGGGAAAAAATCTCCCTGGTCAAGCTCTACCGCTTGTGGCCGTTTCCAGCCGCTGAATTGAAAGAGAAAGTGGCCCATCACAGGAGGATCGTGGTGGCAGAGGGCAACTCGCTCGGCCAGATGGCCCGCCTGATGCGCATGGAAACCGGCCTGGAAGCGACCGAGACCCTGCTCAAGTACGACGGGCGTCCTTTCAGCGTGGATGAGGTGCTCAAGCTCTTAAACAAGGAGTGAATCTAGATGGTTACAGTGGCTGATTACAAAGGGATAGATACCACCTGGTGCCCCGGATGCGGCAATTTCGCCATTCTCAGCGGCCTCAAGCAGGCCCTGGCAGGTCTCGGGCTCTCCCCGCACGAGGTGGTTGTTTATTCGGGCATCGGCCAGGCGGCCAAGCTGCCGCTTTACATGAAGTGCAACATGCTCAACGGGCTGCACGGCCGCACGCTCTGTTATGCTACGGGTTCACAATTCGCCAACCACACACTCAAGACCATCGCGGTCGGCGGGGACGGGGATGGCTTCGCCGAGGGCGGCAACCATTTCCTCCACGCTGTCCGGCGGAATCCGGACATTGCCTATTTCGTCCACAACAACCAGGTCTACGGCCTCACAAAGGGCCAGGCCTCACCCACCAGCGATCCGGGTTTTGTCACCGGTACCACTCCGGAAGGAGTCTGTCACGGGCATTTCAACCCTGCGGCAGTGGCCATGGCCTTAAATGCCAGTTTTGTGGCCCGCACCCACACAGGGGTGATGGAGCATATGATCAGGATGATGCGGCTGGCAATCGAGCACAAGGGGTTGGGCTTCCTTGAGATCATGCAGCCGTGTGTTACTTACAACAAGGTGAATACCCTGAAATGGTACCGTGAAAAATCCTATGACATCGAACTGGACCCAAGCTACGACCCCACGGACAGGGAAGCGGCCTTTAAAAAAGCCCTGGAGTGGGGAGACCGTTTCCCGATCGGCGTGTTGTTCAAAAGCAAGCGCCCGGCGATGGCTGAAAATGTGGCTGTGCTTAAGGAGGGGCCGCTCAATGCGAAGCCAGCCCAAGCGAGAGGGATTGAGCCGCTCCTTGAGAGTTTCAGGTGAGATAAATTTTTAGCTTAATCCATCAAGAAGGATTGTTCTAAATGGGACAGACTCTAACGGAGAAGATCCTCTCCGAGCATTCCGGCCGGCCGGTCAGGGCCGGGGAGTTCGCGGTTGTTTCGGTCGACCTGGCCTATGTGCAGGATGGCACCGGCCCGCTCACTGTGCGTCAGCTCGACCGGATGGGAATAAAAAAGCTTTTCGACCCGGCGCGGTGTGTGGTCTTTCTCGACCATGCGTCTCCTTCGCCCAGGCTCGAACTATCCAATGACCATGCCTTTTTACGGGAGTTCACCAGGAGGACCGGGGCTGTCCTTTCCGATATCGGGGAGGGCATCTCCCATTCGGTGGTCAATGAGCGCTGGGCCAGACCCGGAGATGTAATAGTAGGGGCCGATTCCCACACCTGCACCAATGGGGCCATGTGCTCTTTTGCCACCGGCATGGGTTCAACTGATGTGGCGGTGGCTATGGCCTACGGTAAAACCTGGATGCGGGTGCCGGAGTCTTTCAAGATTACTGTGCGCGGTGTGTGGCCCAAGGGAGTCTATGGAAAGGATTTGATTCTTAAATTTATCGGCGATATAAGCGCCGAGGGAGCTGCCTATAAAGCGCTCGAGTTCCACGGCGAGGCCATGACGAACCTTTCCATGGCCGGCAGGCTGGCGGTTTCCAATATGGCGGTCGAATGCGGGGCCAAAGTGGGCCTTATTCTCCCCGATGAGGTCACCCGCAGGCACCTGGCATCCCTGAAACGGGAAGCCGATTACAGGGATCTTGCCCCGGATGATGACGCGGACTATGAAAAAGTTTTCCGGTACGATGTCTCGGAATTGGAGCCTTATGTGGCCTGCCCGCACTTTGTGGACAATGTAAAGCCGATCAGCCGGATCGGCGAGGTCAAGGTCGACCAGGTCTTTATGGGTACTTCCACTAATGGGAGGCTCGAGGATTTCCAGATTGCGGCATCAATTCTCAAGGGGAAGAGGAAGGCCGATGGGGTAAGGCTTATCTGCACCCCGGCTTCGCGCAGGACTTATATTCAGGGAATGCTGGATGGGACTTTCCCCACCCTTGCCCAGGCGGGTGCGACTATTACCGGTCCGGGTTGCGGCGCCTGTGTCGGAGTGCATGAGGGTGTGCTCGCTGACAACGAGGTCTGCCTGGCCACCCAGAACCGGAATTTCCGCGGCAGGATGGGGAATCCCAATTCTTTCATCTATCTGGCCTCACCGGCTGTGGCAGCCGTCACGGCCCTGGAAGGGAAAATTGCCGATCCGAGAAAATACCTTTGAAATCCTGGAGTTTCAATGCGCCAGTTAACAGGAAGAGCATGGAAATTCGGTGACGGGATAAGCACCGACCACATCACGCCGGGCAGGTTTTTTCACCTGAGGTCAAACCTTCCCGAACTCGCCAAACACTGTCTCGAGGATGAAAGACCCGAGTTTATCCGCCAGCTCGAAAGGGGTGATTTTATTGTCGCCGGCCGGAATTTCGGCCAGGGTTCCTCGCGCGAGCACGCTCCCAGCATAATCAAGCTTTCCGGTGTCGGGGCGGTGATCGCCAAGAGCTTCGCCAGGATTTTTTTCCGCAATTGCGCCAATGTGGGCTTGCTGGCCGTAATCTGTCCCACGGATGGTATTGATGACGGAGACAGGCTGATCATCAATCCGGTAGCCGGAAAGCTCGAGGATGTTACCAAGGGCCTGGAACTCAGGTTTGAGTCATTACCGGAGGTGATGCGCAGAATACTCGATGCCGGAGGACTCGTGCCTTACGTGATGGCTCATGGCGGCCTCGAGCTAAGTTAGCATTCAGGTATTGTGTTATGAGCTATGATGTTATATATTTATTAAATAAGAATTTTAACCGGCTAGAAAAAAATGGGGATGATCCTTCATATAAATGCCAGCCCGAGAGCTGAAAGGTCTTATTCTCTTAAAGCCGCCAGGGCTTTTATCGGGAGTTATTTAAAGGCGCACCCGGGCGATACTCTGGAGAATATTGATCTTTATACAGAGGAGTTGCCGGTTTTTGACGGTCCGGTGGTAGCGGCCAGATACAGGATTATGCATGGAGAAAAGCACACCGCTGAGGATGCCCGTCTCTGGAAAGCGGTCGAGAAAACAGCCGGGGATTTCAAGCGGGCGGACAAGTATGTAATCTCTTCTCCAATGTGGAATTTCGGCCTGCCTTACCGCTTGAAACAGTATATCGATTTGATTGTTCAGCCTGGTTACACTTTTTCCTTTTCACCTGAGAAAGGTTACCAGGGCCTGGTCACCGGTCATCCGGTAGCCCTGTTTCTGGCACGCGGTGGGGCTTATCCCGAGGGCTCAGGCGCTGCCAAGGTCGATTTTCAGAAGCCCTATCTGGAACACATCTTGCGTTTCATCGGGTTTACCGAAATCAGAGTATTTACGGTCGAGCCTACCTTGCAAAAAGGTCCGCAAGCGGCCGAGGAAATACTTTCCACTGTGATAAAAGAGGCCCGGGAAGCAGCGAAAACCTTTTAGTCAGTTATCATTAGGTCGATTCCTGGGTAGCTTGTTGGCTATGTGTTCGTTTTACTGATTCGCCTGCTCCAATGTACTGTAGCAGGTCAACAATCAAATTCATATTCAAGAACCATGTGTTTTCGGAGATCAAAGGTGGAGAAGGAGTATTTCAATCTTTTAAGCAAGGATGTTCCTAAAAATCTGGAACAGCTCAAACGGAGGTGCCGGGAAGATTGCCAACGCAAATGCGGCCAGACTCCTAAAGAAATGATGGAGTGTCTGGCTAATTTGATGACAATCGAATATCTCTTGGATAATTCTTGACCCGGGAATTTCGGAGTTCAGCTCCTTAATCTTTATTGTAATTCTTATCACGCGCACTATGCTCCTTTGCAGCCGGTTTCCCCGGTAAAGATGTCTGTCCTGTCTTTTGGCAAGATCCTGCAGCCGTCTGAAAAAGATTGATTAAAGTCTAGGGTTTTGCTCCCGGAAACCGTGCGGGGAGTTCGGGTCCATTGTTCTCCTCTTATGAGGAGATTTTTTATTGAGGCAATGTTTTTTCCCCTTTCAGAAAAATAATCTTTGCTTGACTGATCAGCCAAAAACGAATTATTTTATCTTTTTAAGAATCACGTGTTTTATATTTTTTTAAAATGTTTCCCCTGCCAATCCTCGGGTTTGTTTCACCGGTGACAAGTTAAGAGAATCAGCCTTGAAATTACTTATGGTGGGCCGAAAAGTTAACAAGCTGCGCAATTGGCCGGCCCGGTTTTTCCGGCCGGCGTTTTTTTTACTTTTCCTGATTACCGCTTGCTCTACAGAACTACCTATCGAGCCGGAAGAGAGCCTTTACAGTGCAACGGGGATTAAGGTCTCGGTGAGTTCGATCAATTTCGATCCTACCTTTATCGGCAGAACCAGCCAGCGCCAGGTCGATATCGAATACGGCGACACGCTGGATATGGAGCTGCTCCTCTCGACAAGTGACTCGACAGTCTTTTCAGTCAGTCCGGACAGTGTGCATTTTTCCAAAAAGAAACAAAATGCCGCTGTCACAGTCACTTACAAACCCAGGGTACCGGATTCGGTCAATCTCGGTTACCTCTACCTGATAACTTACGGCTGGCCAGACACTCTAAGGATATTGCCCGATACACTGGGTGTGGATTCTCTGCGGCTTGCCGGAGTGGGGCGGGGTTATTTCCTGGACATGGAGATGATTTTTATCCCCGGCGGCACTTTTACTATGGGCCAGGACTCGGCGGCTGTTGGAGGGGAATTCAAATATCATGATGAGTGGGACGCCCATCAGGTCACCCTGAGCGACTTTTTTATCGGGCGCTACGAAGTCACCAACATTCAGTATTACGAATTCTGGAAAGAGGATTCCACCAGGCACACACCCAGGGACACATCTGTGATAGGCCGTTGGCCCAATGTCGCTCTGGACAGTCCCAATTTCCCGGTTATCGGTGTAAGCTGGAATGACGCCGCGGCCTTTTGCCAGTGGCTTAGTCTGCGTACCGGGGAGCGTTATACCCTGCCCACTGAAGCGCAGTGGGAATATGTGGCCACAGGCGGGGATTCAATGAACATTTATCCCTGGTCCAGCGATACGGCCCGCGCAAATCTCAGTCCAGCTATGTTAGCCAATACCAGGCTCAACGGTGACGGTTACACTTTTACCGCGCCGGTTGATGCTTTCTCTGCCGGAGCCAGCGCTTTCGGACCATTTAACATGGCCGGCAATGTCTGGGAATGGTGTCTCGACTGGTACGATCCCGAGTACTACCGTCAAGATATGCTCTGGATCGATCCCCAGGGTTCGTTTGATCCGGAAAATCAATTGTACAAGGTGATTCGGGGCGGGAGCTGGCTCGAAGATCTCGATGAGGCCCGGAACACTAACCGGGGCGCTCTCGACCCGGACAATCGCGAGATAAATGTCGGTTTCAGGGTGGTACGCCTGCCTTGAGATTGACTGTTGGCCGGTTGACTCAATTTTGTGCCGCGCGGCTAAAGGAGTAGCTGGTGTTTTTTCTCCAGAAAAAATGGAATGTCAAAGGCTGGAAAGAGAACAGAGGCTTGAGGTTTGCGCTTCTTGGTATCCTCCTTACGACCGCTGCCTACAGCCAGTTGCCGAGACCGGTCCCTGTAACCGTTGATCTCGATCCCCGGGGGGACCAGATTCAGGCTGCAGCAATAGCCGACAGCGCCAACCAGTTGCTGGTTGTCTGGCGCGACAGTTCTACCAGTGGCGAGCTTATCCTGGCCCAGGGCTTCGACCGTCTAGGCGGCAGGCTCTCTCCAATCTCGTCCCTCACTCAGGATAACCTGTTCAGAGGAGCGGCGGATCCCTCGGTTGCAGTGGATTTTGACGGTACCGCTGTTGTCGCCTGGAGCCAGAGCTGGAGTGGTACCCGGCGGATTTACGTCCGGCGCTACGGGATGAACGGAGTTCCCAAAGGCGATTATATCATGCCGCCGTCCGAGGTAAGGTATATTTCAGGCAGCCATCCCGGGGTGGCTGCAGACTCGATCGGAGACATCATCCTGGTATGGCAGGAGCCCAGTGGCGCAAGTTTCGACATATTCGGCACCTGGATTGCTTACAATGATACTGTGGGTTATGCCAATCCTGATTCCGCCCGGTTTGCCTGGGTCGGAGATGTAAGGATAAACTCGAAAACTGCGGGGGACCAGACCAATCCGGCTGTGGCTTCAGACCGCAAGGGTAATTTCCTGGTGGCCTGGCGTGACAGCACCCAGACCGGTACAGGGATTTTCTGCCGTGTCTTCGCCAGGAAAGGCTTGGCCCTGGACGAGTTCAGGCTTCCACTCGGCGACACTCTATTGCCTGCTGTGAAAGTATCCCCTCCGAGCGTGGCCGCTGCCGGACTGACCCCTGACTCGAGCCACTTTCTGGTAAGCTGGATAGAGGAGGATCAGCAGGGTGAGAGAGAGTTAAAGCTGGCGAAACTCAGTTTGAGCATGCGCTATGGTATAACTGCATTTTCCCCGGACTCGACCCTTTGGATAATCAGCACAAACTCTTCTCTTACTATGGAGAGACCCACAATCGCAGGCAGAGAGAACGGGAATATCGTGCTTGTCTGGACTGAGGGCGCAAGGGGAGGGGTTGACGCTTTTGCTGTACGTTTTGTGCTCGGACAGGGACCCTCGGACCGCATAATCCGGTTTACGGAAAAAGAGAGCGGATTCGGTTTCCCGGCAGCCCATCCGGTGGCGGCTGTTCGTCAGGACGGCTCCTTTGCCGTGATATGGGAAGACCTGAGCGGAAGGGATGTGGATTTACGCATGCAGGGTTACACCTCGGCAGGCAATTTGGAAGAACCGGTCTATATTTCACCAGGCGGGGGCGCAGATGAGATATCACGCTATGCTGCGCTTGTCAGCCGTCCGGACAGCGGCTTTACCGTGTTCTGGGAAAAAGAGTCGCCCGAGTACACCGGAATTCAGAAAATAAGTTTCAGCTACAGCGGCAGGGTAGACGGTTTACCCGGCAGCCTTTCACCGAGCGATTGGGAGCAAAGAAGGCCTGTGGCTGCCCAAAACCTCCACGGAAAATATCTGGTTGCCTGGCAGGAGCGCAAAGCTTCCGGCTATCGCGTAAGAACGATGTTTTTCACCTCCGGCGGATCTCCGGTGGACACCGCTTTGATTACTGAGGACTCGAACAAAGATCACCTCTCCGGTGTTGCGGCGTCTATCAGTGAGAACGGGGGAGGATATCTGGTATGGGAAAGCTGGTCGCCGCTTGCAGATACGCCTGCCCTTGTTCTCGCACGCCTGGACAGCCTCGGTGCTCTGATTGGCCTCCCTGTGGACGTGGTTTCCTCTGCCAAGGGAGGTGGAAGGCTCGCTTCGGTCGCCGTGGGAAAAGAAGGCCGCCATATGGTGGTCTGGCGCCAGGGAGGAAGTGATGGAAAGAATGCTCGCATAAAGGGTAAACTTTATGGTTCCCAGGCCGATCGGACCGGTTCTGAAATGCTGATCAGTGCCGACACGCTTCAGTATCTCGGCAGTGCGGGCCATCCGGTTGTAGCCTCCTCGCCGGTGACCGGGGATTTTCTCGTTTTCTGGCAGGAGTTTTTCTCGGACCGTCAGCGCCTCTACTACCGCATCTACAATAGCTCCGGGGACAGCCTCAGCGTGAATGGCAAATATCGCAGGCAACTGGATCTCTTTAACCTCAAAAGCTCTGTCGAGGTCAACCAGACAAATCCCACGGTAGCTGTAGATGAGGCTGGAGACTACCTGGCTTTCTGGGTCGAGAAAGAGATCGGCGGGCCGGCCCGCTTGCTGGGTCTCAAGATCGATTCCTCAGGTGTGGCCCACGGGAGCGTTTTCAAGGTGCCCGGAGTGCAAATGGTCGCTTTGCCTGAGGTGAGCATCCTGGGATCTAACCGCATTGCCGTGGCCTGGCAGGACACGGTCGGGGGCCGGATACGACTGTTGGCCCAGGCGCTGGAAATCGATCTGCGCTATGTCACCGGGAACGTGGCTCTGGCTGCCGGTTATGACTGGCCCGTGCTAGTCCATCTGGAGGGAAATGTCAATGATTCGGTAGAGGTCGACAAAAACGGCAATTTCAGCTTCCAGGCACTTACCGAAGGCAGCTATCAAATCCGGTTGAGTTCAAACGGACAGCCGCTGCCGGCTGAAACAGCGGTCTTTACCCTGCAAAAGACCGATGCCGACACAGTCAACCTGGGAACCGTGGCTGATCTGACCGCGCTCGAAATGCCGGAACTGCCCGCAGCAAAGAGGTTTTACCTGCGGCAGAACGTGCCCAATCCTTTCAATCCCGCGACAACTATCGGCTTTGAGATCGGCAGGCTCGAGGCTCCGGTCCAGGTGTCGCTTTCTGTTTACGATTTGCGGGGAAGCCTGGTAAGGAATCTCCTTGAAAAAGAGCTTGGCCGGGGAATCTATTCAGTGATTTGGGATGGCAGGGACAGCCGGGGCCGGAGCATGTCCTCGGGAGTCTATTTCTACCGCCTGCGCGTTGGGGGGAAGGCCAGCGTGCGCAAGATGGTCCTGCTCAAATAGCAAACCGCAGATTCAACGAATACTGCTGAAAATCCTTCCTGTAAAGGAGGTGGCGACCCAGGTTGGGAGATGTTCATTTAGCTTCAATGTTGATCACTTTGGGCGGGAAAGGCAAACGATGTCATTCCCGCGCAAGCGGGAATCCAGGTTTTTAAGCCAATTTTCTGGACCCCCGCTTTCGCGGGGGTGACAAAAAGAGAGTGTTTCCGCTTTAAGTGAACGGTATTGCATTTAGCTTTCATTTTTCAGTCGGTCGATAGAATTCTGACAACTAATAACTTTCAAAGGAGCGCTGGATGCCGAGGGTGTTGATAGCGACCAAACTGGACCCGGTGGCCCGGGAAATTCTGGAACAGGCGGGCATCGAAGTCGAGGTGAAACCAGGGCTTGATGAAGCCTCTCTTGCAAAGGCCATACCGGGCTTCCACGGTTTGATCGTCCGCAGTGATAAAGTCAGCAGTGCCGTACTCGATGCAGCGACTGATCTCGAAGCTATCGTGAGGGCCGGCACTGGAGTCAATACTATCGATGTGGGATACGCCACTACCAGGAATATACAGGTTATGAACACCCCGGGGGCCAACAGCAACTCGGTGGCTGAGCT
>Ga0307379_10008743_pt1 | contig 13608 bp, 5 predicted proteins | sample UN2MG_FD_202237 | JGI IMG/M metagenome (GOLD analysis project Ga0307379, IMG submission 202237) | Soil microbial communities from Risofladan, Vaasa, Finland - UN-2 | ecosystem: Environmental > Terrestrial > Soil > Coastal area > Acid sulfate soil | place: Finland: Risofladan, Vaasa | collected...
GATGAGAACGGCGAACCCCGTTATATCGTCGAGGATGCGGAAGACAGTTACGAATTCTCTGGTGGGGAGCTTACCCCCTTCACCGGAGATGCAGAGCAGGTTGAGGCCCCTCCCGAGGCTGGCCGTACCGAGGTGCTTCCTGAGCCGAAGCCAGAGCAGATCGAGGCGCCGAAAGCCGAAGAGGCCGAAGCCGTCGAAGCTCCGAAGAATCCCTACCTGAAGGGCTCTCCGAAGTTCAAGGGCTGGGAGGCCTTCCATGCTGGCGTTGCCAGGGTGGTTCCCGATGAAGTGACCAAGAAGGGCGCACAGGCACAGAAGTCATGGTACGCCGGTTGGGATAGGGCCAATGTAGACGCCCCAGTGTCCACGGAAGAGGACACCGGAAAAGAGACCCCCTCCGAAGAGTCAGGTCCCGAGGCTGAGGCGGCACCAACGCCCGGGGTGGCTCCAGAGATAATGCGGATCGCCAATAGTGCTCTCCGCTTACCAAACGGGAAGGTGTATGCTGGTAAGGTCGACGGCACATTCCTCTCTCATCTCGCTGTCTTACAGATGGTTCCTGAAGACGTTGATCTCACTACGGCAGAAGACGGTTACATAGACCAAGACGGCAATTTCGTCGATTACCAAACAGCAATCAGTTGGTTTGAAGATACTGGCGTTGCCCCTGAATCTTTGGAAATCGCAAACGCGCAGAACCGTCCTTACGATGAGGGCGACACGAACGAGTGGGTCACAGGAGAGGCACCAACGCCCGGGGAGACTGAGGCCCAGCCCTGGGATGGGGCAGATGTCAGTGAAGAAAGCAAGTGGTACGGCACCAAGGTTGATGTGGCCGAGGGCAGAAGCGCCAAGTTGGAGCCAGCCTACAAGGGTACCGTAACCCGCATCTTCAACAAGGGTGCCCTGGCCGAGGTCTACGCAGAGGGTAAGGAGCCCTCACAGACCTTCCGGATCAACACCGACCGGCTCACCATCACGAAGCTGGTGGAATACGATAAAGAGGTCCAGAAGTATGACAACAGGAGTGGACTCCCTGATACCGTAGCGAAGGCGTTTCAGGCCCTTGGCTCCGCGCAAAGGGGTACTCCTGAACTCATGATGAAGGTGGTCAAGAACAATACTCGCGGGAACATTCTTGATGGGCCTGTCGAGCATGTTGGCGACCTAACTCATCGCATGACCGATAATTTCATTTTCGGTGCTTATGGTACGGATTTCGCCACCTTCAAGGATAAGGTAGACAAGACCCACGGTTACCTGACTCAGCGGTATGGGTTTGCGAAGGAGATGCTGGAGGGAATAAAAGAAAATGCTACGCACCAAGGCATTAGCGAAGAGACACTTAAAGAGAAGATTGAAGCTGCGCTGAAGGCATACGCAGGGGCACATCGAGTGCTGTCGGTTTACAATCGGGCTCAGTGGAACGCCAGGGAAGCCGCCATCGCTCTTGGCAACCAGAAGTGGGGCCTCGCTGTCCAGCACCTCGAAGCTCTCCAAGAGATCACCAAGGATCTGGCCACCTACAAGAAGGCTGTATCGGAATACACGCTGGATGCTGAAGGCAATCCGAGAGAGTGGACCCCAGCGATTGAACACGGGGAGACTGAGGCCACCGAAGAGTCAGGTCCCGAGGCTGAGGCGGCACCAACGCCCGGGGAGACGCCGAAGAACCCCTTCAAGAACAAACACAGCAGAAGGGGCTGGGATGAGTTCCATGATGGGCGGGAGAGGGTTGCCCCCTTCCTGGGAAACGTAGAGGACGAGTACGCATGGCTGAAGGGTTATGACCGTGCCAGGGCTGATGCTACTGGCAAGCGCCCAGCCGAGGAGGTTGCCCAGGAAGAGGCTGAGGCCGAAGTTCGTGAACTGATGGGGGACAAGAATCTTGCCACCCCAGAGCAACTGGAGGAAGGCGATGAAGCGGGACTGGAAGAAGTTGCACCGGGACAGTCTGCAACAGAATCAGCCGAAGATGTTCAAGGCCTTATTCGCCCAGAAGAAATTGCAGAGCCACCTCGCGGAGGTAGACCGGGAGGCGTCCTCGATGTTCAAGAGTCTGAGCGAGAGACTGAAGAAGGCGAATCCGAAGATGACACCGGATCAGGTGGAGAGGTCGGCAGCGGAAGTGGTTATGAAGGAGATCGTACTGGTGATGGACGAGGAAACACGCCAAGCCGAGACACAGGGGGGTTACAGGAATTAGACCACACCATTGATGGTGACCTAAAACTTGGTGGTACGATCACCAAGGTCAACAACAACATCGAGGCCATCCGTCTCCTGAAGGACATCGAGGCGCAGGGCCGAAAGGCTACCGAGGACGAGAAGAAGAGGTTGGTCCTCTACACTGGCTGGGGTGGTGCCCAGCAAGCCCTTGAGCCTCAGACGAAGTTGGGCAAACGCTTCCATGCCGACATTCGCGCCCTCCTCAGTGACGAGGAATTCAGGGACGCCGAGGATTCCACGGTCAACGCTCATTACACTTCTATTGGTGTCATTGGCTCGATGCACGAGGCCATGGCCCGAATGGGGTTAGCGCCTGACGCGATGATCCTTGAGCCTGGGATGGGGATTGGTCACTTCATTGGCGCTGGCCCCTCCTCCTATCGGTGGATGGGCATTGAGCTTGATTCGGTTACTGGCCGGATCGCCACAAAACTTTACCCCCGGCAGGACATCCATGTGCGGGGCTACGAGACGGTCAAGCTCCCAGACAATCACTTCGATGCCGCCATGGGGAACGTCCCCTTCGGGAGCTTCGAGGTAGATGATCCTCAGTACCGACATCTCCGGTACAGCATCCACAACTACTACTTCGCCAAGACCCTGGATAAGGTGCGCCCTGGTGGTGTGGTCGCATTCATCACTTCCTCGTTCACACTGGACTCGAAGGAGAATGAGCATAGGGTTTATCTGGAGAAACGTGGTGACTTCCTTGGTGCGGTTCGCCTTCCCAATACAGCCTTCAAATCGAACGCGAACACCTCTGTCACTACGGACATAATCTTCCTACGAAAGAGGTTCGAGGGAGAGGAGACGTACCCAGGGGCGTCACCGGCTTTTGAATGGCTGAACACTGGGCTGTTCAAGAGTGTGGATGGGAATATCCGGATCAACAATTACTTCAAGAACAATCCTGACATGATGGTGGGGGAGATGACCCTCCAGGGCTCCATGTATGGCGAGAACGAACCTGCCCTACTGCCCTACGAGGATCGGCCCCTCATCCCAGACCTGAACGAAGCTCTGGCGAAACTTCCCGAGGCTGTGATTCCAGCCAGGGAGGGTGGTCAGGCCACCGCCATAGACGTTGCTCCGTTGATCGGTGAAGCCAACGACGAAGAAGGCTCAATGAGAGCCCTTCCGAATGGCACGATCCTTCAGGTGAAAGCTGGACAGTTGGTCGAGGCTAAGGTAGCGAAGACTCAGCAAAGGAACGTGAAGGCGCTGATTGAACTTCGTGACCAGACCCGCGAAATCATCAGGCTCCAGATGCGAGATGCGCCCCAAGCCGAGATCGATGCGGCCCAAGGGAGGCTTGGAAAGCTCTATGACGCCTACACGAGAAAACGTGGCCCAATCAACTTTGAGAAGGTGGCGAAGAACGGGACCGTAAGTCGGCCAAATCTGGTGCCGTTTAGGTCCGATCCCGGGATGCCGCTGGTGGCCTCCATCGAAGAGTACAATTCCGAGGACCAGACAGCTAAGAAAGGAGCTATTTTCTCGGAGAGGGTGGTCAATGCGACTCAGAAGATCATAGAGGTCCAGTCGGTGTCGGATGCGCTGCCCGTATCCCTGGCGATGAAGGGCGTGGTGGACATCCCCTTTATGGCAGAGCTATCCAGTAAAACCCAACAGGAAGTCGTTGATGCATTGGCTGGCAGGATCTTCATGGATCCCACTCAAGAGCGTTGGGTTCCCGAAGACGAGTACCTGAGTGGGAATGTCAAACAGAAGCTCTATGTGGCCAAGCGGCGGTTGGGCTTGGGCCAGGAGTTCCAGCAGCACGGCACGGAACCCATGGCGACGATGGAAGCGAATGTTGCCGCCTTGGAAGTCGTGCAGCCGGAGGATATTGGTCCTGCCAATATCTCAATCCGGATCGGCGCCCCTTGGGTGTCTCCACAGATTTACGCTTCCTTCCTAAACGAATTACTTGAGACTGGCCACTATGGTCAGGTTCGCTTCGGCCATTCCGAGGAAATGGCCTTGTGGTCCATTGAGGCCGGTGGCAAGCAGCATGGCGTGAAGGCAACCACGGTCTACGGCACAGAACGCATCAATGCCGTCAACATCTTCCTTCAGGCGTTGAACCTGAAGAAGCCCACCATCTACGACAAGGACTTTGACGGGAAGAATGTAAAGAACATCACGGAGACGTTGAGAGCCAGGGAGAAGCTGGACCTCCTCGAAGACGCCTTCAAGGATTGGGTTTGGAAGAGTGCCTTCGCTACCGATATGGTGCAGGAGTACAACGAAAGATTTAACAACACCCGCATCCGTGAGTTCGACGGTAGCCACCTCGATCCTGTCGGCATCTCCCCATCGATCACACTCCAAGAGCAACAGTTAGATGGTGCCTGGAGGATCATCAGTACGGGAAACACCCTCCTGGCTCATGTTGTCGGTGGTGGCAAGACCTTCACCATGGTCGTCGCCGCTATGGAGCAGAAGCGAATGGGTCTGGTCAACAAGCCCATGATAGTGGTGCCAAACCACATGCTTGAGCAGGTGTCCGGAGATTTCCTCCAGCTTTATCCGAATGCCCGAATCCTCACAGCGCCGAAGACGGAGTTCGGGGATCAGGTTAAGCGCCGTGCCCTTCTGGCAAGAATCGCTACGGGGAATTGGGATGCAGTAATCATCACCCATTCTGCCTTTGGCCGCATCAACGTCTCTGCGGAGCGACGGAAGGCTTTCGTTCGGTCCCAGATGGACGAACTCACCGGCATCATCGAGAGGGCCAATAAGGACAAGGACAAGTCTATTATCAAGAAGTTGGTCGCAGCCAGGAAGCGGCTTGCTGTGAAACTGGACCAACTCCAAAAGAGCGAGGACAAAGATCCTGGCTTGACCTTCGAGGAGCTTGGCGTCGATCAGTTGTTCATCGATGAGGCCCACTACTTCAAGAACCTCTACGCCCCAACGAAGATGCAGAATTCGGGGCTTGGTCAGGCTGGTCGGTCCACAGACCTCTACCTGAAGACACAGGTTCTTGAAGGGGTGAATCCTGGCCGGGGCACGATCTTCGCCACGGGAACGCCGATCTCGAACACAATGTCCGAGGTCTTCACAATGATGCGCTACCTCCAGCCAGATCTTCTGGAGCAGCGTGGGATGAGCAGCTTCGACGCCTGGGCGGCACAATTCGGAGAAGTCGTTTCTCGGGCCGAGATGGCTCCAGATGGATCCGGCTACCGCATCCATGACAGGTTCGCCCGGTTCGTGAATGTCCCTGAGTTGTCTCAGATGTATAGGCAGGTCTGGGACATCAAGCGGCAGGAGCATCTTAACCTTCCCGTACCGGCGATTATGGGTGGTGCCGCGGAGGTAATCGCTTCCCCCGGCTCAGACGCCCTCAAAGCCTTTGTCGAAACATTGGTGGTACGTTCCGAGAACCTTGCGAACGTCGATCCAAAAGATGACAACATGTTGAAGATCACAGGCGAGGGTCGGAAGGCTGCGTTAGACATGCGGCTAATTGATCCTTCCCTCCCCGCTGACCCTGAACGGAAGGCCGCGAAAGCTGCGGAAAGGATCTTCGACCAGTGGGAAGCTGGCGCCGATAGCAAGATGACGCAGTTGGTCTTTATCGATTGGTCGGCACCGAAGAAGGATGGCTCGTTCAACGTCTACGACGACATAAGAGATCTCCTCATTGACTACGGGATCCCCAGCGAAGAGATCGCCTACATCCACGATCACGATACTGACATCCAGAAGGCCGCACTTTTCCGACAGGTCCGAGAGGGACGGATTCGGGTTCTCATGGGATCCACGGAGAAGATGGGTACTGGGACCAATGTGCAGAAGCGGGTAGGCCGGATACACCATATCGATGCTCCATGGCGTCCCGCCGACATCGAGCAACGAGACGGCCGAGGGGTGAGGCAGGGGAACGACAATGAGACTATTGGGATCAATCGCTATGTGACCGAAGGCAGTTTCGATGCCTATATGTGGCAGGGTTTGGAGAGGAAAGAGTTCAATATCGAGCAGATCATGTCCGGCGATCCGAACATCCGGACGATTGAGGACATCGGCGGCACCGCCCTAAACGCCTCTGAGGTAAAGGCCATCTCCTCTGGTAACCCGTTGGCCATCGAGAAGGCCTCCGTAGACAATGACCTCGGTAGGCTACGCCGACAGAAGGCGACCTTCACGAACGATCAGTATGAGATCACAAAGAAACTCCACCTCCTCCCGAAGCAGATCGACGCCTCAAGGGCTCAACTCAAGGCTGCGGAAGAGGACGTAGCCAGGATCGAAGATGTAGAGGATGAGAAGTTCGCCATTACGGTCAATGGCGTCCTGTATAGTGCCCCCAGCGGCAAGGAGAAGGACGTTAAGGCAGCACGGAAGAATGCTGGAGAGGCGCTGAAGGAGATCATGGATGAGATCGACTTGGTTCCTCACCAGATTGCAAGAGCCTCTAAAGAGCAGGAAGCGGAGCGTAGAAAGAAAGCCGGACCACGACAGGTCGGTATGTTCGCAGGGTTCGAGATCTGGGTGGGTAGAGGTGCTTGGTCGGCTACGAGTGATATAGCACTCAGGGGCAACAACGAGTTTGAATCTCACTCTACTACTGGCAGCGTGAGGTCGCCCCATGGCCTCATTCAGCGGTTAGAGAACATCATCCCGAAGTTTAGGGCGGCGGTTCCATCGTGGGAAAAAGCTATTGAACATGGTCTGTCCCAGTTGGCCCAAACTAAGAAGCTGGCCGGTGCAGAGTTCGCCAAAGAGGACCAGCTCCAAAAGCTGGAGGCGAGGGCGGCTGAGATCAACGCCGCACTTCGGCTCGACGTAGATCGCGCCGGGGAAGACCAGATCAGCCAAGATGACGAGGGCACTCCGGACGAGCTCTACGGAGAGCAGGAAGACACTGAGGACGATCTGAGGGGCCGTGGTGATGCTGGCTTCATCCTCTTCCCGACGAAGCCGAAACCGGACCCGCTGTTCACTTCGACGGACGCCGAGGTGGAGGCGCGGTTCATGGAGAACGAGGGGGTAAAGGGTGATCCCCTGTTCTCTCGCACCAAGGACTCCCTGGACGCCCTCTTTGCGAACATGAGGAGAACGCATCCGGAGATCAATCCGGATAACTCCGTCTCCGAGGCTATGACCCATGACATCCTACGGCAATTCCACTCGGCACATGACTTCGCTATCGCCATGGCGTACAACGAGATCCGGCAGGTAATTGATCCGCTAAACAAGGACAAGGAAAAGATCAGGTTGATGGCGAGAGCGTTGATCCTTCCTGACATTCTCAAAGATGCTGAGAACAACCTTTATGATGATCGTCCAGGCTCCGTGCCCTTCTATGGAAGAAAAGAAAACGAGACACGAAGCCTTGATGAAATATTGGAAGTGGTTGAGGCCGACCTGGCTGGGGTTCACGAGGCCCTTAAAGAGAATCCAGACGTCATGGAGGCGCTGGAACGTCGGAACGAGTTTGCCAAGGCGCTAACTCACCGTCTGGTAGAAAAGAGCATTCTCCCAAAAGAGGTGTTGGAAGACGAACGATACTACCACCGGCAGGTTTTTGAACACCTGTCAGCGAAAGGATTCATAGCTGGCGGGAGCCAGGACGTTCGGCAGAAGAAGAGGGGCTTCATGCGTGAGCGTATCGGTGGTGGAGACTTCAATACCGCATACCAAGAGTCTGAGATGGAGTGGATGTCCCATGCGTGGGAAGTGTTGGCCACGGTTGAGACGCTGGAACGCCTCAGACAGGTGAATGACATCAAGGGCAACCTAAAGGCCGAAGCCAAGGTTCTGAACGCACAGAACTTCGCTCAGACCTGGGATCCCCTGTTGGAAGATGACCCTCTTCTCCCGTACCGGACCCGTATCGCCTTCTCTAATGTGGCGCTGGCCAAGATGGCGGCAGATGGTTCTCTCTTCATGCGGGGTGGACAGTACAATGACCTGATCGAACAACTCGGGGATGCCTACGTTGAATGGAAGCAGGAGATGGAGGGCCTGGATATAGAGGATAGGGAACCCTTCATCTTCAACCATGACCAATGGTTTTACTTCCTTTCGGATCTCCTGCAAAAGAAGGCCCCGGGATCCTTGCAAGCTGCGACGATCTTCAAGGCTATCAGGGAGAAGGAAGCCACGATAAAGAAGACGCTGGGCGCCAAATACATCAATCTCCGTAGCGCCAAGGCGCTGCTAAAGGCGTTGGCGCCGGAGGGCTATGATGTGTGGCAACCTGCACGAGGCAACCACTTCTTCCTGGGGACCACTATTGCTGAGAAGGTCCTGAATCAGCTTATGGAGGAGGGGAGCAGGGCTCTACTTCTGGAGGATGTGAAGCAGATCCTCGTGGTGGGTGGTCCGAAAGAGGAGTGGATCATCCCATCGAATGTGGCCACGGTCTTGGACAACGTAAAACCCCGTGGGACCGACGAGATCGTAGAGCGTTTATGGGTCAAGGGCCAGACCTCGTGGAAACAGTGGGTCCTCCTGAATCCCATGAGAAGTCTCAAGTATAATTTCAACAACTTCTCTGGCGATCTGGACATCGCCTTCGCCTACGATCCGAAGATCATCTTTGGCTTCGGGAAGAAGGCCGGTGGAGATCTCATCAAGTTCAATAAGGGGAAGGCCAGCAAGGAACTTCAGGAAGAGATGCTTCTCCTCGTCAAGCTCGGGGTAATCGGATCCGGACTCCGTATTGCCGAGATCGAAGACATCACCGAGGCTGGCGCTTTTCAATTCCTAACCTCCGAATCTCCGAACATTGTTCAGAAGGTTGCGACTGGGTATTGGAAGCATGTACGGAACATCACAGATTGGCGGGAGAACATCCTTCGAGTCGCGGCCTACCGCTATTTCCTCGAGAGGATCGAGGCTGGCGAGGAGAGCATTTACGCCGCTTCCCGAAAGTCTGAGATCGATGCCATTACCGACAAAAAGGAGAGAGCCGCTAAGTTGGCTCGGGAGTTGATCGGTGACTACGGCAACATCTCGAAGGGTGGGGTTTGGCTTCGACGCCACATGATCCCGTTCTACTCATGGATCGAGATTAACGCCCCCAGATACTACCGGCTCCTGAAGAACACCCAGCACGAGGGACAGACAGCTGGTCGTGGCAGACGAATGGCGGGGGTTGCCGCCAAGAAAACCTCCATGGCCGTTCTCAAGATGCAGGTCATGTTCATCTTAACAAACATCTGGAATCACCTTTTCTTCGATGACGAGGAAGAAGAACTCGGGAACAACGCTCGTGGGATGCACCTCATCCTGGGGAGACGGAGTGATGGTACGATCCGGTCTATCCGTATGCCTGGTGCCTTTGGGGACGCCCTGGAGTGGTTCAACCTTCAGGACTATCCAGCCGACATCAGGGACCTCTTGGCCGGGAAAAAAGACATTCAGGACATGATGTGGGAAGCCGTAAAGGCTCCAGTGGAACGCATCATCAACTCCTGGGAACCCTTCGCCAAGACTTCGGCTGAACTCATCTTCGGCAGGTCTGCGTATCCTACGGTCTTCGAGGAGGGCAAGGGTGTTAAGATCTCGACCAGACCCGTAAGGGACCGCTGGGAACACATCTGGAAGGTATTCTCCGTGGACCGGCTGTACCGTCATGTGAAGGGTCTTCCGAAGCGTCCCAGCCAGGGTCCAGTTGAGGACGTTCTTGGCGCCTTGCTGCTCTACTCCACGGACCCTGGCGAGGCTGCTCACTTTATGACTAAGCAACTCGTGTCGGATTATCAGGAGGGCCGGGGCCGAGAGCGATTGGACTTTGGCACCACGGAAAAGAGCAACGCCCTGTACTACTGGAAGAAGGCTGTCCAGTGGGGCGACGAAAAGGCCGCAGAGAAGTGGGAGCGTATTTGGCGTGAGGAGTACGGTGGAACAGACCGGGGCATGGCTCTCAGCCTCACGAAGTCGGCCCCCTTGGGTGGCCTCGCCAAAAAGGACCAACCAGCGTTTCTGGATTCGCTGGACGACGATGACCGAGAGTTGGTTCGTGATGCGATGGCTTGGTGGAGCGCCATTTATGGCGGTAGCACCGGGACCTCCGATAGTAGGCCAAGTAGGCCTGAGAATCCGAATCCCCGACCCGATAGGCCATCCAGGCCTTCGAGACCCACAATAGGAGGATGATTATGCTGTTCTTACTTCAGGTGGTGGCTGACACGTTGGTAGCCGCACCCCAGGTGGTTGCCGACACCGTGGCCACCGTGGCCACCGTTCCCGTGGTGGTGCCGGAGGACTCCAGCCTCATTGGTCAGATCATCGCCACACTGTTCGACGGGTTTGAGTTTGTTGGCCCTACGCTGGTGGCAATCCTGACCGTTCCACTCTTTTCCCTGGTGAAAAAGTACCAGGCTTGGGTTGACGCCCTTCCTGCCTGGGTGAAGCAGGTAATCGTGGTCGCGGTGGCCGGTCTTCTGACTTGGATCGGCACGTTGCTGAACGTCCTCCTGCCTACGGACCTCGCTATCTTTGGAAGCCCTGAGATCTCCACTTTGCTCTCTGCTGCCATGGCATATGGGATCCACGCCGGAAGAAAAACAACGAAGTGATTTGGAACCACCTACTTTGCGACTGTTGCGGGATGAGCAGCCCGGGGCTGAGAGGTCGGCCCCGGGCAACGCTCATCCGGAAGACCGCTGGCGCTAAGGGGTGGTCGAGGATCGAGGTAAACGGGATCGTTCGGGATATTTGTCCTTCATGCAGGAGACTTGGACATGAGGAATTACAGCGTTGTATCGTTGCACTCAAGGCCTTGGAGGAGATTTCGCCAGCTATTCGGGGGACTTCTTATGGCCTCCCTCTTGTCGCTCGGCCAGCCGATATTTTCGGGGATTCTGACGGCCCAGACGATAGTGACTGACACCATCGTTATTGATGTCACGGGCTCCCCCACCACGGCGTTGATTACGGCGTCTTACATGATGCCCGTACATATCAACGATTCGATCATCTTTCGGGTGGACGTTCAGGACGAAATGGAAAACCCGCTGGATGCCATTGTGACCTTCATCACGCCTGACTCTACGGCCCTCCAACTGAGTGCGCCAAACAGCCCACAGCCGGGACGCTATGAAGCTCTCGGGGTGGCTCTGAAGATCCAACAGTTACTTGTCTGGGCCGTTGTGGACCCTATTGACGAAGTGCGCATCGCGTCCTTTCGCGACAACAACCTCAACTGGACTGGGGTTGACACCATCCCCGTTGGTGGGAGTCTGCAATACTGTGCATACGCCGTCCGTGGTAACAACCTCGTGGTGGAGTCGCCTGGTCCTCCGGCTTGCCCGACTGTTTGGCTTCCGGCGACGGACTTCACCACCTCAGTCCCAGACCACCTCTTCCGGCTTGCAGGAACCATGTATGGGTTGGTTCCTCGACAGTTGCCCGTCTTTAACTTCAACGCATGGGCCTCACAGCGTTTGCGCGTTACTCAAGATTGAGTAGGAATCATAAATGACCGCGGAGAAGACGATTGCGACCTCCCTGGGGAAGAACGGGGAATCCTGGGGCAGGTATTTAGCAAAATGGGCGCTGGGCCTTTTGGCAACGCTGATCGGTGTAGCGATAGTGGCCGGGGCCGGTTCTTCTATCCAGACTCAGAAGGATCTGGTTGGGATCAGTTTTGAGATCCAGCAAAACCAAAACTCCATTACGGAGGTGGACGCCAAGCTCGACGCCCTTGAGATCCCTCCCGCATGGTTGGAGGCCAAGGTTGATCGGATTGACGCGAATCTGGCAGAGCATATTCGGACTACTACGGGGCGGGGTGGTGGTGGTGGATCTTGAGCTAACCCTTGTTCGATTTGGGTATGGCCGGGACTCCACCCTTGGCGTCCTTCAGATCGAGGGGTTGCACGAGTGCTGGACCCTGGAGGACGAACGCCGGAAGGTGAAGGTGAAGGGGGAAACGTGTATCCCCGTTGGCCGGTATGAAGTGGGGCTCCGGACGGAAGGGGGAATGAACAAGCGGTACGAGGTGCGGTTCCCACTCTTTCACCGGGGTATGCTCTGGATCAAGAAGGTTCTCGGGTTCCAGTACATCTATTTCCACCCCGGGAACGACGACGACGACACGGAGGGCTGTGTCCTGATGGGACGTCACCCCATGATCCTGCCTGATGGCGAGTTCAAGGTGGCTGACTCCGTATCGGCCTATAAGACCCTCTACAAGAAGATCATCAAGGCATTTGACGATGGGCGGCGGGTGTTCGTGACCGTTATGGAAGTGGAGCCCCAATGAAGAAGCTGGCAATCGGTTTGGTCGTGGCCCTCCTCGGCGCCGCGGTCTTCCTCTATATGGGCCAGAGAGAACGCGCCCAGGCCGCTGAGGTCGAGGCCGCGAGGATCGGAGTGTTGCTGGAACAGGCTGAGGCTGAGGCCAGTGCCAAAGAGGCCAAGGCTGATTCTCTGGCTCTGGTGTTGGTGGCCCTGGAGGAGATCCGTGCCCAGGAGATTGCCGAAGCTGAGGCCAGGGCCAGGGCCGAAGAGGCACGGGCCGACGAACTGGAAGAGGCCATCGGGAACCTGCTCCCTCCGGAGATCGTCGACGCCCAGGTGCGCGAACAGGTCTTACTTGCGGTGGGGGAGCTCCGGACCACCTACGAGAGGCGCCTGGAGGATCAGGTGGTAGTCCTACGCCGGACGGAATCCTCCCTGGCGACCTCCATGGAAGAAGCGGATTCGCTCCGTGATGCCAACACCAGTCTCCATGATGCGAACGCTCTCCTGGCGCTTCAGGTCGAGGCGTGGAGGACAGCGGCCCAGCCATCCTTCTTCGGTAGGCTGAGAAAAGAATCAGGGCTCCTTTCGGGAGCCCTGACGTTGGGGGTGGGTATCGGCGCCTGGGTTAGGGGCGGTTAGTCCTCGTACAGTGCCAGTTTCTTGGACCGACGCTGCTTGTTGCAGAGCATGGTGATGGCTTCACCATAGAGTTTCTGCCCCCCCTTTCCAACTATCATTCTCCTTTTCGAGATCTCATTATCGATCACCTCTTGGCCAAGTCCAATAAGTCGGTTCCTGTGTGTTGCCTTCCAGATGTCATCCGTATGAATCCCGATCCAGAAGAGGCCCTCCAAAACCGTGTGCATCATGTAGTCACCGTTGGCTATCTCAGCGGCGAGTTTGACGGCCCTCGTTGCAGCCTCTTCGTTCCTTACGATCATCCGGTGCAGGGTCATAATGCACCTCACCGTGTTCCTTCCGTTGGGGACGGTATCGATTGAGTAGCCGACACTCCGCACCAATTCGTCAGCCCTGACGGCCGTGGGTTCTTTCGCAACCAGTCCAGCCTTGTGTTTGACCCACCCGCTAACCGTACTCTTCCTCGTGTTGGCGCCAACGAAGGCTTCGGCTTCTGCGCTCAGGCCCTCCACCTCGAAGACCATGCACGGC
>Ga0307379_10008745_pt1 | contig 13606 bp, 10 predicted proteins | sample UN2MG_FD_202237 | JGI IMG/M metagenome (GOLD analysis project Ga0307379, IMG submission 202237) | Soil microbial communities from Risofladan, Vaasa, Finland - UN-2 | ecosystem: Environmental > Terrestrial > Soil > Coastal area > Acid sulfate soil | place: Finland: Risofladan, Vaasa | collected...
CTGGTGAGGGACGACGAGGGCCGGCATTACATCCGTAAGTCGCGGCAACCGCTGGCGCCGGGTGATGTGTTCGCCGAGGATAGAGCGCGAGCAAAGGTCGACGTAACGGTAGGGGTGATCGGCACCGGCACGATGGGCGCCGGAATCGCGCGGGCCGCGATGGAACTAGGATGGAAGGTCATCTGGAAGAGCCGCTCAGATGCCGCGCTCAAGAAGGCGCAGTCGCGCATCCGCGAGCGGCTGCTGAAGCAGCTGACCCCCGAGCAGGCCGACAACCTCCTCAGTTCGATGGTCACGACCACCGAACTCGCTCCGCTGGGTAACGCCGATATCGTGATCGAGAGCGTGATCGAGGATCTCCCCGCCAAACAGGAACTGTTCCGCGCACTGGATGCCATATGCTCACCGAAGACGGTCCTGGCATCCAATTCGTCTTCACTGTCTATTGATGCGATGGCCGAGGGGACGTCAATGCCTGACCGCGTGGCCGGCATGCATTTCTTCAATCCCGTATCACGCATGCGGTTGGTTGAGGTGGTCAGAGGACCACGAACATCCGATGAGACCGTTGCGCGAGTGTGTGACCTCGCGCGGGAGCTTGGCAAAGCCCCCATCGTCGTCAAGGACTCGCCCGGCTTCGTCGTGAACCGTATCCTCATGCCGTACCTGAATGAGGCAGTCCGCGTCGTGGAGGAGGGAACGGCGAGCGTAGACGACGTGGACACCGCGGTTCAGCTCGGTCTGAACCACCCTGTCGGGCCGCTCGCGCTGATTGATCTGATAGGCGTGGACATTTTCGTCAACATCATGGATGCGCTTGCAGCACGCTCGGGCGAGAAGCGCTTTGACGCCGCGAAGCTGGCGAGGCGGCTGGTAACTGAGGGCCGTCTGGGACGGAAGGCCGGGAAGGGGTTCTACGAATCATGAGGGTCGCCGGCGAGGCGGGGCAGCCGACCAAGGTGGTAATCATAGGCGCCGGCGGGTTCGGCCGCGAGGTGCTCTGGCTTCTGCGGTGTCTTGGGCCCGATGTCGCGCCCATAGGCTTTCTCGACGACGACCCGCCAGGCGAGACGGTCTGCGACCTGCCTGTCTTCGGGCCGATTGAACCGTCGATCATGGAGGACCGGGATGTCCACTATGTGTGGGGCATCGGCATTCCCCGCTTACGGCATTCCGTCGCACAGCGGCTAGGCCCAGTGCCCTACGTTACTCTCCGTCACCCACAGACGCAGCAATCGGAGTATGTAGAGGTCGGCGACGGCACGATCATCTGCGCCGGCACGGTCGTGACGACGCAGGTCACGATAGGCCGCCACGCGCTCCTGAACCTGAACGTCACAGTCGGACATGACGCAGTCATTAGCGACTACTGCACGCTTAGCCCCGGTGTCCACCTGTCCGGATTCGCGAAACTGGAGGAGGGGGTGGACGTAGGTACGGGTGCAGTTCTGATCCCCGGGGTGAGAGTAGGGGCCTGGTCTGTCATCGGCGCCGGCGCGGTCGTGACACAAGACATCCCCGATCACGTCGTTGCGGTTGGTGTGCCCGCGCGCGTGACGAGATCACTCCATGAAGAGGAGCTGGCAGAGTGAACGCCCGCCCGGCCATACTCGGGGGCCCGCCGGCCTTCGATGAGCCTCTTCCCATCATCCGCCCCACGATTGCGCCTATCGACGAGTGGGAGGCTGATTTGCGGGCCGTGCTCGCCTCTGGGATCGTCACTGTCGGCCCCATGAACGGCCGCTTGGAGCGTGCCGTTGCCGAGTACCTCGATGTCCCCGAGGTGGTCGCTGTCGCCAACTGTACCTCCGGCTTGATGCTGGCGGTCCAGGCACTGGGACTTCCGCCGAATGCTGAAGTGATAGTCCCCTCCTTCACCTTTGCTGCGACGGTGCACGCGGTGGTGTGGAACGGCCTCCGTCCGACCTTCGCCGACTCCCGACTCGACACGTGTGCCATTGACCCGGAGTCTGTCGAAGAGGCGATCACCGGCAAAACCGGCGCCATCATGGCGACCGATATCTTTGGCGTGCCGGCCGACGTGGCGCCATTGGCCCGCATCGCTGAAGACCACGGTCTGCCACTGCTCTTCGATTCGGCACAGTCGCTCGGAGCGACCTACCGCGGAGCTCGGGTTGGTGGATTCGGCGTAGCCCAGGTGTTCAGTATGAGCCCAACGAAGGTCGTCACGGCCCTCGAGGGCGGGCTCATCGCCACTCGAGACGATTCACTCGCCGCCCGGCTCCGGCGCGGCCGGGACTACGGAAAGAACACCGACGGAATGGACATGGAGTTCGTGGGGTTAAGCGCGAGGTTGAGCGAGGTGCACGCACTCGTTGGCCACGCGAACTTCCTGCGGATCGACGATCTCGTTGAGGCGCGCCGCGAGCGCATCGGGAGCTACCAGGAGCATCTGTCCAAGCTCCCGGGGATTCGCTACCAGGCGATCCCGTCCGACCGCACGACCAGCGGCAACTACATGGTCGTCTTCGTGGAGGCGGACGGATTCGGCCTGACCCGCAATGAACTCTACGAGGCGCTGGCGCGCGAGAACATCCAGACGAAGAAGTACTTCCACCCGCCCGTGCATAGCCAGACGGCCTTCCGCCAGTGGCACGACGGCAGGCCTCTCCCGGTGGCAGAGCGTCTGGCAGAAGAGGGACTGGCGCTTCCGCTGTGGAGTCATCTCGATCCTGCTACGATCGACAGAGTCGTTGAGGCGATAAAAGTGTTGCACAAACACGCGCCCGATGTCCGCACGTCGTTGACCGAAGACGGGGCAGGTTAAAGCGAGGGGTTCGCCGATGCGCTGGCTGCGAGTACTGATAGCGGATGCGGTGCTTTTTGCCGCAGCATACGCCGGAGCCTTCGTGCTCCGATTCGACGGCTGGCCGGCGCACTACTGGCTGATCGTCCTGGCGCGAACGTTGCCGCTTGTCGTGGCGATTCAGTTAGCCGCCTTCATCGTGTTCCGCCTGCATCGCCACCTCTGGCGCTATGTGAGTATCGGGGACCTCGTGCGCATCGGGGAGGCAGCGGTCCTAAGTGGCCTCGTCGAGTTCGCGATCTTCATTCCGTGGCTCCACGGGTCGGGTCCCGGATACCCACGGTCGGTTATCTTCATCAACGTAGCCATCCTCGTCTTGCTGTCGGGTGGAGCGCGGTTCGTCGTACGTCTGTCCTCCCAGAGGTCGATGCCCTCGGGCGAGGCAGTGAAGCGGGTGGCGATCGTCGGGGCAGGAAGCGCGGCCGACGCGGTGTTACGCGAAATGATGCAACGCGCGGAACTCGGCTACCGCCCCCAGTTCCTGGTGGACGATGCCCCCGACAAAGTGGGCAGCAGCATGCACGGTGTTTCCATAGCCGGCCCGATTCGCCACCTGCCCGATCTCGCGCGCACTCACCGTGTCGATGAGGTGATCATCGCCATCCCCTCGGCTACGCGGGCCCAGATGCAGGCCATCCTGGAGGCCGTCGGCCAGACGGGCCTGCCATCCAAGACCGTGCCTGCGGTGGGCGATCTCATCAACGGCACCGTCTCCGTGTCGCGTTTGCGTCGCGTGGAGATTGTAGACCTGCTGAACCGGGATCAGGTGAGCATTGATCCGGAGAGCGTGGCAGCCTATATTCAGGGGCGACGGGTCCTCATTACGGGCGCAGGTGGATCGATCGGGACCGAGCTGTGTCGCCAAGTACTCCAGGTCGGCCCCCGCCAACTCATCATGCTCACGCGCGGAGAGAACAGCCTCTACCAGGGAAGTCGGCGCTTGAGAAGTGAGTTTCCCGACGCTGAGATTAGGCTCATCCAGGCAGACGTCGTCAACCGAGAGAAGCTCGACAGGATCCTAGGCGAATACCGCCCTGAGGCCATCTTCCACGCGGCGGCCAACAAACACGTGCCACTATCCGAGTTGAACCTCGACGAAACGCTTTTGGTCAACGTTATCGGGACGTGGCATGTCCTTGAATCGGCGGCGGCCCACTCAGTGAGCCGAGTGGTCTGCATATCCACGGACAAGGCCGCTGAGCCCGTGAGCGCCATGGGCGCCAGCAAGCGTATTGCTGAGATGCTCGTGCTCCAGGCCCACTATCCGGAAACCGTCTGCACAGCCGTCCGCTTCGGGAACGTCCTTGGCAGCAGAGGCAGCGTCGTCCCGCTTTTCGAGGAGCAGATCGCCCAAGGGCGACCGATAACTATCACGGATCCGGAGATGACCCGCTACTTCATGACTATACCGGAAGCGGCGCAACTCGTGCTTCAGGCGGGCGCGTTCTCAACGGGTGGAGATCTCTTCCTCCTGGAGATGGGGGAGCCCATCAAGATCATCGATCTGGCCCGGCAGATGATTCGCCTGTCGGGGTTGCGGCCGGACGAAGACATCCCGATCCAGGTGATTGGCCGACGTCCCGGAGAGAAGCTGCACGAGACTCTCATCAACCCTTGCGAGTCATTCGAACCCACAGCACACCCAAAGATCCGGCGGGTACGCGCAGTCTCACTCCCCCAAATCACACCGGCCGACATTGAGGAACTCCTCGGGCTCTGCCGTGCAATGGACGAGGCATCCCTCCGAAGCTGGATCGTTCAGCGGATCCCGGAGTTCGATCCCCAGTTGCGCCAGGCGGGCAGCCTCGATGCGCCACCAGTCGAGTCTGGCAATTCGCCCGCGGGAGGATGAAGGTCCCGTTCGCTCCTCTCCGAGTTCAACGTTGCCTGTCGCCCTGCGAGCAGGAATGCGCCTTACGCCAGTGACAATCGCACTTAGCCATCCGCCAACGGGAAGCTCTGCGCACCATGTCTAGCATCCGAGAGTCAGACGGAACGACCGGCCCCGGTGCTCCATGCGAGGATAGGCCCGCCCCAGCGGGCATGGAGAGGGCCGCTTTCACCGCGCTATCCCTGACGATCCTGACGTCGCCCTTGGGGTCGAACTTCCATGTCCCCGGACATCCGAGCATCTTCGCGTTTCGCGTCTTTCTCGTGGCGTTCGTCGTTCTTGCGGGACTCGACGCGCTGTGCAGGAAGGCGTTTCGGCGCCCCTCACCAATCATCGGCCCCGAGGCCCTGATCGCGGCACTCGCTTGCTGGGGCCTCGTCTCAATTCTCTGGGCGGACAGCCGGGGCGCGGCCTTCCGCTACGTGCTCTTCCTGATCCAGAACACCGCCCTAATTTACGGCATCGTCGTGTATGGGAGGACTTCCCGCAAGCTGGCAGCTCTCGTCGCGTCGGCCTTCGGCGGCTACCTCATCGTGGTCGCCGGGGCGCTGTTCGAGCGCGAAACCGGGTACCGTTTCCCGGAGTCTATGTTCCGAGATCCGGCGCTGAACATACGCTTTCTCTTCAGCTCTTTCTTCCATAACAGCAACGACCTCGCGACCTTCTTCGCGCTCTGGGTGCCGATGTTCATTGTTGCCTACGTCGAGGGGCGGAGGGTATTGGTCTCATTGCCGTCGCTTGCGCTGGGCGTCCTGTCTGCGTTCCTGGTCGTGTTGAGCCTGTCTCGCGCCAATACGATGGCAGTGGTTCTGGCGGTTCTTGTCATATTCGGGTTCACGGTGAGACGCAGGGCCCTGCGCTGGGCTGTAATCGGCGGGCTCTGTGCTCTCCTCGCCGTCTTCATGCCCGCCATGCCACGCTACTTCGCGAGCCAGGCGTTGACGAAGCTTGCTGCAGATGTCAAGGATGGCGCAGCGGTCAGGGACACTCGCGCCCGTCTGGCCGAGGAATCCCTGGTCCTCTTGAAGCAGAGCCGCTGGCTGGGGGTCGGCGCCGGGAACGTCGAAGCCAGATTGCTCGACATGCGTGTGCGCACAAACACGCAGACGACGGAGATACTCAACGTACACAACTGGTGGCTGGAGGTTCTCGTGAACCTGGGAGTGGTCGGGTTCGCGATCTACCTTCTGTTCTACGCTTGGATTGTGTCCGCACTCTCCCGACGGCACGTTAGGCTGCGCGCACAAGAGCCGTCGCTCGCGGCCCTTTCTCTGGGACTGCTGGCCTCGGTGGTTGGCTTCGCAATAGGCTGCCTGAGCAGCAGTAGCGTACTCACCTTCGCGCCAATCTGGGTCCAATTCGGCTTCTGCGCCGGGGTGCTCCGCCTGGGAGCGTCGAATCCCGAGTCCTCCCGCCGAGAGGTCGCGAGAGCCGTAGCTTCCGGTGACAGGTCACCGCGTGCACACGGGGAACAGCGGGACGGGGAGCCGAGCGGGACAGTCGGCCCGTGAACCGTCGCCAGAACGAGGGGACAGTGAAGCTTTGTGTGCTCTCTCACATGTACCCCAACGTGATGCAGCCGACGAAGGGCATCTTCGTCCGGCAGCACGTGCAGGCGCTTGCGGTTGAGAGCACGGCCGTTACCGTCGTCTCACCGGTTCCTTGGGTTCCGGCATGGCTACCGATTCTCAGGGGGCATTGGCGGGACCTGCGCGCAGTGCCGCTCAGTGAGACAACGGCAGAAGGAACCGTCTACTACCCTCGATTCTTCACTCTTCCCCGGGCGCTCTGGCGAGCCCACGAAGGGCCCAGTATAGCAAGGGCGGGCGCCCCACTCCTCGATCGTGAGCGATTTGATCTGATCCACGCTCACACGGCTCTGCCGGATGGCGACGCAGCCCGTCGGCTCGCTCGGAGGCACGACATCCCCTTCGTCTGCACGGTCCATGGGTACGATTTTGTGTGGCTGAGGCAAGAAGGGAGGGTGCGCGAGGCGATCCTACGGACGTTCCGTGAGGCGGCGCATGTCATTTGCGTCAGTGAGCGGGTCAGACGCGCCTGCCTTGAGCATGATCCGCGCCCCGACCACTTTAGCGTCATCCACCACGGCATTGCGGTCCCTGACCAGATCTCTTCAGCCGAGCGTGTCGGCTCTGGCCGGACCATCCTGAGCGCCGGTAATCTGATCCCTCAGAAGCGTTTCGCCGAACTCGTCGAAGCGTTCTCAATGGTGCACGAAGGGATGCCCGATGCCCAGCTCGTGATCGTGGGGGCTGGACCAGAAGAGCCCCGGCTCGCGACTCTCGCCAGTCAGCTCGGTGTGGACCAGTGCATACGACTCCTCGGTCGAATACCGCACGCTGCTCTGCTCTCACTCTACGGTGAGGCCGACGTTTTCTGCCTTGCCAGCGAGGACGAGGGATTCGGTATCGTGTACCTTGAGGCGATGGCACACGGGGTACCAGTGATCGGCAGCGCCGGTGAGGGCATCGCCGACGTCATTGTGAACGGCGAGAACGGACTTCTGGTGCCGCCAGGTGACAAGCAGGCCATTGCCGCCGCCCTCGCCCGCCTACTGCGAGATGGCGCGCTGCGCAGCCGCCTGGCGCAAGCCGGACGAGTAACCGCAAGCCTTTCCACGTGGGCCCGCAACGCCGAACAGCACGTGGCCCTCTACCGCCGAGTGCTGGGCCTGAAGGACGACTCCCCGATATGAGCCTGGCTGCTCGGACAGGCATTCTCGCTATCGGCAATCTCGTCTACCGATTGACCCAGACCCTCACTCTGATCGCGGTCGTGCGGCTGGTCTCGCCAGAGGAGGTTGGGACCTATCGCCAGGTCTGGGTTCTCTATAACTCGCTCTATGTCTTCTTCATGCTCGGCCTTCCCGGCAGCACGTACTACCACCTTGCGGCCGCGGAGCCCGGGCGGCATCGCCGCTTCCTGCGCCAGACGTCTCTGCTACTGGCAGGGCTGGGCACGCTCTTCGCCGGGGGCCTTGCGGGCGCGTCCACCGTCCTTCCGGTGAGCATGCACAATCCGGCTCTCCGCGCGACACTGCTGGCTATCTGTCCCTATGCGCTCTTCTCCGTGGCCAATTCGTACACGTACCCGGCTCTGGTGGTGTACCGCCGTAGCTGGTTCGCCTCAGGAGTCACGGTCCTCTCCTCGCTCTGCCAGCTTCTGGTCACAGTGACAGTGCTGAGCCTGGGCGGAGGTCTCGTGAGCATGTTCCTGCTGCTGGGAGTGGTCTCCGCCGGCTTCCTTTCCCTGAGCACCTGGCTCGTGTGGTCGCGCGTGCCGCCGAGCAGTGCACCATGGGCGGAGCGTCCCCTGGCGCAGCAGCTTCGCTACGCTGTCCCCTTGGGCCTGGCCGACGCCACCACGACACTTCAGGGGCAGATCGACAAGATCGTGGCCTCGCTCTTCTATCTCCCGGCGTTCTTTGCGCAGTACTCACTCGGAGCGGTGCCCCTGCCGTTCATCACCGTGATCCGGTCAGCCGTGTTCTCGGTGCTGCTGTCCGAAGTCTCCGCGCGCCGCGCAGCCGGGGAGATCGGCCAGATACTCACCATCTGGCGAGCAGCCGTTCGGAAGACTGCCCTCATCTTCTACCCACTCCTGTTCGGCGGACTGGTGTGTGCTGAGGCCCTGATGTCGACGCTCTACACCGCCAGCTACCGAGATGCCGCGATCCCGTTCCGTGTCTACCTCGGGATGCTGGCTCTGATGGTCTACCCGGCGTCCTCGGTCGTGTTGGCTCTCGGGTCGAGTGCTTTCCAGTTCCGGGTGAACCTCGCGGGACTGGCGCTCACCGTCGGCCTGGGCGCGCTGCTGGTCCGCCCCCTGGGTCTGGTGGGCCCTGCACTAGGCGCGCTCGCGGCACTCACGGTAGTGGTGTTTCTTCAGTTGCGGCACATATCCAAGGAGCTCGACGTGGGGGTGATTGAACTGCTCGCGCTTCGCACCCAGATGGGCCCGCTCCTGGTCTCCGCGATCGCTGCCGTGCCCGCGCTCGGTGTCGCCCAGTTTCATTGGAACGTAGCTTTCTCTCTGCTGTTACAGTCGGCAACATACATGGTGGTCTATGTGCCGTTGCTCTGGCTGACCCCTGCTTTGAGTTCAGGCGACCGTGACCAACTGCGGTCCATGTGGGCAAAGCTCAGGGGAGCCAGATAGGCTTCCGTCTGGGACTACAGGCCCTTCTCGTGAACGCTCGGTGTAGAGCTTCAGCGGAAGCGGGGCCACAGGGAGTCTGAAGTAGGATACACCTCCGGCGTCCCTGTACCTGTGCTCTCGCACTCCCTCCTCCGTCTCCGACAGCGCGCCCGGCGGGCGCCCAGGGCACAGATATGCGGCGCCTTTCGCCGGGCTGAGCTTCTCTCTCAGAAGTGGGGACACCCCGGCAATGCAACCCGCTCTTGTCGCTTCGCACGTGTCCCTGTCTCGCCGAAGACGTACAACCGACCACACGTGGTTCGGATATTTGGCGATTGCCTTATTCGGCTCCCCGGTTTCGCTTACTCGAAGCGGCGGCGATGGCTCTGACCTCGACCTGGGTGCGATTTCACGGACTGTGGTAGCCGGCAGGAAGACAACCAGCGCCCAAAGCGCCGCGCCTTGACATCTCGTCACATGGTACGAAGTCACCTCGAGCAAGGCCAGAACTTTGGGGCAGACCCTTACCTTCCCGGAATCCGCCGCCGACACCGTCCGCCCGCCAGGTAACCAGTGAACGATCGCAGAACCCAAATGCAGTCATGTTGCCCATCGCCATCTCAGTGACAACCACTGCTCAACTGATAGCATGGGGCGCACTTGCGATCCTGGTCTACGCCTACTTCGGCTACCCGGCGATCCTCTATCTTCTCGCCCGGATTCGCCGGTCGACGCCTCCGTCTCTCGGGGAAGAGCAGCCTCCCGTTACGGTACTCGTGGCCGCCTGGAACGAGCAGGACGTCATTGCCGAGAAGATCGAAAACACGCTGAGCCAGGATTACCCCCCCAACCTGCTAGACGTCATCGTTGTCTCAGACGGAAGTACAGACGGTACCGATGAGATCGTCCAGCGCTATGCCAAAGAGACAGGGCGCGTGCGCCTTCTCCACACACAGGGACGTCAAGGCAAGTCGGTCGCTCTGAACGTCGGCGTAACACACACGTCTCGCGACGTCATCGTCATGACCGACGCGAATGCCATGTTCGAGAGGGATGCTGTGGCGAAGCTCGTCCGGGCGATGTCCGACCCCAAGGTCGGGGCCGTGAGCGGACAGCTCAATTACCCCACCGGCGAGGGCACCGCAGATACCGAGGGCGCTTACTGGCGCTACGAGCAGAAAGTGAAGCGGTTGGAGTCGTCCCTGGGATCCCTGCTCGGCGCGAACGGCTCCATCTATGCCATCCGGAGAGAGCTTGTCCCGTCCCTTCATCCGCGGGATGTGAACGATTTCCGGGTTCCCTACGAGGCCCTTCTTCGCGGGTACGCAGTCGTGCTCGATCCCGCAGCGATCTCATCCGAGCCGGCTGCGCCGAGCCTCTTGGCCGAATACCGCCGGAAGGTCCGGATCATGTCCCGAGCGATACCCATGATGATCGCGCTCGTATGGACAACCCTCAGGCACGGCCGGAGCTTTGCGCTCTGGCAACTGATCTCACACAAGCTGCTCCGCGAAGTGCAGGGCATCTTCTTCGTCGCGATGCTGCTGGGGGCCGGTTGGGGGCTCATGCTGGGTGATGTGTTACTCTCGGCGTTCCTCGCGGGACAGGCAGGACTCTACCTGCTGGGGGTCCTGGGGTGGACGGTGCCGGCTGTCGGTCGCTTTCGCCTCGCCCGTCTGGCCGCCCACTTCGACATGATTGTCCTGGCGAGCGTGATGGCGCTCTGTCTCTACGCGACCGGGCAGGTCAAGTCAACATGGCAGCCGGCGCGTCCTGCCAAACGGGTGGAATGACGTGGCTATCCTGCATGTCGTGCAGTTTGCCTTGCCGGAGATCTCCAGCGGTTACACGATCCGTACCGCGGCCATCCTCAGACAGCAGCGGTCACAGGGCCTTGATCCCGTGGTGGTAACATCGCCCCGCCATCCCACAGCTTCCGAGCGAAGCATCGAGGGCATCCCACACTACCGTTCCGGACCGCAGGTCAGGGCGGGTAGCGTCTGGCTGCGCGACTGGCTCCGCGTCCGAAGCCTTGCAAGCCGGATCGAGCAGGTCGCTGCTGAGCGCGGGGACCTCCGCCTGCTCCACGCCCATTCACCGGTTCTCTGCGGAATGGCGGCGCTGCGCGCCGGGCGGCGGCTGGGTCTGCCTGTCGTCTACGAGGTGCGGGGCCTCTGGGAAGAGGCGATGGTGCAGCAGTCACGCCGATCTCGTTGGTCTCCTCGCTATCTGCTCGCCCAGAGGATGGAAACACAGGTCTGCAGCCGAGCAGACGCCGTCGTCACAATCTCGCACGGCCTCCAGAAGGAGCTGATCGCCCGAGGCATACCTGAACGCAAGACACATGTCGTGCCGAACGGCGTCGATCTCACGCAGTTCTCGCCTGGTCATGCTCCGCCGTCCTGGCGCTCGGATCATGGCTTGACTGACGGCCCGCTGATCCTCTACCTTGGCGCCATCCGCGGATACGAAGGGGTGGACCTCCTGCTTAAGGCATTCCGTCTCGTCAGGGAAGGGTACCCGCATGCCCAACTCCTAATCGTCGGGCAAGGCGAGGATCGGGACCGTATCGCGGCAGAGACGAGCCGCCTCGGGCGCGGAGTGACTATCCTGCCACCAGTGCCGCACTCTGAGGTCCCGGGCTTCTACGCCGCTGCAGATGTCGTTGTCTACCCTAGACTGTCGACGCGCGCCACGGAGCTCGTGACACCTCTGAAGCCGCTCGAAGCCATGGCGATGGCGAAGGCCATAGTCGCAAGCGACATCGGCGGACTGCGGGAGCTTCTCTCCGACGGGGAAACGGCGCTGCTCTTCGCATCCGGCTCCGAGACCGGGCTGGCGGAGGCGCTGAGCGCGCTGCTCAGGGATGACCCACTCTGTAGGCGACTCGGCGAAGCGGCCCGCCAGGCCGCCTCTGAACGCTTCGACTGGCAAGCAACCGAACAGCGCTATCGTGAAGTGTACCGCGCCGCCGGTATTCAGTGACACCCGTAGCGTACCGGAGCCGATCTGAGGCATCCAGAAAGCCAGGAGCCTTGGTTTCCCGGGTTTCCCGGGTTCGCTTCTCGCGGGTGCTGCGGCATCCTCCGTCCCCTGGTCTCGGATGTGATCCGGAGGCTGTTCTCTCGCCTCCACCTGATATTCGGCCTGGGATACGACAGCGAGCATGCCCAGCTGGTGCTGACTCTCTACCCGAGACCGCGCGCACCAGGGCGATTGGGCTACCGGTGCGCCACGCCGTCTGGTACCGCAACCGCGCGCGTCCTACGTTGCGTGTTGGCGCTCATCATGGCAGACCTTGCCGCTGCGCGAGCTATCTCGCGCAGCGCTAACTAGCGATGCCAGCGTGTGCGTCCACCTGCAGACCTGCCGCAGACGCCCCCGGAGTTTCGGAACGCTACGCCGTCTGCGCGCCAATATGGGAGAACCACTGGAACCCCCCGAGCTCGGAGCGGTGCTACTTCACGGTGCTGGCCGCGTATTCAGCTATTTCCATCTGCTGCAACGCCTCTGCCGCTAACTTCCTAATCGACACTGAACCGCTAGCTAACTCCTGGGTATCCATGTTGGACCTGGCAAGCAGAAGTTGGACAGCAAAGTGCTCTGTTGACTATCTAGCAACTCATTATCTGACGCAAACCGGTGCCTTCCCCGTCAGAAATCTCCGGACCTGCCTCCAGACCATCCGAAGAAACATGACCAAAGGTCTTGCATAACCTCCCCCACCGGAGCCTCGATGTCCGACTGCCCGAAGATCTGCTGATCTGAGCGTGCTGCGGCCACCGGGGCCGAACACAGTGGTCACTGACCCGTGGCAGGGCAGCAGCACCTGCTCGTATAGCTCCTCGGACGCACTGAAACGCACTGCAAGCGGGCCATCGTGAGACTCCACGAGTGGCAGGAAGCTCTGCTGGCTCCGCTGAAGCTCTGCCATACTCGAATCAACCAGACCGAAGCTGCCACCAGTGCAATACAACAGAGGGAGAAGCGAACGTGCCAAGACCTGCGGGCCGGAGCTGGCTGGGCCCGCCGTGAGACGGAGCGCCGCCTACGACGCCATCAAGCGGCTTGCGGACATCGTCTTCGCCAGCATCGCCCTCGCGCTCTCCCTGCCCTTCTGGATATGGGCCGTGACGCTCATCCTCCTGACGGACGGGTGGCCCTGCCTCTACTCCCAGACCCGAGTCGGGCGCGGCGGCCGCATCTTCACTCTCTACAAGTTCCGCTCGATGATCAAGGATGCCGAGAGGCACTCGGGTGCCGTGCTGTCGGACAAAGACGACCCTCGCGTCACCTCCATCGGCCGCCTCATGCGGAAGACTGCCGTCGATGAGATCCCCCAGCTCATCAGCATCTTCCGCGGAGACATGAGTTGGGTCGGCCCCCGCCCCGAGCGGCCTGAATTCGTGCGGGACTTTCTACGCGACATCCCCGACTACGAGCGCCGCTACGAGGTGAAGCCGGGCCTCACCGGCCTCGCCCAAGTCCGTGGACATTACCTGTCAACCCCCGAAGAGAAGCTCGTCTACGATATCGAGTACCTCCGCCGCCGGGGCCTGTGGCTCGACCTCCAGATCTGGCTCCTCTCTTGGGCGAACACCCTCTTCGGTCGGTGGGGCGCTGACAAAGCCGCAGATCGCTAGGTTTCTCGAGAATGGTGCCGAGCGATGCCTCTCCTTCTCTGCCCGTATTCCCTCTCGATGTCGGTAGCTGACAGGGCACATCGAATT
>Ga0307379_10008747_pt1 | contig 13605 bp, 18 predicted proteins | sample UN2MG_FD_202237 | JGI IMG/M metagenome (GOLD analysis project Ga0307379, IMG submission 202237) | Soil microbial communities from Risofladan, Vaasa, Finland - UN-2 | ecosystem: Environmental > Terrestrial > Soil > Coastal area > Acid sulfate soil | place: Finland: Risofladan, Vaasa | collected...
TCGAGGATTATTTCAATAGTGCGATATCCACACTGCAGCAGCAATATTATATTACCTCAACAAGCAAGAGCGCCCCCACAGTATTGTCTGACAATAAAGCCTACAGGATAGATTTCATTTCCAGGGACGAGAGGGGTAATCCTGATAAGAGCTATATGCAGTACTATACAATAATTGACAAAAAGGTCTATATCCTGACTTATAGCGGCCCTTATTCCACCCAGGAGACGGTATTTGATTATTATAAGAGAGATGCCCAGGAGATTATCGATTCATTCACCGTTGACCGCGTGTATAAGGAAGTATAGTCCTGATTTAATCCGAGGTCATCCCCTTTTTTGTCGGTTTGAAAAACCCGTTGTATGCTTGAAGATTTCGATCTTATTGGGAAATAAAGGAAAAAGAGAGAAAAAATTATTCTTTTGCATGCCCCCGCTGCTTTGCCGGAAGCATATGAAGTTTGACGATCCCATCGCAGGAATCGCAGACATAGAATTCCGTGGTCCAGCAGGAAGAACAGGCCCACCGCCCACAGAGTGTGCACTGCTTCAGCTCGGTAAGCGGGAACACTGCATTACAGAGGTCGCAATAATATTTTGAAAATGAGGAAGGGTCTTTGTCCGGAGGCTCTCCCTGGTTTCGCATGGTCGTGATGTCACCTTTGAGGCGGGAATAGAAGTCAGAGCCTTCTCTTCCGTTCGCCCCGCTTTTATTCGACCTGCTTTTCCAGAGCATTAAGTCGTTCCTCCAGCCTTGCCAGCGTGTCAATCATGTCGTGTTCAAAATCCTTCAGGACTTCGACTTTGCCCTCTTCACTGGTAAGAACCTTCTCCTTTTTGTCCCGGAACGTCTTGACCTGGTACTTGTTCATCAGGGACCATTCCGAGATCATCTGATCAAAACGACGGTCAAGGTATTCGTCCACCCGGCTCTCCATAGGACGGGTGATAGAAACTTTCCCCGAAGATCCCCTGAAGAAATAATAAATGAGGAATGCGATGAGCGCGATGATGAGGATTATCAGGAGTGCCTCTAATCCGGTCATTTCCTCACCCCTTTGATTTTCTCAAGCCTATTTTCCAGATCGGTCATTTTCGCATCAGCTTCCATCTCGAACTTGTCGAGATCCTTTACGGCATCTTCAATTGTTTTTATCCGGACTTCAAAATCACCAAAATCCCTATTGGTGGCAAGGTTCCATTCCTCGATCATGTACTTCATGCGGCGATCGAGGTAGCTTCCCATGTAGTCGTTCACGCCGATCATCGCGTTCCCTCCAGTTCACTCATGGCCGAATCAAGGTTTTTCGCCCGGTCAACGAGTTTCGTTTTCCATTTCTCCAGGGTGCTGATCTCGGTGCTCACCATGTCCAGCCGATGTTCAAGATCGTCAAGATCATAGCGTGTAACAAGACCCCACTCCGAGATTATTGAAGAAATGTTTGCATCAAAATACCTGTCAAGCTGCTTATCCATCGAAGGTAATCTGGTATCGATTGACTGCGGGATTGATGCCAGGGTCTCGGTGAATGAGGATTTCCTGGCAGTTTCAGAGGTTTTTGTCTCAAACATTCATATCACCGGATTTTTTTCTCTTCATCCTTGATCTTTTCAACAAGATGATCCAGCTTGGTGCTCTTTACCATGTTTTCCAGTCTTCGGATACGTTTGTCCACGGCGTTATGCTTGGCAAAGATTTCGGTCTCCAGATCAACATTCTCATCATCAAGTTTCTTTATCTCCTCCAGTTTGTCCGGGGGAACGCGGAAGAAGGGCTGGCCTCGGTGTGCATATTCCAACTTCATGAGGCTTAATTTCTCTTTCTCCAGTTCTATCTCTGCCAGCTTGGGTGTGACCCTGGAAATGCGTATCTCCTTGATAATGAAATAGATAATTATGAGCCCTATAATGAGGAATATTGCCCACATAAAGGTCTCAAACCAGTCCAACCACATGGGTGCCAATGCTGCGGATGTGGCGGTAGGAGTTGCGGTGGCCATTTTAGCTCACCATTGTTAATCGTTCCCGCCTTTTTCGGGCTTGATTTTTTTCACAACTTCTTTTGCTCCTTTGTCAACAGCCTCCCCGGCTTTCCCTGCACCTTTCATTATAGCCTCCCCGGCTTTCCCTGCACCTTCAGAAACTGCTTTTCCGGCTTCCCCTGCTTTTTTCCCGATCTCTTCAGTGAGAGGAACTTTCCTTCTTACGGTAACGGTGTCGCCTTCCGCCACCCCCAGTGCTGCGATATCTTCGGGGCTTAATTTTATGATATCCTTTTCCAGCATTCTGTCGGCATATGCGGCAACCGATATCGGTTTGGCTTTTTCATCATAGACAGCAGGGTATTTCATGATCTCAAGGCTTTCTCCCTCTTTGACTCCGAGATCAGGCAATACTGATTCATGGAGCCGGGCCCGTCCTACACTGGGAAATGCCCTTACCTGTACTTTTAATTGAATCCCTTCCATACAAAGACAAATGAAGGTAGGATTCTATTTATTTTTTGTGTAGCTGTGCAAGAGAGGATGTATGTAAATCACTAATCTAAAATAGGTGATGAAATCAGGGATTCGAAATTATTACTCAAAATGAACTGATGCAACATACTTTTTTACTTTCCGGGCATACTCATATTCAGAAATGGTTCGGGTAACAGAGAACGCTGTCGTCTATCTAATCTGTATTACATTCGCGGGATATGCAGTACAGGCAGTTCTCATAGATGATATTTTCAGGCTCTGGGCGGTGCTTATACCTTCTGTGGTACTTTCCTTGATCCCTGTGCTTGTTGAGAAAAAAATTGGAATAACTTTTCCTGCCGGACTGAAATCACTTGTTGCGCTTTCTCTCGTCCTGCATGTCGCGGGCGGAATTAACAGGTTTTACTGGAAATTCGCACCTTTTTATGATAAATTTGCCCACGTAATCTCCGCTGCCGCGGTGGTAATGCTGGTCTTTTGCCTGTTTTTAATACTTGATTTTTATGGAAAAAAAGTGAATCGAACAACTCTCTATGCGGGGATCATTCTTATCTCGGTATTCTTCATGGTTGCATGGGAGGCGAGTGAATATTTCATAGACGTGCTGGTAAAGTCTTCATACAATAACGGGCTGGAAGATACCATTGGTGACCTTATCGCAGATGCTGTCGGTCTTGTCCTGGCTCTTGCACTGGTACGGCACCACGTTCATTCTGTAAAAGACGGGGAACAGTTACATTCACTCTTTTTCAGGCAAGCGCCATCAGAATAAAGAATATGAAGAAATCTTTTTTCGAAGAATTTCCATTCCACTTCAATTCAATAACTTTTCAAGATATCTGATTTTGGCGAATATATTACGAGACCTTGCGGGAACGTTTCCCTGGAATGGATGAAATAAGCCACAGGGGAAACGAGAAAATGCAACGTTTAAGAAAAAGAAAAAGAATTTTTCAGTCAATTATGCAGGAAGTTCCTGGCACACTTTATGCATATGGTACCCTGCAGCCATGATCAGGATTCCATTGATAAAGAAATAGATGGCGACAAGATATCCAAAGATTATCAAACCCCCGATTGTGGGATAGGTCATGAACAGTATTGCAAATATGATGGAGATAATCGCTGCAAGCACGTATAGCCCGCGTCCGGGTATGTTTTTCTCCGCGAGGCCGAATACGAGCTGGAGAACTCCGATGAAAAATATCACTACCCCAATCATCCAGGTGAGAACTATCCCGATAATTGCAGGGTAGATAATGAAGCCTACTCCTATAAGGATGCCAAGTATTCCCCCAATCAATAAAAGTGTTGATTTACCTTCTCCTGCGGGGGTGAAGAGAGCGAAGATGAGTCCAATCACTCCCATTATGATGATAAGAACCCCGATAAGGGTCAGTACTACAAGGGCAGTGAGGTTCGGAAAAAACATCATCAACAGACCGAATATAAATGAGAGAAATCCGAGAAGTACCAGTGCCCCCCAGACTTTTGCACACGGTGATGCGACAGTAGTTTCTGTCATATGTGAGAATTTTTTTTCTTCCTAATAAATCTATCTTCAGTTTTACGAATACTGCGGTTATTTCCGGTTAATATCTATTAGAATGGCCCAGGCGCGAGATTTTTTTAATGTTCAGAATTTTTTTTTTTAAGCCCTGAAAAGTGGTATTATTCAGTCCAATCCGTCTTGCTATTCTGTTCAGTGACCCAATCGGCGTGATATGGTGCCTTTATTTTATAGCAGGGTAATACTATTAGATCGTGAAACTGCACTGGTATTACCTTGCCTACGTGATGCAGGGCCTGATAGTGCTAAGTACATTGTACGCACTCTATATTGGCGATTATTTTGTTGCGTTCAGCGGAGTGGTGGCAGTCGGGTTGACAATGATTCCATATATTGCCCGCCGCCGGGTACATATTGTTGTCCCCTGGGAGGTCAACTTCCTGATTGCACTTTCGCTCTTTCTCCATGTTGCAGGGTATTCCTACCACTGGTATGTTGACCTGTACCCATATTACGATAAAATAGCCCACTTTGTTGCCTCTCTTACCATTTCCCTGCTTGGATTCCTTACAGTACTCCTTCTCGACAGGTTTACATGCCTCCGGATGCAAAGATGGCAGATTTTTTTCTTTATAATCATGTTTACACTGGCATTCGGGGCAATCTGGGAGATATGGGAGTATATGCTGGATACAATATTCGGCCCGCTGCTTTCAAAACCGCTCCAGCATGGTCTTGATGATACCATGATTGACCTGATATTTGACCTGGTGGGAGCATTTATCGTGGCAACCCTTGGAACCTGGTACCTGAAGAACAAAAATTTCGAGGATGTCGTAGATTCGTTGCTGGAACCGGGGTATGAGAACAATAAATTAGGGGATTGCGGAAAAAAGTAAGATCCACCGATTTTTCGGAGCTGCCTTAAACTCAAACTATATAAACCCAACGGTTTTAAATTTATACTAATTGATCCCGAAGAAGTTCCCCAAATTTAATAAAACGCAATATATAGCGGTGGCTCTCATCCTGGTCTCTTTCCCGATGGGAATAGGGTATGCGTCATGGGAGGCCCGGACGTGCGATGTCACTGTTCTTTCTATCGAAGGTGCGCCCGGGGGAATAGTATTTATTGCAGATCCCCATTTAAGGCTGGAGAATATCGATCATATCAGGAGTGTGATCGAGGATATAAACCGCCTCGAGCCATCAGTGGTCCTGATAGGCGGCGATTTTGTGTATGGAGAAGAGGAGGATTTCTCTTTTCAGGAAGTCTGGAAGGGGGTTGATGCACCCGTCTATGCAATACTGGGGAACCATGATTACAAGGCAGGTATCGATGCCACCAGCGGCCTGGATAAGATGATACGAGTCGCCGGGGCGGACATTGGCGGTGAGAAGTATGATGTGGGTTGCCTGTATGATGAGACCACTGATCATGATTTTGCAGATGCCCTTGAGAAGGCCCTTGAGCAGAACGGGGTAACCGTGCTTCGAAACGAGGTAGTGGAGCTTGAAATTGACGGAAAGAACGTGTGTCTCGTAGGAGTGGACGACGGATGGGCGGGAATGGCGAACCCGCCGAAGATCTCTCCCGATGAAGGCACTTTTGTCATTTACCTGATTCACGAGCCGGAATGCAAGGGGGACTGGGATGCGGATCTTATCCTGGCCGGCCACACTCACGGCGGACAGTTTAATATTGCCGCCATGGAGACGCTCACAAGTTACGGGATCATTGAGATGAGCGGGCTGGTCCCGAACGGTGACATCCCATTCTATATCACTAGGGGTATCGGGACATCCAATTTCGAGCATGAACTGCGTTTCATGGCCTCGCCAGAGGTAGTAATACTCAATCCCGGTACAGATGTTCCGGAAAACTCTGAAATTTTAATTATCTGAATCTGCTGAATATACCCGACTGGGGATGCGAATCATTTCCGCTATTTTTTACTTTTATCTACAAGGCTCATATGCCCTTTCAATGCACTCAACGTTTCTTCGTCCAGAATGAGGGATAGATCAGGCTTGAAATAGTAAATCGGGTAAAGTCCGTAAATGCTTGTCACAAATGTTTTGAACATCTTGGCCTCGAGCAGGGATGCCATCAACGTCCTGTACTGGGTGCATTCTATATCCGCCTCATTAATCTCTCCCTGACGAGCTTTTTCGATAATTGGAATCACATTTTTCTGTACGAAATTCTCAATTGCGGCACTCACCCACGCGGTCATCCTCCTGCTTTCCAGGGAATGAATATAGCGTATAAAAATATATTGGGAAATGAGTATAAACGAAAATTCAAGGATAAAATCCAAAGGACCGATATGTTCCCATTCCATGACAATCAGTGCCGTTGTTGCGGGAGAGAGATAGGCCGCCAGAAAGTACAATGCTGCAAAAAATCCAAAAATGCCTATTATGAGAAGAATAACCCATATTATTGGTTTTTTTTTCTGAAGGTTTTCCGCAATATGGCCTATCCACACCTCGAATGTCTTGTTATAGGGTTTTAAGATAATGGCCAGGAAATAGAGAATAAAGAAAAGGAGAAACTGGATGGCGACAAATGAGCCGATCTCGATATCCTGTCTCAATATGAAAATATAGCCGATAGCTGCCAGGATGTTCGAGCTGCACAGGGCAATAAGTGCAATGGCCGCGGAACGCATATTGATGAAAAAAATGATCCATTCCGAGTGATAGAACTGTTCACTTTTTTTGAGCATTTTCAATGCCTGAAGGAATTTTATATGATTCTCCTGGTGCCCCTTCCGTTTTTTTATCAGCCACCTGGCAAGTGCCGGGATCAGCGAAAGGATTGGGTAAAAACTGATGAGGAGAAGAGAGCAGATTATCCAGGTCGTGACGTATATTGGAAAGTTGAAAAAAAGGAATGCGTTGATGGACAAAATTGCGATCACAATGATATCTTCAATCCGGCGGTGATCTATTGTTGCGAGCAGTTCTTTTCTCTTCCGCTCCCTTTCCATCACTTCGCGGGAAAACTGTTCGAGATAGGTGATTCGACTGGGTAAGGCACAGATATTCTCGACCATTCTTATTTTACCGATTGGACATAGTATGTTAAAATTTCATCGTAATCGTGGGATAAGTAGGGATGGGGTTTGGGCGTGCCGGGGAACGTTCAGGTTGTGGTGGAAGATCAGACCGAATTCATTTGCCGTTTCACCCCTGTGTGAGACGGTTATGCAGGAAAATCGGATGCTTTATCCCCCCGTGACTATATATACGTTTTTCAAGGTTGCCAGTGCGGGATACTGGTTTAAATATGGCCCCTTTTACCCCCGAGCCAGGTTTTTCGTTGGCAACCTTGGGCTATGCCCTGGTGGTACGGTGGTGGAATATGGAGCGGTTTTCGCATAAGTGATAATGCGTTGTGAAAATCCGGGTATTCTCTCTCAATATTGTATTTTACTCATTTGAAATTGGTATCCGGTTGGAGAGAGTATAAAAGTGAAAAATATGTAAATTCAGACGGACTTTGCCGCAAGCTCGATGTCCTCTTCCTTGAGAGTCTTTCTGCCTGCGTGCTTTGCCAGTCTGTTTGCCTCTTTGGTGAGGTGTGCAATGTAGTCTTCTGCTTTTCCTACAAGAGCTGCAGCGGCATCGCTTCCGACCCTCTCGGCTCCGTTATTCTTTGCAATCCTTACAATTGCAGCAACAGGTAAATCGGCCATTTAAAATGCCTCAATTAATAACTTCGCAGAAGGTATTTAAACTCTCCCTAAAAAGTCGCCATATATTTTGATCATTTTCGTATTCGCGGACGCTATGAAAGATATAATTCTGGTTTTTCTTGCGGTCTTGTTGGGTTGATGGTATCTTCAATACTGATGCTCGCCATACGGAGAGGAGGAGCCCGCTTGGAGGTGCTGAACGGAAGTGATACCTGCCTGTCGCCGGAGTAAGGCAAGGGCGGGAGAGAGGGGGATCTTGCGACGTATCAACGGAGATAGACCGGCCACAGTCTCTTCTAGAATCATAAATAAAACACTAATTATTTACTTAATTGAATTTTATCCTAATCGTAGGAGATATCTATATGTTCAAAGTCACGAAACTGCTTGCCACAGTAATTATGATTCTTCTATTCACGCAAATTGTTGCTGGAGAGACTGCTGATGAGCTCATAAGTAAAGGGCGTTCATATGAATCTGCTGGCAGATACATCGCGACCGTCCTCTTTGCCTGTGGAGCCGCACTTGTATTTTTTAAACTTGTAAAAGACTTCGGAATCGCAGAACATACCTCCTCCTGACCATCTTTTTCTGCTTCTTTCCTTTGCGGTGGTTTCTCTACAGAAATATAGGCGCAAGCGAACCGGCATTCGTTTTCTTTGCCTGGCAACAATTTACTTTCTTAAAAAAGACCAGATCCGGTACTCCGTGATCGCTGCTTCTCTTGCTACTCTCACGCGTATATTCGGAATGCTGTTCTTCTCGATGATCCTCCTATCGCTCGTGACAAGAAAGCAACTGAACCGGAAAAATGCAATTTTTACTTTGTTGATTCCGTCTACTTTCCTGCTGCTTTTTTGCTATTACTCATCTCATTCGGTGATTTTTTTGTATACTTCAATGTGAATGCCGTAAATATCCAGGAACCGTTTAAAATAATGATTACACTCGGGGATATTTACTTCAGGGAACTTTATGGAATTCTTATCGTCATTTTCGCCATTGCTGCCTTTGCCCTCTGGGAACGCGGGGAGAAAGAGATGTCCCTCTTTATTTTGTTATATCTCCCGCTCATCGCGCTCGTGGCCCATGGGGATGTCAGCAGGTACATGATCCCTATGGTTCCTTTTGCCTTGATCGGGTTTGAGAGGATATTTCCTAAAAACAGGATTGCATTTATATTCGTCATCGTCCTTGCTGCAATCCTTTCACTGATCTATACCTGGATCATGATTCCTCTCAATCCAATGCCTGAAGAAACATTCCAAAATATCAGGGAAACCATCGCGACAATTCAACTTTAATCCGGAAAGAAATCAATTTAGTGTTTAGTTGGGGAGTGAGGTGCCGAAGTGACGAACGACCATAACCTGTCCCAAACTCCTCCAAACCCCGTTCCAATATCGTCTATCTCCTGTCCCAATCTCGTCCATCTCCTGTCCCAATCTCGTCCATCTATGGAATCCTTCTCCTCCCCTGTTCCATGTAGAACGCCTCACACCATCGCAAGGGGCACTTCATCATCATCCGAATTGAGGTAATCCGGATGTACCTCCATTCTTGTCACAAGGGCCAGTACGAGAATGAGTATTCCTGCGATAAACGCCCCGGCAAAGGCAATGTCAAATCCTGCGGTGAGCACACCGATCCGAATATTTGCAGGGGCGGCGGAGGTCACATGCTGGTGCCTGCCGACAACGCTCATTCCCCAAAGAAGCATCAGGTTAAAGCAGGCAATCCCCAGCGGCATCGGAGCAAAACGCTCCAGCGTGGTGAGGCTTGAGACCATGCCCTGGTAACTTTTCGCCACCGAATTCATGATCATGTTGGTGACAGGGGTGACGAGGAGTCCCAATCCGAACCCGATAATAAACAGGGTTGCCACGATCATCGACAGGGTGGTATCGACCTTCAGCCAGGTCAGCAGGAAATATCCGAGCAGGATGATCACACCCGCTGCGATACTCAATTTTCTTCCACCGATCCGATTGTAGAGCAATCCGGCGGCTATGCCCGAGATCATCATGGCAAGAGAGAGTGCGGTCAGGATGATACCTGAAAATGCGGATGAATATCCCTGCACATATTCAAGGTAGAACGGAAGCAGGTAATTCACCCCTCCGAAACTGAAGAAGAGTAGGGCGAGCGAGAGATTGGCAAACAAAAAGTTGCGGTTCGAAAAAAGCCTCAGTTCCAGGAGAGGGTCATTGCACCGGAGTTCATGGAATACCAGGTATCCGAGTGAGACTGCAGCCAGGAGTAAGGACGCGATGATGGAAAGAGAAGTCCACCCAATCGTGAGTCCTTCGGTGATTGCGAATATGAGCGAGGCAAGTCCGACAAAGATGAGGATGCCTCCCCTGTAATCGAAGCCGGAAAGGCTGCCAACCCGTGAATCCTCGGGGACAACCCGCAGACCAAGAATTACGGCAAATATTCCCACCGGGACATTGATGAAAAATATCCATGTCCAGGATACATACTCGGTGAGAAGACCGCCGACGGTGGGGCCGATGGCTGTTCCGAGGGCGGCAATGGTTATGACCAGCCCCATCGCCTTTGCTCTCTGCTGGAGAGGGATGTATTCGGTGACCATCGCCGGGGCAATGGCGGTCATCATGGACCCCCCCACGGCCTGGAATACCCTCGAGAGTATCAGGAGATCAAATGAACCGAACAGATCAGGCAGGAACCCGCACATAAACGAGCCGATGGTGAAGATCGCGAATCCGGAAAGGAATATCTTCTTAAAACCGATGAGATCCGAGATCTTGCCGAATATTATCACACACCCTGCCAAGGCAATCAGGTAGGCGGTTGATACCCAGCTCACGGTAGTTGTGGAGATATTGAACGATGATGAGATGGTGGGCAGCGCAATATTTACTATAGTGCCGTCCAGGGCTGCCATAAAAATAGCGAGCGATATGGACAGGAGCAATAAACCAAAACCTTTCTTATCGTCGTTTCCCGAAGAGAAACCCATGTATCAGTTTATTTCCGGATGGGTGAAAAGAATGTTGTTTTGGTTTGGAATCCAAAAAGCGGGGATTCTGATTCCGGTCAGGAACGAGAGAGAAACCAGGTGGAAATCGCAGCCATGAAATGCATTTTTTTCGAATTCATGAGTATATGTAAACTTGAGATCCTGTATACACGGCACAGTGGCGGCGGTTTGCATCCGGCAGGCGCACAGCCCTCCGGGACAGGGGAAAATAAAAAGCTATATCAGGCTATATTCGAGACCAAGAATCATCTCATTTTTGGACAAGGTGGCGTCAAGAATGAATTTTAACAGGGTAGGACCGTGGTGCAGTGTCAAGTCAACTACTCAATGATCTGAATGGATACCAGTGCAAAGCCCAGGAATATCTTGAAGAAACCGGGATAATCTAATCGAAATGAACTGCCCTGCAACATGAAGGTTCACTGGAATATGCCGGTGAACACATTAACAGAGCGGAAGATTCCGGCGTCACCCCCAGAATGGAGGAGACACTATGGAAAAACCACAAATATTAGGGCACAATTGTAATTTTTTTGGTTGTATGGTCATCCTTATAGCCTGCTGTCTTATTCCACTTCCCGTCATGGCGGATGTGAATGGTGACGGTGACCTGCAGGCTCTGGAATTTACCAGGATCAGCCAGGGAGGTTTTGGGGACCCGCAGAATAATTATGCCTGGTCCGTCGCTGAATTCAAGGGAGACCTCTATGTGGGAACAGGCCGGAACATCCCTTACCTGGTGTCCTTGGGCATGAAAAAAAGAGGGCAGTTCCATGCCAATATGTCATACCCCTTCTTCACCGAGCCGGGCGGTTCCCCTCCACCGTTCCTGCTTCACCCTAATCAGTCACTTCCCAATAAGACCGACGCCATCGAATGGTCAAATGACATGCGGGCGGAAATCTGGAGGTATCATGATGGTTCATGGACCAGGGTTCATCAGGCAAACCTGTTTGTAAACCCGATGGACGGATACACATATCCTGAAGGATCCGGATACCGTATCATGGCCACATTCACCGACAGTGGCGGGGTTGAAGCTGTCTATGCAGGGGTCGGGTTCAGTTTCAGCCGTACTCTTGTGCTCAAATCTGTAGATGGGCTGGTATGGGAAAGGGTAAATACTGCCAGTATACCCGGTACCGATACAAGGGCCATGGCTTCTCATAACGGGAAACTGTATGTGGGCACTGCAGACGGGATTTACGCCTCCCAAAACCCCGACACTATTACGGATTCCTGGGAGAAAGTGGCAGATTTCCAGGTTTCAGCCCTGAAAAGCTATAACGGCTATCTCTATGCAGGAACCGGGAACCCGAGCGGTTCTGCAGAGACGAATGGTTTTGAGGTCTGGAGAAGCATCTGTGCCGATCCTGCTGGTCCGGACGACTGGGAAAGGGTAGTTTCCGGAGGTGCAGGTGATGCATGGAACGTGATGGTGGCGACCATCCAGATTTTCCAGGGAAATCTCTATGTAGGATCAATGAACCTGCCTTTTGCAATGGGATCTGACGGGCTGAAAGGATTTGACCTCATCCGGGTATACCCGGAAGATACATGGGATCTGCTGGTCGGGAACTATAATCCGGAAATACCGACAGTACCCCGGGGGCCGCCTATGAGTGGCTGGCCATCGGGGTATGCAAATCCCTTCAACCTGTATGCCTGGTCTATGGAAGAATATCATGGGAATTTTTACCTGGGCAGTTTTGACATATTCAGCCTGGCCAGGTACCTGGGAGATATTCCCGGTGGATACGAGATGCTGATTGCCGGGATGGAAAGTAGAGATTCAAGCGATCTCCCATCAAATGTCACCAGCCAGGAAAACGCTGATATATCGGGATTCCTTGATCAATTTGGGCTGTTGGAACAGGCAATCGATTCAGGATATATCGATGAATCCACGTTTATCCCTAACATTGAATTCCTGGCAGCGGAGTTTGGCGGGGGCGACATGTGGATGAGCAGCGACGGGCAGTACTGGGTCCCGGTGGATCTGAATGGTCTTGGGGATCCCAATAATTACGGTCTTCGGAATATGCTCGCTACATCCGACGGGTTGATCATCGGCACTGCAAATCCATTTGAGGGATGCCAGATTTGGATTGCAAAAATAAATGATCCGCCTGTCGCAAATTTCACGGCAGATCCTGCATCGGGCCAGCCGCCACTCACTGTCCAGTTCAATGACACCTCAACCGGTACAATGCCGCTCTCGTATAGTTGGGATTTCGGGGATGGAAGTCCGCAAGCCACCGTTACGAATCCGGTTCATATCTATAATGCCAGCGAAAGCCAGGTATTTGACGTCATGCTTACCGTGACCAACAGCGCCGGACAGAGCAGCAAGAACGGCACAGTTTCCGTATTTGTTCCAGTGAACACCTATACAATCAATGCAACCGCCGGCCCGAACGGCACGATCGACCCGTCAGGGATCGTGGAACTGGCAGAGGGAGCAAACCAGACATTTACCATGATTCCGGCCGGTCATCTCAATTGCTGGGGTGGCGGGACACGCTATGTGGTATGGAATTATTCGGTGGATGGACAGTCGGTGGAGATGGAGCCCTCAATAGACGCGGTATATTACTCTTTTATCGACGTGGACGAAAACCACACCATCCATGTGAATTTTGAAGAGATAATCATTGATGTGAAACCGTTTGCCTACTTTGCCGCCGATCCGATTGAAGGGATGGCACCTCTTCCGGTGAATTTCTCGCAGGTGTCGGTCATACAAAATACAGGGCTGCAGTGGGATTTCGGGGACAACAGCACGTCAACGGAACAGAATCCCACCCATACCTATCTCCTTCCCGGGACGTACGATGTATCACTCACTGTTTTCTGTGACAATCTATCTTTCACCAACACTGAAGAAGGATATATCTCGGTATCA